>Ga0302179_10000881_pt1 | contig 18963 bp, 28 predicted proteins | sample I_Palsa_E3_1_FD_198788 | JGI IMG/M metagenome (GOLD analysis project Ga0302179, IMG submission 198788) | Peat permafrost microbial communities from Stordalen Mire near Abisko, Sweden - I_Palsa_E3_1 | ecosystem: Environmental > Terrestrial > Soil > Palsa > Peat permafrost | place: Sweden...
CCAATATTTCGTCCAACTCTAACTGTAGGGTGGCAAAACAGCGCACGTAGGCTCGGGTCAGGGCCATGACCAGTGCAGAACTAAAGCCGTGCCCTTTGGCGTCGGCCAGGGCGATCAGGAGAGAGCCGTCTGACATTGGGATGAAATCAAAATAGTCCCCTCCAGTTTCGTCGGCCGGATGCGCCGAGGCGCCAATATCAAATCCTGATACAGAGGGTGGGGTTGTATAGAAGCGTTGCTGCACTGCCCTCGCCAGTTGCAATTGAAATTCCTGCTCCTGCTTTTTTCGCAGCTCAGTGATGTCCTGGGACACCGAGACAAAGTGCGTCAGACGCCCGGACTCATCCCGCATCGACGAGATCGTTTGTTGCGTCCAGTAGAGTTCACCCGTCTTCTTACGGTTGATGACCATTCCTTTGAAAGGATACCCTTGGGAGACGTGCTCCCACATCTGCCGGTAAAACTCATCGTCGTGAAGACCCGACCTAAGGATACGCGGTGTCTTGCCAACAACCTGTGCCCGGCTGTAGCCAGAAGTGGCCTCGAAGGCCGGATTTACATATTGGATGACGCCCCGAGTATCGGTGAGTATCACGCTGTCTGCGGTTTGCTCCACTACGCGGGAACGCAGCGCGGAGATTTGAAGTGCCTCGCAGCTTTGGGTCAGGTCTGCTTGCACGCCCGCTTGAGATTCCTCAATGAGTGTATCCATAGTCCTCTTCATTTAGGCACTTATCGTTGGGTTCAATATGGGCATGTAAACCAGCTCGTATCCCCGTCCGTACGGACGCCTTTGATTGCACTTTTTTTCGACAAGCTGAGTACGTCTCAATCCGCCTTGCCACCGAGCAGCGTATTCTGCGGGAAACTTCGCATTCGCACGTCTGCCCTCATTTCGTCTGCCGCGACTATTCCGTGAAGACGTCGTGAGCGATCGCGGGCAGGCGAAAGTACAAAAGTCGCACTCTTCCCGACCCGGCTCTTTGGCGTTTACGAAGGCAGCGACGTTTCTGACCATTTGTTCGGTAGCGTGGCGCGAATCATGCTCAGTAGCTCGCTGTTATCGGCCGGCTTCTGAAAGAAAGCGGTTGCCCCCGCCAACACGCTCTTGAGTCCGTTGTACAGAGGATCGAGCGCCGTCAGTACAATTACCGGGATGTTCGACAGAGGATCGCTATCCTGGAGTCGCTTTAAAACGGCAAAACCATCACCTCCGGGCAGGCCAAGGTCGAGAATAATAAGATCAGGTTGTTCTTTTTGTGCCACGGCGATCGCAGAATAGCCGTCCGAGGCCTGCACGGTATCATAATGGTTGGCTCGCAGACGGATCTTAAGCGCCCTTCTTAGGTCGGGATCATCGTCGACGATCAGGATTTTTGCTTGCTCCATTGGAATCCTCCGGTTATTTGTTCACTAGATCTGAGCCGGCTACATCGATTGCAGCCTTACCTCGAACTTTACGTCTGTGTCATTGGACGCCATGAAACAATCCCAAACCGCGTTCGCGGATACCTTCCCATCCCGGACAATCTGGTCCGACTCATGAACGGGAGCTAATCGGTATGCTGATGCGTACGTTCGGCCTAGGGCAATATCCAACACGCAACCACATTTGACTGGTAGCGACTTACTGAAACATGAAGAAGTAGCTCGTTGACTTATTGCTCCTGTTACGAGCTCATCAAGTTGGCCAATCGCGACTTTCCGATATAAGGTGGCGCCGCCATTAAAACGAAACACGTTGTGGAATAAAACCCGACTACTGGCAGGCGTTGCCGCGTAATGTTTCACACCGTCATATTAATTCGTCCGGCCCTATTAGTTGAGGGACATCAGGTGTAGAACCTTTGGCGCAGAAAGTGTGCGCCGAATAATGGCAATCGGAGTATGCATATTATTGCAACACTACAAATGCGCTTCGAAAGGAAAAGCGCAAGTCCAGTGAAATGGGATACGCAGATGACACACCAGGCGCCCTTCCCGAATCTGCTGCATGCGGCACTTGAGTCGGCGAATTGCCGAGCGCATATACCTGACGCGTCGTGTGCCAAGTCAACGGATCATTGTTCTGCGGTCAAAGGAATCGGGTCACGGCCACGCATCGTCGTCCCCAGTGTTTCCAAGGCTTTCACTGGAGGGAAAGAAACATCTGACGGCCAAGAAAATATGGCAGTGTGCTGACCCGCTTCTTATTCTTGTTGGGGCGGCGGCGGTGACTGGAACGCTTTATCAGTTTAAGCCGACTGCGCGACTGTGTGGACGATCATCATCTGGAATGCCATTCGGTCGAGGAATAAACTGCCCAAGCTATTTCTCCATGGTCACCAGAAGGTGAAATGACCATGACGCTGGCAAGAAGAAAAACCTGGAGTTTCAACATTTCGCGCATGTCAAGAACATCGTTGTGCACTTTTGAACAGATTTCCGAGAACGGATCTCTGTATTCTGGGAGCAGCTAAGATGATCCTCTTTGATATACATTTCGCAGGTTCGCAACCGTTAGATCGATTACTTGATCCGAGTCGGAGTATCCAACCTAGAACCAACTTTGTTAGCCATCGCCACGGCCTTTGTAAGATAGGCCTGCAGAGGCTCTCTTTGGTGCTGGGTCGTCGATCGATTCGCTTCAGGCTCTAAGGGGGAAGATGTTCGCGTTTGGCGATGTCGACTCCACAAGCGGCCATCGGATGGCCTATCACGAACTGAGGAACGCCGGTGACCACCCCGAGGTCGATCTCAGATCCCGCTATATCGGAAGCCATCTTGCGGCTGCAGCCAGGGTCGCAAACGAAGAAATCTGCGCTGGAGCCGTAGACAAGACGGTTTTCGATTCACTCCTCAGCAAGGAACAACTGGATTATACGAAGGTGCGCGTCTCTTATATCTCCACACCCCATGTAGATTGCGTGCGCGTGGCTCGAGGAGGCATGCCCAGGTTGAGCAAGAAAAGATTCTTGGACACGTTTATTGCACTGAGGAAGAAGAGAGACGATGCTTTGCTAAATGTTCTCCGCGCCCATAAGTTTGTGTTGGCAGGTGATGAGGAATACGCCTCTGCACGACAAATCGCGCACCAATCGAAGCTGTTCTAAGTCGAAAGGCCTACATAATGACTTCATTAATTACATATGCGCTTTTGGTTTCCGCCGACCTGGCTACCGTTCAGCAGTTCAGCCGCGCCCTAAGAGAGCTCTCTATTTCGCCCGTAATCTGTCAGGAGGCGACAGGATCGATTCGCCTGGTGAAAGAGCGTAAATTCGATGCCGTCTTCATTGATCTGGAGCTCGGGGCGAAGGCAGGAGAGATTCTGGACTTTGTCCGCCTCTCTTCATCAAACCAAACGGCCGTGACGTTTGGCATCGCCGGCAGTGACGCGAATGCAACGGCAGTGTTCCGCAAGAGGACGGGCTTTCTCTTCGAGAGACCTCTTTCGATGCAGTCAATCCGCAATACGCTCAAGCCGGCGTACGGGCTGATATTACGAGAAGGACGACGCTATTTCCGTTGCCCAGTCGCCATTCCCGTCTCGATCCTCAGAGAAGGCCGGCAAGAAATTCGCTGTTCCAGTGTGAATATCAGCGAAGCCGGTATGGCAGTGGTTGCGAGTACGTCCATTCCGCTTAACCCTGGAGAAGAAGTGCGGGTTCAGTTCAGTTTACCGAATCGCAAGGTACCATACCTGGCAGAATCAAGAGTCTGTTGGTGGAAAGAGGGTCGTCTCGGCGTGCGCTTTACGGCTCTTACGGTGGAGTGCAAATATGAACTGCAGAATTGGCTATCAGAAAAGCGGGAAGAGATGCTGCCCGAATTCGTTGCCCGGAAATTCCGGGAGGAGGGAGCTCCTTTACCACCACCTCGCCTGCTACACACCCCGTAAAGAAGACACGAAATGCGAGGCTTCACTCGTGCGGGAGCAGTTACGAAAATCAGGTATCTGCATTAACTTGGAGTTACAACGGTCACAGGCGGTTCTAAGCCTGGTCGTGGAGAACGATATTTAAAAGTGAACTATGAGTTCTCGGGTTCTTCATCGCCATAGTCAACGGAACCGGCTTTCTGGATGAAGTTTGGTCGGTTTGATGGGAAATGCGCAACTATCCCTCCTCTCGCCAATAATGACGAAGAACTTCTTCCGGTCGATATGGAGATTGTTTTTGAGCAAGGTTCTCGCGATTGGACAAAGAGAGATGGCGTCACCAGTGTGGTTCTTTGTCACCTTGCAAGACGATCTCTGACGGAGCAATCTCGAATGGAACCGAAGTCGCACTTTGCACACAATTTTGCAGTTAAGCGTTAAGCGGGATCGGTCGAACTTTTCGTCCTGGAGGGAAGAAAGGCAATGACTAGCGAATTGATACGTCCAGAAAATGAACCGAACTTCCGCTCTTACTCAGACGTAACGTGGCGTGACGTGAGCGACGTTGAACACACACGATACATGATTCGGCCCATGAAACCAGGGCGAGGATTGGAAGTGATCGATTCCAAAAATAACGCCAACTGGACCGTGGTGTCAGACTTCCAGATGGAAGCAGATGCACGCGAATCGATGCGCTACAAACCGTGCTCCCTGAAAAAAAGGCGTCAGTAGAAAATGTTAAGGGCAGACAAGATAGGACGTATATACGATCTTTATTCGGGTTTCATTTCAGCCGGTACGGAGCGGGGTGTCAAAGGGGACCCCGAAGATGCGGCTCTGTCGCACGGCAACGATATATCTCGCTGTTTATGCAAAGGTTAAGCCGATTTCCAATCTCGCAGTCATACCGTGAGCAGCGGCTGGCGCTTTGCCGCGAATGATTGGGCAGTTAAAGAGTCTCCATCGAGCGGCGGCAGTATTTCGGTGCGATAACTCCCCGGTGTTGACATCTGGAGGCCCGACATCTTGACGGCGATTCTTGCTGCCAGCCAGCCCAATTTGTGGACGCGTACGACACAGTTGTCGCCGCCGGGTCTGTCATCTGGTGCATCTTGATTGCCATCGGCGGATTCCAGCCCCATCGCTAATTGCGCTTCCGAATCTCGGTATCTCGTCCCGGCCCCGACGCCGAACGTGCGGTCAAAAGCGCGCTGGTGTTCCCCTCGGCGTGTTTTGAGGTAGCAGCGAGTCAGTTCGATCCATGCTATCGCTACAATCAGGACAAAAACTTGGGCGAAGCGAAACATTAGAACATTAGCATGCGGTCCCGGCTATGCTTGGCGAACAAACTCTGGTATCGAGAATAATGGGTAAACAATGCGCGAGGTCGAAAGCGTCTCTATTTTGTTTTCGTAAAAAGGCTGCAAATTCACGGTGGAGTGAACAGTGGTGTGATAGAAGTAACACTTCTCATGGACGGCTTTACCGTCTTGATTGAAACATAAGTCAACAGTCGGATTTGCACTTCGATTACAGAGTACGCACCGAACGGCGTTCATAAAACCTCCTGGAATGATTTAGAGTAGGCTCCAGGCGGGCAAAAGAATGTGCAATAGTGAACACTCTTCTTAGATTTCGGGAAGACTCGTTCCGCTTTCAATGGGAACCGAGGGAAGGTTGAGGCAATTGTTCTGCGCTCCTAAACTCAACAAACGACAGTTTGCATCGCCTCGCGCGAAAAGGGATTGTTCCTTAGCATTGGGGTTGGACTGAAAGTAGCGTCTGGCACGCCTCACTTACTCCGGAGCGCTCCGCGATCGAAGACCTCTTCGACAAATTGTCTGCATTGCCGTCCCCGGGATGGCTGGCGCTCCATCTGGCGACTCTAAGACTACCGAAATTCTAGGTCGCTGATCTTGCGCGACCCGGTCGGCGTTTCTTTGTCTTCCACCACTTTGAATTTCAAGCAGTCTTCGCATCAACTCTGTGAGGTCTTCCATATTTCCTCCAACGCTTTCAAGCCTGGAATGCGGGCATAGTAGGCTGACTGCCAAGGTGAAAACTGTTCAAAATTGCACACTTTTCCGCGGGCCAACGGCTGGGTTTCGAAGGGGTTCGTACTTGTTTCTCCCTCGAACTCTATCGTGGATGCGGCTTATGCCCGTCCGGAATCGCCGGAGATTCTGATGACATTGGCGGCGAGGGATCGCAATAACCATGACCCGTTGTACAAGCGGCGGAATTGCGTTTGCGCTCGGCGTCGGCCAGTATCTTGGCCTCGGGGGGAGTCAGTTTAGAATAGTCACAGGTTTCCTGGCCGTCTCTACAGGCCGAGATGTTTCGGTCGTGTTCTGCAGCCGCGCTTTGGCGCAATTCCAACGGACTAAGTTTGGAGTGGTCGCACTCGTCCCAGCCGTCTTTACAACTCTCTACGTTACGGCGATGTTCTGCGACCGTAACTTCGTTGGCTTCCGACTGAGTGAGTTTGGAGTGATCGCATAGACCCACGGCATTCCGGCAGTTGGAAAAATTGAGCAATTGCCTCAGGATCTTCACCTGCCGGAGTTCATTCGGAGCCAGCGCCGAATAGTCGCAAGAACCGATAGCATCCTGACAGTCAGCGATAATGCGCCGGTGTGCAGCACTAGCTGCATCGCGGACTTCAGCGCCGGTCAGTTCCGACCGGTCGCACGATCCTATGCCGCTTTCGCAATCTGAGACATTGCGCTGGTGATCAGCTATAGCCAATGCCGTCGCCTCGTGCTTGCTGAGTTTCGAACGATCACAGGATGCAAAGCCGTCCCTGCAATCGGAAAGATTGCGCTGCTGGTCAGCATGGGCCACTTCGACTGATTGCGCTTGGGTTAACCGGGAGCGATCGCAACTTTCATAGCCGTTCTTGCAATTTGCCAGATTTTGCACAAGGTCAGAGGTCTCTGCAGATAGGAAAGCGGGCCAAAGACCGAGGCAGGCTACGTGCACCCAAATACATCTTCGTAAACCAATTTTTAATTTGGCGCTCAAGTTTTCCATGCCTTGCGCTCGGAGGACCAGAAAGAGAGAGGCAGTACTCGTCTCTGAAACATCATCGCTCCGACTCTCAGGTGATGTCTGCTCCGAATTGCTCACTTCGCTACAGAACCTCGTGGTCAGGTAATGGCATACTTTTCACTAACTTAGCGTTGTTGACAAAGGTTGCGCAGAAGCCTAGCCTTGCAATTGAGCAAGCTACCTCTCCTTACTCTTTCAGGTCCTCTGAACTAAGTCAGCCCATCTGAAGTTTCTTTCTCTTAGATTACCTCCAAGGAGGAACTACGTTATGACCCTATTGACCCGTTGGGAGCCTCTCCGTGAGTTCTCGACCATGCAAGACCGAATGAACCGCATGAACCGTCTTTTCCGTGAGTCGTATAGCCCCGAAGGCCCAGAAGAGGCGTTAACGACCACTGCCTTCTCACCGCCTGTGGACATCTACGAGGACGAGCACAACATTACCCTAAAGCTTGAAGTTCCGGGCATCGACGAAAAAGACATTGATGTCCGCGTCGATAACAATACGCTCAGTGTTCATGGCGAGCGCAAGATCGGGAAGGAAGAGAAAGAGGAGAATTTCCGTCGCGTCGAGCGGCAGTACGGAAGCTTCACCAGGTCGTTCACACTGCCAAGTTCGGTGGATTCCGGGCAAGTAAGCGCCAACTACGACAAGGGCGTATTGAAGATCAAACTCCCCAAGAAGGCGGAAGCCAAACCCAAGCAAATCAAGGTCAACGTTGGCAGCGAGCCAACCCTCGAAGCCAAGGTTCAGGGCAGGGCCGCGTAAAAAATACTCATGGGCGCAAACGGGGGGAAGCGTACTTCGCATCCCATTTGCTTTCCACCACCGATGGCCAAGAACGCCACCGAGACGCAACGATCACACTAAAAAGGAGTAGCACATATGAAACATACAAGCCCCGCAGAACTTCCGAATCAAACATCAGCAAACGTAGCGAAATCCCCACCCAACCTCCAAGAGCAAATTCGCCTTCACGCCTACGGACTATACGAGAAACGTGGGAAAGAGGGCCACGAACTGGAGAATTGGCTGCAAGCGGAGTCGGAAGTGACGCAACAGAAGGCGAAGACCGTCGTCGCATAGATTTCCGTTTTTAGGGGGAGGAGAGCGCCCCAGAAACTCCTTTGAGTTCATGGGGCGCAATCGCCTTCACACAGCTCTTCGCGAGTAGAAACGTACCGCGCCGGTCGAGGACCCTGAGAGCGGCAAAACTCATCAGGAAGCCGGCTTCTGTTGCCATCATTAACTTACTTATTGTCTTCTCTCGCTTCTGCGAAATGGGCCTGGTGTCCGGCTTCGGACACAGCCTTCACAAATGCCTCTCCGCTTGCCGGAGTTGAGGCGTGGCCCGAAAGAATGTTGCGGAACGTCATATGCTGACCATAAATGGCGCGCGTCGAGTCGTTGTCCTGCTCGACTACCGCACCTTCCAATGTCAGGCCGGCAAATACGCCTTTCGAGCGGGAGTAGGTCAGTACTTCCGTGTTCAGCAATATATCGGTTCCAGCGGAGGTGTGCCGGCCGACGGGACCCGCTGCCACCGATCCTTCCCCGGTGAGTTCAAACTTGGTGGAAAGCAGATGCTGCAAACCGCGGTCGTTCATAACCAGCATGACCAGGTCGATGCCTTCGACTCCGATCTGCAATCCCCAGCTGCCACCGCCAACCGAGACGAATGCGGGAGCGCTCCAGCCATCTGGCGTCCGGCATGACGCCACACCACGACCGTGCTTGCCGCCGAAGATGAAGCCGGCCTTGAGCATGTCGGGCACAATGACGACGCACTTGGCGCCGTTCAGGACTTCTTCGGGGATGCCTTTATCGGGCGTGGACATGATCGACTGGAGTACGTCGACCGACTTCTGCATGCGTTCGATGGTGTTTTCGTGATCCGAGCCTGCCCAGGCAAGGGTTCCAACCAGCCCGATTCCGCTCATCAACAGCAATGAAAGTATCTTTTTCATGAATTGTTCCTTTCGAGATTCTGCGAATTGCTCTTTATCATCGTCATCATCGCCTAGTACGCCGGCGAATAGCTGGTCTACATTGCTCACCATTGCTGACGGCTGACCGTTATTTTTCACTCTTCCCCGCGTCTTCAAGAAATGCAGATTGCACGGTTTTCGCGGTTTGTGCCACAAGCCTTTGCGCCGGGTGAGCTATCTTGCTCAGAATCGCGGGTCCGGGCGTGTCATGGTGAACGTGGCCAATTGACTGATCACGAACCACGGGTAGGGGATTAAGGTGGGTGTTTTATGGAACGCGCACTTCAACGGTTGCGCGATCAATGCCGCAGACGGCTGACGAGGATTGCCGAATCCGTCTCGAATCTGTTTGCGGACCTGCCGCGACCGGCTCGCGGTTATGCATCGCAAAGGATGTGCCCTTACTGCGGGCTGATCACGCCGCGGGCACAGACGTCTTGTCTGGAGTGCGGGAAGTCGCTTGCACCAGCGACAAGATGATCGAGAGCGTATCTTCTCAAACGCTCAAATGAGTGAAGGAGATCAACATGCTTTGGACCATTTTCGTTGTGCTGCTAATTCTGTGGCTTCTTGGTTTCAGCCTCCACATCGCGGGCGGATTGATTCACCTGCTGCTGGTGGTTGCACTGGTGGTGCTGGTCATTAATCTGGTGAGCGGACGGAGCTCTGTGTAGGCTTGGAGCTCGATCGCGCGAAGGACTCTTTCATGGCGCAAGAAGTGCAGGTCGGCACGGTTCTGATTTCGGGATGGCCGCAAGTCTTTGGGTTGGAGAATGAGCCCTACTCGGGACAGTGGAACGTCGTCAAGGGGCTCGACGGCTTCGGGGTTGACCGCAAAATTCGTGCCGCGGGATGGAATTTATTCTTTATCGCGTCGGAAATGAAAGCGATGTTTCTTGGCGCGGCCGGGACGAAGAAAATCAACCGCGCAGTAAATCGGATTTTGGGCGAGGTAAACAAGCAACACTTCAATGGCCTCGAAGTGACCAAAATTGTTTCCAAGCGTTTTCTCGGCCTGCCCTATGTCAGCGTCTCGGCGCATCCGCGCCATGTCCAACAGAACTGCTACCTGGATGGCGCCGAGGCTCGGCGATTGTCAAGGTCTGGTCAGAATTGTATCTTGCTATCGCGAATACTTCACCAGAGTTCTCCTGATGAGGGCGCGGCCCTTTCGCCGGGCACGGACTGAGGAGTGTTAGCGCGACCGCCCAGCGCCACTTCTCGTGACCTTCCGGCACGTCGCAGATCGCGCACCTGGTCAATTTTGACCAGTTCCCATGTTAACTTTCGTTCAATACTAACTACAGAGCAACATGTGAAACACCAAGGCTGGAATCTGTCCGTGCTCATCTGAAAACGGCCGCTGTCGATACTTAGATTGAAGAGAGTGAGAGACGAGTGGCGTTGCCCATCACCGTGTTGCCGAATGGACCATTGGAAGTCGTTTCCTCACGCTCGGCGGTAAAGACAATCTCGGTGCCTCGCCCGCGATCGCAATCGAAGGCATCTCTTCCCAGTCGAATCGCGGTGATCGGGAATTATCTTCCGCGACAATGTGGAATTGCCACGTTCACCACCGACCTGTGCGCGGCTCTATCAGCGGAGTACGGAACAGCGCGGTTGATGGCTTTACCGGTCAACGACACCGAACAGGGATATGACTACCCCGAGCGTGTGCGATGGTCGCTCGCCCAGGACGATGTGAAGTCCTATCAAGACGCGGCCGAATTTCTGAATTTCAATAACATCGATATGGTTTGCCTGCAGCACGAGTATGGAATCTTTGGCGGCCCAGCAGGAAGCCACATTCTGCATTTGCTGCGCGGTTTGAAAATGCCGGTGGTGACCACGCTGCACACCGTTCTACGCGAGCCGAACCCGGACCAAATCATGGTCATGGAAGAAATCGCAGAGGTATCCGATCGCCTCATCGTCATGAGCAAGCTCTCGTCCCAGTTCTTACAGGACATCTTTCAGGTGCCGAGCAGCAAGATCGACATGGTTCCGCATGGCGTTCCGGACTTTCCATTTCTTGATCCGAACTTCTACAAGGATCGCTTTGGGGTAGAGGGAAAAGCGGTACTGCTCACGTTCGGTCTCCTGTCGCCGAATAAGGGAATCGAAAACGTCATTCAAGCGCTCCCGCAGATTTTGGCCAAGCACTCCAATGTCGCCTATATTGTCGCCGGTGCAACTCATCCTCATATTCTTCGTCGAGAAGGGGATCGATATCGCGAGAGTTTGCAGGCGCTGGCGAAGCAGGTGGGCGTCGAATCAAACGTGATCTTCTTCGATCGCTTCGTCGATCCTGAGGAAATGGCTGCGTTCATTGGCGCCGCCGACATCTATATCACTCCTTATTGCCATGAAGCGCAGGTAGTTTCCGGCACGCTAGCTTATGCGCTGGGGGCGGGCAAGGCGATCATTTCGACTCCTTATTGGTACGCGATTGAATTGTTAGACGACGGCCGCGGCGCGTTGGTACCCTTCCAGAATCCTGAAGCTATCGCCAACAAGACAATCGAACTGTTGAATACTCCCGCAATCCGCCACGCCATGCGGAAACGCGCCTATCTTTTTACGCGAGACATGGTCTGGAAAAAAGTCGCGCAAGGTTATATGGAGAGTTTCGCACGAGTGCGCAACGATCGCATGGAAAATCCACGCGTTCAGTTCTTGGCGCGCGCCACTCCCAAAACACTCGATCGGCTTCCGGAGTTGAAACTGGATCATGTGAACGCGCTGACTGATGACACGGGAATTCTGCAGCACGCGATCTTCACCATCCCCAACCGAGGCGAGGGTCACACCACCGACGACAACGCGCGTGCACTGATTTTCTTGGTAATGATGGAGCACTTAGCCAACGCTCCTGATGTTAAGAGTGAGGTGCAGAAAGCAAGTTTACCGGTCGCGGATTTCTCTGCTCGTTACTTGTCGTTCCTTGAACATGCATTTAACCCAGCGAACGCCAGGTTCCGAAACTTTCTTGGCTACGATCGTCGGTGGAATGAACCCGTGGGCTCGGAAGATTGCCATGGCCGCGCCTTGTGGAGCCTCGGAACCGTCCTTGGGCGATCAAGCAATCAGGGATTACGCAGCGCGGCCGGACGACTGTTCGAGTTTTCGCTCCCTGCAGCCGTCGGATTCTATAGTCCTCGTGCCTCGGCCTACACACTTCTCGGAATTCAGGAATATCTGGATTCGTATCCCGGAGACCGTGATGCGCAAAAAATAAGATCGGTGCTCAGCCGGCGTTTGGTCGAAATGTATGAGTCCATTCGCGGGCCGGATTGGAAGTGGTTGGAGGATGTAGTCGCTTACGGCAACGCAAGATTGCCCCAAGCCCTGCTCGTCGTAGGTTCTGCTTGCTCGGATGATCGCATGATCGCCCACGGTCTCGAATCGCTGGATTGGCTGATGCACGCGCAGCGTTGCGAAACCAACCATCACTTTGTACCCATCGGTTCGCAGGGTTTTTATCACCGGGATGATGAAAAGGCGCGCTTCGATCAACAGCCGATTGAGGCTGCCGGCGCGGTCTCTGCGTGTCTGGAAGCGTTCCGCGTAACCGGCGACAGCCGGTGGCACAGCGAAGCCTGGTCGGCCTTTAACTGGTTCCTTGGCGACAACGATCTACAGCTTCCTCTTTATGATTGCGTCACCGGCGGCTGCCGGGACGGATTGCATCCCGAACGCGTCAACCAGAATCAGGGAGCGGAATCAACGCTTTCGTTCCTGACGGCGCTTCTGGAAATGCGGGCAACGCCTAACTCCAGGTGTTTCCCGAAAGGTCCAACGCCTGAAAGGCAAAAGAATCTTTTATGACCGCCACTGAAACAACTCTTGTCAACGTCGAAAGCTCGCACTACCCATCGCTACTTCTGCGTCACCCGGGCAACCCCATTCTTACGCGCAAGGATTGGCCGTATTCCATCAACAGTGTGTTCAATGCCGGAGCAACATTATTGCCGGATGGGACTACGCTGCTGCTATGTCGCGTCGAGGACCGACGAGGATTGTCGCATCTTTGCGCTGCACGATCTAAGAATGGTGTCGATGGATGGCAGATTGACGCTAAACCGACATTGATGCCCAACGTGAAGGACTATCCTGAGGAACTATGGGGCATCGAAGACCCCCGTATCACGTTTGTACCCGAGTTACAGCAATACGTGATTACTTATACCTCCTATTCGCGCGGCGGCCCGGGAGTCTCGTTGGCGCTGACCAAAAACTTCCGAACTTTTGAGCGCTATGGCGTCATCATGCCTCCGGACGACAAGGATTCGGCGCTTCTACCTCGGAGAATCGACGGCTGCTGGGCGCTGATTCACCGTCCGATGACCGCACTCGGAGCGCACATGTGGATTTCCTACTCTCCCGACCTGCGGTATTGGGGCCGACATCGGCTTATGCTGGAAGCGCGACGCGGCGCATGGTGGGACGCAAACAAGATCGGGCTATCGCCGCCGCCCATTGAGACCGCGCGCGGATGGCTCGTGTTCTATCACGGCGTGCGCCACACTCCTTCGGGCTGCTTATATCGATTGGGTTTGGCCTTGTTCGACCTCGAGAATCCGGAAAAATGCCTGTTGCGGGGAGATTCGTGGATCTTCGGGCCGGAAGCGGAGTACGAACGCCACGGCGACGTTGACGATGTCGTCTTCCCGTGTGGATACACGATGGACCCTGACGGCGACACGATCAACATCTATTACGGGGCAGCTGATTGCGCGATCGCCCTCGCGCGGGCTAGCGTGCGCTCCTTGCTGGGTTGGCTGGATGCCAATGGAAGTTGCGAACGCCGACAGCGAATGGCAGATCTGTGACACAGGTGGCTTCGATTCTCCAGTTTTGCCTTCGGGCGCCATCCCCGTCAGAGGAGCGCCGTGTTCACGATCAAGCAACGAACGTGCGAGGTCTGCTTGAAGTGCGGGAAGCGGGCTCGCGCTATTTTTTCATATTCGGCGTCGATAACGTCCATCCCGACGGGCGTCGATTGAGCGTATTAAATCGCGATTCCACAAAAAGGTGAGCATTAGTGCACAGACCCGGTCGGTGCCTCCGTGGCATCCTGGCGCCGGACGCGTATCCGTTCATCCAGGCAACCCGCAGCGGCTGGGGCACAACCGGGCACCCTAAAGGATGAACTGGCAAAGGTGGTTCAAAATGCGCAAAATCCGTTTTCTGTTGCTAGCTTTTCTGATACTGGCCATACCGGCCGCAGCGTTCGCGCAGTTCAGCGTCTCCATCACGATCGCTCCGCCGGCTCTCCCTGTGTACACACAACCTATGGTTCCGGCCACCGGCTACCTGTGGACGCCCGGCTACTGGTCTTACGGCGATGAAGGCTACTTCTGGGTGCCGGGGACATGGGTCGAGCCGCCCACCGTTGGCTTGCTCTGGACTCCTGGTTATTGGGGCTGGGGCGGCAACGCCTTCGCCTGGAATGAAGGTTACTGGGGCCAAAGCGTCGGCTTCTACGGCGGCGTCAATTACGGCTTCGGCTACGGCGGTGTCGGCTATGGAGGGGGATATTGGAACAACGGCGCCTTCTTCTACAACCGCTCGGTGAGTAACGTAAACGTAACCAACATCACCAACGTCTACAGCAAGACCGTAGTCAATGAAACCACAGTCAACCATGTCAGCTATAACGGCGGCCAGGGTGGAATTGCCGCTCAACCATCCGCTGCAGAACAGGCTGCGATGCACGCGCAACATACGCCGGCAACTGCCATGCAAACCCAGCACGTGCATGCTGCCAGTACCAACCACGCGCTTCTGGCTTCCGTGAACCAGGGTCGACCGGCAATCGCTGCAACCGCGAAGCCTGGGGAGTTCAGCGGTTCTGGGGTAGTAGCGGCCAAAGAGGCAGGAGCACCTTACAAGGCACCCGAGAACAAATCAGTCGAGAATAAAGCCAGTGAAAACAAGGCCAGCGAAAACAAAGCCAGTGAGAACAAAGCAGCCGAGAGCAAGGCCACCGAGAACAAGGCGGCTGAGAACAAAGCAGCAACTACACGCTCGAATGAGAATAAGCCAACCGCGAATAAAGCGGTAACTACTCGGACGAGCGGGAATAAAGCAGCTCATGCCCAGCCCGCAGCTCATGCCCAGCCCGCAGCTCATGCCCAGCCCGTAGCTCATGCCCAGCCCGTAGCTCATGCCCAGCCCGCGACTGCTCCACATCCGGCGACTGCAGCTCGTGCGCAACCTGCTCCTCGTCAACAAGCCGCACCTCGACCGGCGGCCCGCCCCGAAACCGCTCCTGAGAAGAAAGCACCGGGAGGCAAACAATAGCGTCGTCAGTAAAGGGATTTGACCGCGATGTTGGGTAATGCAGGGCGATTCATAGAAACGGAGATCCGGGAAGATTGATTTACTCCGAGGATGTGCGGGTCCACTTCGTGGGCTCGCACCACTTCCTCTTCCGGTAATTTGCAGCGATCGAATTCGCCTCCCACGTTAAAAGAAGGTATTGAATCTCGTCTCTCGAGGCCTTCCGTGAAAGCACCTCAGTCCCTGTTCGACCCCATTTTTCACGGTGAGCGGTTTTGATCAGTAAGAAGGTAGCGAACCGCATATAAAGAACCTGGCCCTTCCCCTCAATGCACGATTGCGGTTGCGATAATTTACGGGAATGCCCCGCTAGGAGAAGACGGAATTAAAGCACGTCTTCGAGAGGAATGTTCGAACGCTATTTAGTGCGGGAAGAGGAGTTAAACATGCTTGGAACTGTATTGATCGTGATTTTGATCATGGCGCTATTGGGTGTACTGCCAAGGTGGCCGCATAGCCGGAATTGGGGCTATTACCCGAGCGGAGGACTCGGACTTGTCCTTTGCATCGTCCTCATTCTTCTGCTGCTCGGCCGCATTTAAAATACACCGGCCGGCCGACCCCAAGGCACACTAATTCGGCATTCCCTCCACACACCGCCATTGCCGTGAACGTCAGCAATAGCCGACCCAAAAAAACGCCCGTCGTGATGCGTACGCTTCCAGTAAGGGCGTGGCCATGATGGCTCTCAGCCTGGGAGTGCTGGCGCTGAATAATGTTCAGTGCCACCTCCGGTTCAACCTGTAGCGCAACGAAACTGGTGGCTCCATTTTTTCGCAGATGCGCTTAATCGCGAGGGACCAGGTCTGGCGCGATTCATTCGAATGTATCTTGCGGGCCGAATCGTGTGGCGAGGTAGGGATTTCCGCGACAACTGCGGACCGGCTGTGGACTCTTAGGGGGTCCTAAGTCCGGTGTTTTTCTTTTCCACGGTTTTGGTTACAGAAAGTTTCCGGTCGCGGTGGGGCTCGCTGCGCGCGCTGCCGGTGTTCAGTTCACAAACCTCTCCGACGGCCGCGCCACAGGTAGTGCACGGCACAGAGAGTATCTGTTTCACGGTCAGATCTTTGGTCTTCACGTATTGCATCTTGCATCGGTTGACATTGAGAAGATGCCCAATATTGCACACTTTAAATCATTCGGCGAAGCGTGAGGTCTGGACCATGGGGTGAGGGGCCCTGGTTCTTTGCGAGTCGTCTGGCTCGCGAATTGTGTGCAAAATTGACCATTTTTCCCTTTTTGGATATGGCATGCTTTTTGGGAGTGTAATTCGGCTCTCGAAGAGGCCCTTGATGACATCCCCGATCTCATTCGCACGGAAAGGGCGCGACGTCGACCCGAAGAGCTTCCTTGCCACGATCGGCGTAGGCAAAAAAACCCAGGTTTTTCTCAAGAAACAAAAAGTATTCACGCAGGGAGACGCGGCAGACTCCATCTTCTACATCCAGGAAGGTAAAGTTCGACTCACGGTTGTATCCAAGGCCGGCAAGGAAGCAACCTTGGGCATATTGGGTGAGGGAGAATTTTTCGGAGAGGGCAGTCTGGCTGGACAATCCTTGCGCATGGGTTCGGCCACTGCCATGACGGACTGCGAACTTCTCCGTATCGACAAGAAAGCCATGATGGAAGCTCTGCATCGGGAGCACGAATTTTCGGACATGTTCGTGGCTTATTTGCTGGCACGGAACATTCGCTACGAAGAGGACTTGGTCGACCAGCTCTTCAACTCCAGTGAAAAAAGGCTCGCCAGGGTTCTGCTGTTGCTGGCTCATTTCGGCAAGGAAGGCGTGCCGGAAACGGTGATCCCCAAGATCAGCCAGGAGAGCTTGGCCGAAATGGTCGGAACGACGCGTTCTCGCGTGAGTTTTTTCATGAACCGGTTCAGGAAGTTGGGTTTCGTCGATTATGGCGAGAATGGGCTGAAAGTTCACAGTTCTCTGCTAAACATCGTTCTTCACGACTAGTTTCCAGGTTCCATTCGTAATCAACTGCCGTAGCACTTACTTGCGAAACGGTCAATTCTGACCAGTCTTTCTAAAGCCTGAAGTTCGATACTAGTTACTAACGAAGATTCTAACGCCGGTGTGTGCTCCAAAACGAAGTGTCGTAACAGCACGCGGCAACTTCGACTTGGCAAAGGTGGAGAGGCCTTGAAGACGGCCGTCTCGGATCACGAACAGTTTTTCTACAAGCAGCCGGTGGACGAGAGCCATCAGCAGCAGACGAAGCAACTGCAGCAAAGACACCAACAGGAGCAACCGCAAATTGCCGGCGAAACAACAGCCAGTAAACCGGGAGCCGGGCAAGAGGTAAGATCGGCCTCCGACGGAAAGTCCCCATCGCTCATTGAACGGAGCATTGAGCGAGCATTTTGGGAAGAAAAGCATCGGCAGCACGAAGTCAAGACAGGGTTGAACAAGGAGAACAACGATGACGACGATTGAACGGAATAAGTGCGCGCACCTGCCATGCCGGTGCTCGGTGCCGCCCGGCGACAAGTACTGTGGTCAAGCCTGTAAGGAAGCCGGATCCGAGGAGGTCGAGATTGCGTGTCAGTGCGACCACCCAACTTGCCCACTAACGCTCTGAAGAACAGTAACCCTTAACGGAGTGCGAGCCGGCTTGCAGATCGATAAGAAACGATTGACGAAGGAGAATCTCGACATGAAGAAGCGCGGAATTGTGTTCTGGCTGTTGGTAATCGCGGACCTCGCAGCCTTATCGGTGATGGCAAACGCGCAAGCATTGGTCGATTCGGGAGACTCCTCCACCGGCGCAGTCAATTTGACAGTAAGTACGTTTATCCCGCCGGATCTTACTTACGTGCGCCCGCCCGAGACCGTAAAGCTCCACAACTACTTGTTCGACGCGTTCGGCCCGTTTCCCATCGTGGGCGCCGCAGGCGTGGCGGGCCTTAATCAAGCGTACAAGACACCTCCGGAATGGGGTCAAGGTGCGGAGGCTTATGGCAAGCGCTTCGGTTCCGACTTCGCTATCGCGGCGATAGCGACGACGACTCGTTACGCTCTCTCGGAAGCCTTTCACGAAGATACGTTGTATTACCGCTGCGAGTGTCATGGCGTGATTCGGCGGCTGGGCCATGCCGTGATTTCGACCTTTATCGCTCGCCGTGGCGACGACGGCCATCGCGTCTTTTCGTTTCCTGATCTGGTTGCGCCATATGCCGGCACGATGGCGGCAGTCTATGGCTGGTATCCAAGCCGCTACAATTACAAGGATGGATTCCGAATGGGCAACTACAGCCTGCTCGCGTATATGGGCGCAAACGTCGCCCTAGAATTTATTTATAGCGGACCGCACTCGTGGATTTCCCGCATGCACCTGAACAATGCGCACGGAGCGCCGGATCCGCGCCAGAATCCATGATCGATGCGAAATTCAGGTGGGCCACAGGCATGGAAGCTCCACTTGCAATCATGGCGGAGTCATCGTGGTGGCGGTTGTCACCCCGCTTGCAGCTTTTCCTGTCGCGCAATTTGCTCCTGCCCGGCATCATGGCGTCTCTCGTTTCGCTCTTTACCGCGACAATCGTCGATCTCCCCATGCCCAGGCCCACTGATCGGAGGTCTGCAAGCGAAGGATCGAGAGAAAGCGTTTCGGGACTGCGGACCCAAGCCCGCCGGTCAGAAACGACTGCCCAACAACCATAGCGGTCAAGACGCGCAGCGACCTCGACTTTCTTCCGCCGGCATTCGCGT
>Ga0302179_10000883_pt1 | contig 18933 bp, 22 predicted proteins | sample I_Palsa_E3_1_FD_198788 | JGI IMG/M metagenome (GOLD analysis project Ga0302179, IMG submission 198788) | Peat permafrost microbial communities from Stordalen Mire near Abisko, Sweden - I_Palsa_E3_1 | ecosystem: Environmental > Terrestrial > Soil > Palsa > Peat permafrost | place: Sweden...
CCGCCGGACAGCCAAACGCCATCCCCCCTTGCCGCCGCACGGCCAAGGTTCGCTGCCGCGCGCCCAACGGAGACCCAGTTATCGTGTCAGCGAACCGGGCCTTGTGCCCGGTGAGTGGCCGGTGTCTCGGCGAAGTACCACCGCGGGGCGCGGAGCGCAGCGGGGGGTTCCGGGGGGTCGCCCCCCGGGCCAGCACAGCGGGACGGGTCAGGTGAGGTGCTGGGCGACCTCGGCGGCGGCGGGGTGACCGTAGGCGGCGGCGAAGCGGTCGGTGAGCGCCGCGGCGGTGAGCTGGTACTCCTGGGTGCCCACGGTTTCCAGGGCAGACGCCGCGACCAGGCAGCCGAGCTGGGCGGCCCGCTCCAGCGAGAGCTCCCAGGCCACGGCGGCCAGGAAACCCGCCCGGAACGCGTCGCCCGCGCCGGTGGGGTCGGCAGCCTGGATACCCGGGACGGCGCCCACGGTGACCGGGGGCTGGCCCGCCTGGGTGATCCGCGCGCCATCGGGGCCGAGCGTAGTGACCACGATCTCGACGTGCTTGGCCAGCTCGTCGGCGTCCCAACCGGTTCGCTGCTCGATCAGGGCCAGCTCGTACTCGTTGGAGAACAGGAACGCCGCCCCGTCGACCAGCGTCCGGGTCTGGTCGGCGTCCATTCGCGGGAGCTGCTGGGAGGGATCTGCAGCGAACGGGATCCCCGCGGCGGCGCAGGCCGCCGTGTGCCGGAACATGGCGTCCGGGTCATCGGCCCCGATCAGCACCAGGTCCACGCCCCCGGCCCGCCCGGCGACGTCGGTGATCGAAATATCCCGCGCCTCGGACATCGCGCCCGGGTAGAACGACGCGATCTGGTTACCATCGGTGTCGGTGGTGCAGACGAAGCGGGCGGTATGCGACCGCTTGGACTCCAGCACCGCGCTGGTGTCCACCCCGTGGGCCTCCAGCCAGGACCGGTAGCTCGCGAAGTCCTGGCCCACCGCCCCGACCAGCAGCGGGCGCAAGCCAAGGCAGCCCATCCCGAAGGCGATGTTCGCGGCCACACCACCTTGCCGGATCTCCAGGCCGTCCACAAGGAACGACAAGGAGATCCGGTCAAGCTTGTCCGCGATGAGATGCTCGGTGAACTTCCCAGGGAAGGTCATCAGGTGGTCGGTGGCGATCGACCCCGTGACGGCGATCCGCACCGATCAGTGGAACGAGTCGCCGCAGGCGCAGGAACCCGACGCGTTGGGGTTCTCGATCGTGAAGCCCTGCTTCTCGATCGTGTCCACGAAGTCGATGGTCGCGCCCATCAGGTACGGGGCGCTCATCTTGTCCGTAACCACCTCGACACCACTGAACTCAGCCACGATGTCACCGTCGATGGAACGGTCATCGAAGTAGAGCTGGTAGCGGAGACCGGAGCAGCCACCAGGCTGCACGGCGATGCGCAGCTTGAGATCGTCCCGGCCTTCCTGGGCAAGCAGGTTGCTGACCTTTACGGCCGCACCCTCGCTGAGGATGACACCCTGCTGCGTGGCCTCTTGCTGAACGGTCATCTGTTCTGGCTCCCGCCTCGATATGGATCGGCGTGATCTGACGTCTTGTCACAACGATAAGCCCGGCCGCGGCATTCCGCTTCCCGGTGGTGTCAGGATTCACATGCTTGTCGTGCTCACAGTGCTGGCCGAGGTCATAGGCCTGGTGCGCCCCAGACCGGGAACCAGCGGGACAGGTCCTGCTCCATCTTTAGTTCGCCCTCCAGGACGCCCTTGATCTGCAGCTCCAGCCCGTTGTCCCGGCGGTCGCCGGGCAGCGGCGCGAACGGGTAGAACGTACCGCGTTTGAACAGGTACACCAGCGCCAGCCGACGCTGCTGCTCGTCGCGGAAGGCGACCAGCGTGCAGAGCAACTGGGGCCCGAAGCCGTTGTCCACCAGCGCGGAGTTCACCGCGTGCAGATCGGTGACCAGGTCCTCGATCTCGGTGGACATATGCGAGCTGACCAGCCAGGTGAACCCGTAGGAGTCCTTGGTCACCTCGACCGGCAGCGTGCCGCTCTTGGCCCCGCTCATGTCGAGCAGCTCGCGGACGTCCTTCTCGACGTCCGCGAACGCCCGGCCCTCGACAGGGCGGAAACAGACCGAGCCGGTCCCGGTCGGCGTGAAACCTGTCGCCGCCTCCAGCGTCACCGCCGCCGACGGCAACTGGAACAGCACGTCCAGGTTGGGCTGGACCGGTTTCGTCCGGCCGAGCAGGGTGTCCAGGAAACCCACGGCTAGTGCTGCCCCAGCTGCTGGGAGATCTTGGCCAGCTGCGCCAGCCGCTTATCCAGCGACGGGTGAGTGGAGAACAGCTCCCCGAACTTCGACTGGGCCTGCTGCGCGCTGAGCGCGGGGGCAAAGAAGAACGCGTTCAGCGGCGCGGCCTCGCGCAGATCCTTCGTCGGGATCCGGGCGATGCTCCCGCTCACCTTCGTCAGGGCGCTGGCCAGCGCGGACGGCTGCCCGGTGAGCAACGCGCCGGAGCGGTCGGCGGCCAGTTCGCGGTAGCGGGACAGCAGCCGGATGAGCAGGAAGCTGATCGCGTACACCACGATGCTGACGGCCATGATGATCAGCAGGATGGGCAGCGCGCTCTGGTTGTTGTTGTTGCCGCCCCGGCGGCCACCGCCGCCGAACAGCTCGCCGTAGAAGGAGAACCTGATCAGCAGGCCCGCGATGATGGCCAGGAACGAGGCGACCGTCATCACCATGACGTCCTTGTGTGCCACGTGGGACATCTCGTGCGAGATGACACCCTCGAGCTCCTCCGGCGTCAGCCGCCGCATCAGGCCCTGCGTCACGCACAGCACGGCGTGCTCGCTGTTCCGGCCGGTTGCGAAGGCATTCGGCAGGTCGGTCGGGGAGATCGCGATCCGCGGCTTGGGCATGTCCGCCAGCGCGCAGATCCGGTCGACTATGCCGTGCAGCTCTGGCGCCTGCTGCGGGGTGACCAACTGCGCCCCGGCGGTGGACAGAGCGATCTTGTCTGAGTAGAAGAAGGATCCGATGGCCAGCCCGCCACCGAGCACGACCGCGAAAAAGACGATCGCGCCGTCGGAGGCGTGCACGGCCGCCGAGATCCCGATGATTGCGGCGACAAACGCCACGAATACGAGCCCGAGCAGGAACATGGTCAGGCCCATGCGGACCGTCAGTCCCCGGTCGGGCGCATACCTAGTGCGCGCCACCACGTCACCTCCAGTTCATGGTCCGGGGCAGGCTTAGCGCCCAGTCCCGGTAGTACAACAGTCAATATATCCAGGTGACGCTGGAAACGTTCTGAACGTTTCCCTACCATACGCTGAGATCGGGACGGCCGGAGGGCGCAGTGGGCGGCGGGCAGGACGCGCCTGACCGTCGGCCTCAGCCGGGGATCAGCCCTTCGTCCGTCATCATCTTGCGCACCTCGGCGAGGTCCGCATCCTCGTACGGCAGGATAAGTTCCGATGGTTGCAGGCTATCCGCCGGTACCGGTGTCCCGGCCGCGTGCACCCCTGCGATCAGCGCTTTCAGCGCACGGCGGAACGCGGGTTCGTCACCGGCGTCGATAGCGGCGGTCAGCCGGGCGTCCAGGTCGCTGAGCCCGGCCGTGGCCGGGTCGTCGATGCTGAGCTGGCCCTCGCCCAGAATCCGGACGATCACGGCTGATCACTGGTCCGCGGCGGGTCCGCCGAGGGAATGGCCGACTCACCCACGTCGGAGGCGGGAATGGTTGGCTCGGCCGCCGTGGGCGCGCCGTTGCCGGGGGACGGCTGCACACCGTCGGCCGTCTGCGGCGGGGCCGGGGCAGTCCGGCCGGAGTTGCTGTTGCGGGCCGCGTTCCCGTCGGAGCCGCCCGGCGGGCCGGCCTCCAGCTCGGGGGTGGAGCCACTGCCCAGCTCGCCCCGCAGCTTCTGCAGCTCCAGCTCGACGTCGTTGCCGGCGCCCATCCGGTCCAGCTCGGCCTGGATGTCGTCCCGCGGCGTGCCCGAGACATCTTCCAGCGCACCGGAGGCCAGCAGCTCGTCGATGGCCCCGGCGCGCGCCTGCATCTGCGCGGTCTTGTCCTCGGCGCGCTGAATGGCCATCCCCACGTCGCCCATCTCCTCGGAGATGCCGGAGAAGGCCTCGTTAATCCTGGTCTGGGCCTCGGCCGCGGTGTAGGTGGCCTTGATGGTCTCCTTCCGGGTGCGGAAGGCGTCCACCTTGGACTGCAGCCGCTGCGAGGCGACCGTGAGCTTCTCCTCTTCGGCCTGCAGCGAGGCATACTGCGCCTGCAGATCGCTGAGCTGGCTCTGCGCCGACGAACGGCGGGTCAGGGCCTCCCGGGCCAGGTCCTCACGGCCTGCTCCGAGCGCGTCGCGGGCCTGCTTCTCCAGCTTGTTCGACTGCTGCTGGATCTGGTTCATCTGCAGCTCGACACGCTTCCGGGAGGTGGCGACATCCGCGACACCGCGCCGGACCTTCTGCAGCATCTCTAGCTGCCGCTGATACGAGTAGTCGAGGGTCTCACGGGGATCTTCCATCCGGTCCAGGGCCTTGTTGGCCTTGGAGCGGAAGATCAATGTGACCCGCTTCATCACGCTCATAGACGCGGCCGTCCCCTTCGTGCCTGTGCCCGCCTCCATGCCGTGACAGCGGCCGCCGTCACGGCGTGCAGGGCAGACACTGCCGCCCAATTATCAATTGGCATCCACCCTACGCGGTGCCCCGCGCACGGGCGACCATGACAGCCAGCCGGTCATTTTTGCCCGCGCCGCCCGGTTCATTCGCGCTGCTGTTCCACTAGGCTGATCGCGTGTTCCGACGAGGCAACGCCGGGGCGCGCGGCGGCACTGCCCAGGACGACCAGGGCGCGCAGAGCCCGGGCGGCCCGCAGGCGACAAAGACAGCAGAAACGGCCCGCAGGCGGCCGGCCGCCGAGGCGGCCAAGGGACGGCCCACGCCCAAGCGCAGTGAGGCCGAGCGGGGCCGCCGGCAGGGCATCACCGGCACGCCCGCGGGCCGGAGCTCGGGCCGGGGCGGCTCCGCCAGCGGCGGAGCAGGGCGGGCAACCAGCAAAGAGGACCGGTTGCGGCGCAATGAGGCGATGCGGCGGGGCGAGGAATGGGCGCTCCCGGCCCGGGACCGGGGCCCGGTCAAGGCGCTGGTCCGGGACTACGTCGACTCGCGCCGGCGGATCAGCGAGTACTACATGTACGTGATGCTCATCCTGGTCCTCCTGCTGTTCATCCGGGTGCCCTCGGTCCAGCATCTCGCCGAGCCGATCGTGCTGCTGCTGATCGTGTTCGTCATCGTCGACGCCTGGCTCCTGCGGATGAACCTGAAGCGGCTGATCCCCCAGCGGCTGCCGGGCCAGAGCGCCCGCGGGGTGACCATATACGCCATCTTCCGCGCCCTGCAGATCCGCCGGTTCCGGATGCCGCCGCCGCGAGTCACCCCCGGTACGAAGGTCTGACCAGCGCTGACCTTAGGGTCGCGGTATGGAATATCGACATCTGGGCAAAAGCGGCCTGAAGGTCAGCGAACTGACCTACGGCAACTGGATCACCCACGGCTCGCAGGTCGAGGAGGACGCAGCGCGCAGCTGTGTCGCGGCGGCGCTGGACGAGGGAATCACCAGCTTCGACACCGCGGACGTGTACGCGGGAACCCGCGCCGAAGAAGTCATGGGCCGCGCCCTGGCCGGCACCCGCCGTGAATCGATCGAGATCTTCACCAAGGTGTACTGGCCGACCGGCGCCGGCCCGAACGACCGGGGCCTGTCCCGCAAGCACATCATCGAGTCGATGAACGGCTCGCTGCGCCGTCTCGGCACCGACTACGTTGACCTCTACCAGGCGCACCGGTATGACCACGAGACGCCGCTGGAAGAGACGCTGCGGGCCTTCGAGGATCTGGTCCGGCAGGGCAAGGCGCTGTACATCGGGGTGTCCGAGTGGCGGGCCGAGGAGATCGCGGCGGCCCTGCGGATCGCCGGGCAGCTGGGCTTCGACCGGATCGTCTCGAACCAGCCGCAGTACAACATGCTGTGGCGGGTCATCGAGTCCGAGGTCATCCCGCTGTGCGAGAAGGAAGGCATCGGGCAGATCGTCTTCTCCCCCATCGCGCAGGGAGTGCTCACCGGCAAGTACCGGCCGGGTGAGCAGCCGCCGGCCGATTCCCGCGCCACCGACCAGGCGGGCGGGGCCAACTTCATCAGCCGCTGGATGCGGGACTCGCTACTGGCCAAGGTGCAGCAGCTCAAGCCGATCGCGGACGAGGCCGGGCTCTCGCTGGCCCAGCTCGCGGTGGCCTGGACGCTGCAGAACCCGGACGTGTCAGCCGCGATCATCGGGGCCACCCGCCCGGAGCAGGTGCGGGAGAACGTGCAGGCCGCGGGGGTCAAACTCGACGCCGGGCTGCTGCGGCGCATCGACGAGGGCCTCGGCGATGACATCGAGCGTGACCCGGCGCGCACCGCGAGCCCGGCCTCCCGCCCTTAACGCGGCCCGCCCTTAACGCGGCCCGGCCCTTGGGGCCACGCCGTCCTGAGGCGATGCTTGTCCGCCCGGCGAGCTGGGCCCCTGGACTCCGGCCCGCTCAGCTCGCCGGGTGGAGGCTCATCGGGCCGTATTCCTTGCGATCGCCCTCGAGCAGCGTCACCTGATCCACGCCCGCTTCCAGCAAGCCGCGCCAGTTCTCGCCGAGCCAGCTCTCGGCGTCGCCCTGGCTGGCGAAGATGGCTTCTGGAAGGTCGGCCGACGAGACCACTGCGCCGTCGTTCTTCTCGTAGCGCCACGTCCACGGCATGCTCGCGCCACCTCCTCCTGCTTAGGGACCGTGCGGCTAGCGACATTACCTAACGATGCCGCCGAACGCGTGGACCGGCACGGCCGAGGGCCAGCCCCGGCCCGGGGAAAGAGAACCGCCCCGCCCAGCCGGACCGGCACGAATAGCGGCAGGACCGGCACGAATAGCGGCAGGACCGGCACGAATAGCGGCAGGACCGGCACGAATAGCGGCAGCAATAGAAATGGGAAGCGCCCGGCGCGAATGCGCCAGGCGCAGAACAGGGCGGCCGGGGAGGCCAGGGGCCTGATCAGGCGCAGAACAAGGCGGCCGGGCAGGCCAGGGGCCAGATCAGGCGCAGAACAGGATGCCCCACACGGCCTTGCCCCGCCCGACCACGGGGCTCCAGCCCCACACGTCGCAGAGGGCGTCCACCAGCTGCAGCCCGCGCCCGCATTCGGTCTCGTAATTGGGCGCCCGCAGGATCGGGGCGGCGTCACTGGGATCGAGCACCGCGCACATGACCTCACCCGCCCGGCGGAAGAGCCGCAGCCCGATCCGGTCGCGGCTGCGATCGGGTGGTCGGACGTCGGCGGCGGAGCTCGCGTGACATAGGGCATTGGCGACCAGCTCCGCCACGATGACCTCGGCGTCGTCGGCCAGCGGGTCCAGACCCCAGCGGCCGAGCGTAGCCCGGGTGAAGCGGCGGGCGGTCTTGGCGGGCTGCGGTTCGGGAGTCAGGGCCAGCGCGACCACCGAGGGGGCATCCCACCAGTCCGACGGCATCCGGACCACGCGGGGCCGGTCGGGCAGCAGGTGCTTGGGAGCGGACTCGGCGATGGCCGCCCGGGTCATCGGGCGAACCCTCGTCCGGGTGGGCAGCGGGGACTTGAATTTGTCTCGGCTATGCACGGTAACGACCGGATTCAAACTTTCCGACCTCATCGCGACCCCGGGGAGACAGGTTTCCGTCAATCCGCTGACTGCCGGCAGGGCCCATCTTGCCCGACATCTCTTGCAGATGCAAGGCCAAATGCACGTTCATTTGGCGCGTGCAGATGAGCAGTTATCCACAGGGTATTCAGCCTTTACACCGGGGTCGACCCTTGCCGCAAACGCTTACTTTTTTTTTAAAACCGCCATGGTGGCGGAGCCGGGTGGCGCGGGTCAGGCGGTACGGCTTACGGTTGCGTCGGACGCACGCTACCCCGTCCTTTTCGCGAAACTTTTCGGGGGTTGCTCATGCTGGTGGCCGGAGTGGACAGCTCCACCCAGTCCACGAAGGTGGTGCTCTGCCATGCCGAGGACGGCACCATCGTGGGTACGGCTTCGGCGCCGCACCCGGACGGTACTGAGTGTGATCCTGAGTATTGGTGGGTGGCCCTGCGCCAGGCCGGGGACGGGTTGCTCGACCGTGCGGACGCCGTGGGGGTGGCCGCGCAGCAGCATGGGATGGTCGCGGTGGACGCGGCGGGCGAGGTTATCCGGCCCGCCATTCTCTGGAACGACATGCGGGCCGCGCCGCAGACCCGCGAGCTCATCACCGAGCTCGGCGGCCCAGCGGAATGGGCCCGCCGCACCGGCAGCGTCCCGGCCGTCTCCTTTACGGTGACCAAGCTGCGCTGGATGGCCGAGCGCGAGCCGCAGTCGGCGGAACGGCTGAGCCGGGTCATGCTGCCGCACGACTGGCTCACCTGGCGGCTGGGCGCGGACGAGCCGGTGACCGACCGGGGTGACGCCTCGGGCACCGGCTACTTCTCCCCCGCCGAGGGGGAATGGCTGCCGGACATCGCCGAACTGGCGCTCGGGCGGCCCGTGGCGACGCCGCGGCTGGCCGCCCCGGCCGAGGTGGTGGGGCGCACGCCCGCCGGGGCGGTGCTGTCCCCCGGCACCGGCGACAACATGGGGGCGGCTCTCGGCCTGGGCGTCGGCGAAGGCGACGTGGTGGTCTCGATCGGCACGTCGGGCACGGCCTACGCGGTGACCAAGGTGCCCGCGGCCGACATCACCGGGGCGGTCGCCGGATTCGCCGACGCGACCGGGCGGTTCCTGCCGCTGGTGGCCACGGTCAACGCCGCCCGGGTCCTGGCCCTGACCGCACGGCTGCTCGGGACCGACGCCGCCGGGCTGTCCAGCCTGGCGCTGGCCGCGCCGCCGGGGGCGGGCGGCCTCACCCTGCTGCCGTACTTCGACGGCGAACGGTCACCGAACCGGCCGGACGCCACCGGGGTGCTGAACGGCATCACCAGCGCCGCCCTGACGCCGGAGAACATGGCCCGGGCGGCGGTGGAGGCCGTGCTGTGCTCGCTCGCCGACGGGATCGACAACCTCGCCGCCTGCGGCATTACCCCCGAGCGGGTGGTGCTCATCGGGGGCGCGGCCCGGTCCCCCGCCGTGCGGTCCATCGCGCCCGCCGTGTTCGGCGTGCCGGTGACCGTCCCCGATCCCGCCGAGTACGTCGCCATCGGCGCCGCCCGGCAGGCGGCCTGGGCACTGTCTGGGGCCGCCGAGCCCCCGGCCTGGCCCGGTTCCCCGGCGGCCACCTTCACCGCGGATCCGCGACCGGAGATCCGCGACCGATACGCCACGCTCCGGGACGACACCGTGACGTGGCACGAAAGGAATCGACGTGAGTCCTGAGGCATCGGTGAGCCAAGGAACATCATTGAGTCAGGGGCACGACCCCTACGTCCCGCGCCCGGAAGACAGGTTCTCGTTCGGTATCTGGACCGTCGGCTGGCAGGGCGTGGACGTCTTCGGCGGTGCGATCCGGCCGCCAATGCCGGCCGATCGGGCCGTCCGCAAGCTCGCAGAGCTGGGGGCGTACGGCGTCAACTTCCACGACAACGACGTGTTCCCGTTCGACGCGTCGCCCAGTGAGCGGGACGGGGACATCGCCGCCTTCCGCAAGGCCCTGGAGGACACCGGGGTGGTCGTGACCACCGCCACCACCAACCTGTTCGGCCACCCGATCTTCAAGGACGGCGCGTTCACCGCCAACGAGCGGGAGATCCGCCGGTTCGCGCTGGCCAAGGTGATACGCAACCTCGACCTGGCCGCCGAGCTGGGCGCGAAGACCTACATCTTCTGGGGCGGCCGGGAGGGCGCGGAGTCCGGCGCGGCCAAGGACATCAGGGCCGCGCTGAGCCGGTACGCCGAGGGCCTGAACCTGCTGTGCGAGTACGTCACCGAGCAGGGCTACGACATCCGGTTCGCGATCGAGCCTAAGCCGAACGAGCCGCGCGGCGACATCCTGCTGCCGACGGCGGGGCACGCGCTCGCGTTCATCAACGGGCTGGCCTATCCCGACATGGTGGGGATCAACCCGGAGATCGGCCACGAGGAGATGGCCTCGCTGAACTACGCGCACGGGATCAGCCAGGCGCTGTGGCACGGCAAGCTCTTCCACATCGACCTGAACGGCCAGCACGGGCCGCGCTTCGACCAGGACCTGCGGTTCGGCGCCGGCAACGTGCGCGGGGCGTTCTGGGTGGTGGACGTGCTTGACCAGGGCGGCTACGAGGGCCCAGTGCATTTCGACTACAAGCCGCCGCGGACCGAGAACGACGAGGGCGTCTGGGTCTCGGCGGCCGCCTGCATGCGGAACTACCTGATCCTGCGGGACAAGGTGCGGAAGTTCCGCCGCGACCCTGAGGTCATCGAGGCGCTGGCGGCCTCGCGGGTCGAGGAGCTCCGGGAGCCGACCCTGGCCACCGGCGAGACCTGGCGTGACGTACGCGACGTGCAGATCGACATCCCGGCGCTCGCCGGACGCGGGATGGGGTACGAGCGGCTGGACCAGCTCGCGCTGGAGCATCTGTACGGCGTCCGCTGAACGCCACGCCAGGCAGGGGGCGGGGGCTTTCCCGCCCCCTTTGGGGGATACCGGGAACCGATATGAGGCGGGCGACGATCAGGGACGTGGCGGCGGACGCCGGCGTCTCCATCGGCACGGCCTCCAAGGCCCTGAACGGTCAGGGCCGACTGCGGCCGGAAACCCGGGAGCGGGTGGCCGAGGCCGCGCGCCGGCTCGGCTTCGCGCCCAACCCGCTGGCCCAGGCCCTGCTGGCCGGGCGGACCTACACCGTCGGGATGATCACGACGGACAGCTTCGGGCGGTTCAGCATCCCCGTCATGCTGGGCGCGGAGGACGCGCTGGGCGCCGGCCGGATCTCGGTGTTCATGTGCGACACCCGGGACGACCCGGCGCGGGAGCGACGCTACCTCGAGATGCTGGCCGGCCGGCGGGTGGACGGGCTGATCGTGACCGGCCGGCGGATCGAGCCCCGGCCCGCGGTCGACGCGGGGCTGGGTATCCCCGTCGTGTACGCGATGACCCAGCCGGACGGCGGTGAGCTGGACGGGCCGGCCGTGCTGCCCGACGACGTGGGCGGCGGCGCCGCGGCCGGGACGCACCTGCTGGAGACCGGGCGGCGGCACATCGCCCACATCACCGGGCCCGAGCGGTTCCTGGCCGCCCGGCTCCGGGCCCAGGGCCTGCGTGACGCACTGACCCGGGCCGGGGTGGTGCTGCCGCCCGGGGAGGTGCTGTACGGGGAGTGGAGCGAGCGGTGGGGACGCGAGGCGGCGGGGATGCTGCTGCGGCGCTCCCCCGGCACCGACGCGATCTTCTGCGGCAGCGACCAGATCGCGCGCGGGGTGGGCGACGCGCTGCGGGCCGCCGGGCGACGGGTGCCGGACGACACCGCGCTCGTCGGCTTCGACAACTGGGGGCCGATGGCCCTGGGGGCGGACCCGCCGCTGTCCAGCGTCGACATGTGCCTGGAGGACGTGGGCCGGGCGGCCGCGGAGGACCTGCTGTCGGCCATCGGCGGCGAGCCGGCCCGGGGTGTCCGCACCGTGCCGTGCCGCCTGGTGGTCCGCGCCTCCAGCGCTGCTGGCTAGAGCGTCCCGCCCGGGCTCTGTTACGTGCTGGATTCCTGGGGCAGAGTTGGGCACGGTACTTTGCCCGCACAGACAGGTTGGGAAGGAAGGGGTCCGCGATGCAGACGATGGGGTCAATGCCCGAGCCGTCCCCGCTGCCACCGCGGCCCGGGCCGATGCCCGAGCCGTCCCCGCTGCCGCCCCAGCCCGGGCCGGGGCCGGTGCCGCCGGGACCCGGGCCCGCGCCGGTGCCGCCCGGCCCGATCCCGGACCCGTCGCTGCCTCCGGTGCCGCCGGAACCCGGGCCGCTGCCGGCCTGATGGTGTGATAGGCCGTGGTGAAATAGGCGCTGATGAACATGACAACGATGCAGGTCGCGAGGTTGCACGGCGTCGGTGATATCCGGCTCAGCGACGAGGCGGTCCCGGAGCCTGGTCCGGGCGAGGAGCTGGTCCGGGTCACGGCCGTCGGTATCTGCGGGTCGGACCTGCACTGGTGGGACCAGGGCGGGATCGGTGACGCACAGCTCGCCCGGCCGCTGGTGCTCGGGCACGAGGGCGCCGGCGTCATCGCGGACGGGCCGCGGCGCGGCGAACGGGTGGCGATAGACCCGGCCATCCCCTGCGGCGTGTGCCGCCCTTGCCGGGACGGTTACCGGAACCTGTGCCCCCGGATCCGGTTCGCGGGCCACGGCGGCACGGACGGCGCCATGCGCGAGTTCATGAGCTGGCCAGAAGAGCTGCTGTACCCGCTGCCGGAGGAGCTGTCCGACGCGGACGGCGCGGTACTGGAACCGCTCGGGGTGGCACTGCACTCCTATGACCTCGGGCACCTGCGGCTGGGCGGCACGGCCGCGGTGATCGGCTGCGGGCCGATCGGCCTGCTGCTCATCCAGTTGCTGCGCGCCGCGGGCGCGCAGTCCGTGGTCGCGGCCGACCCGCTGCCGCACCGGCGGGAGGCGGCGGCCAAGTCCGGCGCGGACCGGGTGGCCGATCCGGGGCAGCTCGCTGGGCCCGGCCGGGACGACGGCCCGGGGACCGGCTCGGGAGTCCTCAATGAGCCGCCCGGGGTGCGCGAGCTCACCGGGGACGGGGTGGACGTCGCGTTCGAGATCGCCGGGACGAGCGACGCCGTGCGGCTGGCCATGGACGCCACCCGGCCCGGCGGCCGGGTGGTGCTGGCCGGGATCCCCGACGACGACCTGACCACGTTCCGCGCCTCGGTCGCTCGGCGCAAGGGCCTGACGATCGCGATGGTCCGGCGGATGAACGAGGTCTACCCCCGCGCGATCAGCATGGCGGCGCGGCGCCAGGTCGACCTCGGCTCGGTGGTCACCCACCACTTCCCGTTGACCGACGTGGCCGGCGCGTTTGGCGTGGCGGCCCGCCGGGCCGGGCTGAAGGTCATCGTCGAGCCGGGCCGCTGAGCTGGGCCGCTGACCCGCTCCGCGGCCAGTCCCGGTGGGCTGGCATCCTTGATGCCGGACAGGACGTGGTGATGGTCGGCGGCCGGAGGGCGAACGGATGGCGGTAACGGTTCTCGTGCCCGAGGACGAGGGCCGCGTGGCGCTCGCCGGCCTCGGCGACGTCAGGCCGGTGGTCTACGACCCCGCCGGGGCGATGCCGGCCGACGCGGCGGAAGCCGAGGTCCTCGTCGTCTCGTACGGAGACGTCAAGGGCACGCTGGCCGCCATGCGGGAGATGCCCAAGCTGCGGCTGGTGCAGACGCTCAGCGCCGGCACCGACCAGTGGCAGGGACGGCTGCCGGACGGGGTGAGCCTGTCCAACTGCCGGGGTGCGCACGGCGGCGCGACCGCGGAGTGGGCGATCGCCGCGCTGCTGGCCATCTACCGGGACCTGCCGCAGTTCGCCGCCGCGCAGGCGGCGCACGAGTGGCACCGGGCGACCACCGAGACGCTGGACGGCAAGCGGATGCTCATCATCGGCGCGGGTGACCTCGGCCGGAACCTGCAGGCCCGGCTGGAGCCGTTCGGCGCGGCGGTGACCATGGTGGCGCGCACCGCGCACGACGGCGCGCACGGCCTGGCCGAGCTGCCCGAGCTACTCCAGACGCACGATGCCGCGGTGCTGATGACCCCGTACAGCGACGAGACCCGGCACCTGGCCGACGCCGCGTTCCTGGCCCGGATGCCGGACGGGGCGGTGCTGGTGAACGCGGCCCGCGGGCCAATCGTCGATACCGTCGCGCTGCTGGCCGAGCTGAACCGGCGGCGGCTGCGTGCGGCCCTCGACGTCACCGACCCCGAACCGCTGCCGCCCGATCATCCGCTGTGGGACGCCCCCGGGGTACTGATCACACCGCACGTCGGCGGCGACACGGAGGGGTTCGAGGCCCGGGCCTGGAAGGTGGCCGCGGAGCAGATCGCGGCGTACGTGGCCGGCCGCGAGCCGCCGAACCTGGTCCCCGCGTGAGCGGGACGCAGGTGACGGAGCCCGGCCCGGGAGAGGTACAGGCGCCCGGGCCCGCCGCGCCCGGTTGGAGCACCCTGTGGGCGGCGCTGGCCGACGCCGGCTGTGTGCTGCTGTTCGTGGTGATCGGCCGGGCCAGCCACGACAAGGGCGAAACGCTGGCCGGGATAGCCAGCACGGCGTGGCCGTTCCTGGCCGGCCTGGCCCTGGGCTGGTTCGCGGCCCGCGCGTGGCGCCGGCCGCGGGCCATCGTGCCCGCCGGCCTGGGGGCCTGGATCGGTACCGTGGCCTTCGGCAACCTGCTGCGGGTGTGGGGCGGCCAGGGCACCGCGTTCGCCTTCATCCTGGTCGCGCTGGCCTTCCTCGGCCTGTTCCTGCTGGGCTGGCGCCTGGTGGCCCGCCTCCTCATCGAACACCTCCGCCGGAAGGTAACGCCGTGAGCCCTCGCCCGCCGCTGCCGCCGTTCACCGAGCAGACCGCCCGGCAGAAGGTCCAGGCCGCCGAGGACGCGTGGAACACGCGGGATCCGCAGCGGGTCTCGCTCGCCTACACCGAAGACTCGGTCTGGCGTAACCGCGATACGTTCATCACCGGGCGGGCCGAGCTCGTGGCGTTCCTGACGGTCAAGTGGGAGCGGGAACTCGACTACGCGCTGCGCAAGGAGCTGTGGGCATTCGAGGGCAACAGGATCGCGGTGCGCTTCCAGTACGAGAGCCACGACTCCGGCGGCCAGTGGTGGCGCAGCTACGGCAACGAGCTGTGGGAGTTCGACGCCGACGGGCTGATGGCCCGGCGCGAGGCCAGCATCAACGACACGCCGATCGCGGTCGCGGACCGGCGGATCTTCGGCCCGCGGCCTGAATCGGACCGCCAGCTGATCCCGCTCCGCTAGGGCAGCTCATCCCGCTCCGCCGGTATCGGGGCACGAGCTGTTTTGCGGGCCAGGCCGTGGGCAGTGGTCCTCTCGTTATCCAACGACAGGAGGACAATCGTGGCCAACGAACTGAGCGGCCTTCGCGTGGCCTTCATGACCGCCAACGAGGGTGTGGAGCAAGTCGAGCTGACCACCCCCTGGCAGGCGGTCGCGGACGCGGGGGGCACTCCCGAGCTGCTGGCGCCCAGCGGGGGGCAGGTTCAGGCGTTCAACCACCTGGACAAGGGCGACACCTTCCCGGTGCAGCACGCCATCGAGGACGTCAGCCCCGGCGACTACCAGGCGGTGGTGCTGCCCGGCGGCGTCGCCAACCCCGACCAGCTCCGCACGGTGCCGGCCGCGGTGAGCTTCCTGCGGGAGTTCGTCCGGGCCGGGAAGCCGATCGCGGTCATCTGCCACGGGCCATGGACCCTGGTCGAGGCGGACGTGGTGCGGGGCCGGACCCTCACCTCGTGGCCGAGCCTGCACACCGATATCCGCAACGCGGGCGGTACCTGGGTCGACCGCGAGGTCCAGGTGTGCACCAGTGGCCCGAACGTGCTCGTATCGAGCCGCAAGCCGGACGACCTGCCGGCGTTCTGCCGTCAGCTGGTGGAGACGTTCCAGAAGGAAGCCCTGCCGGCCTGAGCCCCGCTTGATGACCGCCCCGGCGCGTGCGCCGGGGGCTCCATCAAGCGCGTAATCACCGGGTCCGGCGGCGGAAGGCGGCCGCGCTGAGCCCGACCGACACCGCGAAGATCCCGCCGCACCAGGCCACGGCCTGCCATCCGTTCGCGCCGACGTGCGTACCGAGCAGCAGGCCGCGCATGGTCTCGATGACCGGGGTAGCCGGCTGATGGCCGGCTACCCCGTGCAGCCAGGTCGGCATGGTCCGGACCGGGACGAAGGCGCTGCTCGCGTAGGCCATGATCATCGGCACGAACATGAACGCGTTGGCCGCCTCGGGTGAGGAGACCAGCAGCCCGAAGGCCGCGGCCAGCCAGGAGATGGCCAGCACGTACAGCAGCAGAACCCCGGCCGCGGCGGCCCAGGCGGCCAGGCTGGCGTGCGGCCGGAAGCCGATGCCGAGCGCGACCGCGAACACCAGCACGGTCGAGGCGGCGTTGCGCACCACACTGGCGGCCACGTGCCCGGACAGCAGCGGCAGGCTGCCCACGTCCATCGAGCGGAAGCGGTCGATGATGCCGCCGGTCATGTCCTTGGAGACGGTCACCGCGGTCGTCGCGGAGCCGACGCCCGCGCACAGCAGCAGGACGCCGGGCACGACGTAGGTGATGTACCGGGTGCCGGTGCTGATGGCCCCGCCGAACAGGTAGACGAAGGTCAGCATGAGCACGACGGGCAGGACCAGCGAGGTGACCAGGGCGTCGACCTCCCGGGTGGTCAGCCGGGCGCTGCGCGCGGCCATGGTCAGGTAGCCGGCGAGCTCCGTGGGCCGGGCCGGGACGGTGATCTCAGGCATGCAGGGTCTCCTTCCGTGAAGGACCAGGGCAAGTACCGGGGCGGGTTTCCGGGCTGGTGAGGGCGAGGAAGACGTCGTCGAGGGTGGTGGCCCGGACGGCGAAGGCGCCCACCAGGGCCCGTTCCGGATCAATCTCGTCCAGCAGGGCGCGGACGGCCGGAGCCGTGCCGTCGGTGGGCACGCCGAGGGTCAGGGCGGACGGATCTCGGTGGGTGGCGCGGTCACCCAGCCGGCGCTCGGCCTCGGCGAACGCTCCCGGCCCGGCCAGCGTCAGGTCCAGGCGCTGCCCGGCGGCACGGTCCTTGAGCTCCGCGGTGGTCCCTTCGGCCACGATGCGGCCGGCGTCCAGGACCGCGACCCGCCCGGCCAGCCGGTCCGCCTCCTCCAGGTACTGGGTGGTCAGGAAGACGGTCACCCCGGAGCCGGCCAGGTCCTCGATGACCTGCCACATCACCTGGCGGCTGGGCAGGTCCAGGCCGGTCGTCGGCTCGTCGAGGAAGATCACCGCGGGGTGGCCGACCAGGCTGGCGGCCAGGTCGAGCCGGCGGCGCATGCCGCCGGAGTAGGTCGCCACCCGGCGGCGGCCGGCCTCGGTCAGGCCGAACCTCGCGAGCAGCTCGTCCGCGCGGCGCCCGGCGGCCGCGCCGCGCAGCCCGGACAGCCGGGCCATCATGCGCAGGTTCTCCGCCCCGGTCAGCAGTCCGTCCAGCGCCGCGTACTGACCGGTCAGGCTGATGCTGCGGCGGACCTGATGCCGGTCGCGGATGATGTCGAACCCGGCCACCCGCGCCCGCCCGTCGTCGGGCCGCAGCAGGGTGGACAGGATCCGGACCATCGTGGTCTTGCCGGCTCCGTTCGGGCCGAGCAGCGAGAAGACGCTGCCCGGTGCGACCCGCAGGGCGGCCCCGTCGAGAACCTTCGTCGAGCCGTAGGTCTTGGTCAGGCCAGCGGCCTCGATGGCCCATTGGCAGTCAGTTTGGTTAGGCATTCCGGTGTGCTCCTCCCGTCAGCGTGCCCGCACGCTGGGCTGGTCGCGTTACTGCATACGGCATACGCTTAATTGCGTAAGCTATACGCAGTTCTAGGATGGAGTCAACCGGGTAACGACCGGGCGAGGTGGATGTGCCAGAAAAGCGGAGGAACCAGGGCCGATGGACCCAGTGAGCCCGGCCGGCCCGGTGGACGGGATGAGCCTGCCGCCGGGCGTCGAGGCGGCCTGGGGGCTGCGGGAGCGGCCGCACCGGGGGCCGAAGCCGGGCCTGAGCCTGCCGCGGATCGTCGAGGCCGGTGTGCAGATCGCCGAGTCCGAGGGCCTGGCCGCGGTGTCGATGAGCCGGGTGGCCGCCGAGGTCGGGGCCGCCCCCATGTCGCTCTACCGGCACGTCGCGTCCAAGGACGAACTGGTCGCGCTGATGGTGGACACCGTGTACGGGCAGTTCCTCGCGCCCGGGGCGGCCCAGGAGGGCTGGCGGGAAGGGCTGGCCGAGTCGGCCCGGGTCATGCGCGCCGCCATGTACCGGCATCCCTGGATCCTGCGGGTGCCGATCGGCGGGCTGCCGGTCCGCCCCAACGAGGTGGCCTGGTTCGAGCAGGCCCTGGCCTGCCTGCACGGCACCGGGCTCACCGAGGACGAGAAGGCGTCGGTGGTGCTGCTGGTCAGCGGCTACGTGCGGAACGAGGCCAGCACCAACGCCGACATCGTCGCCGCGGTCCAGGCGTCCGGGATGGCGCCGGACGAGTGGATGTCCGGCTACGGCCGCCTGCTGGCCCGGCTGACCGACCCGGAGCGGTTCCCCGCGATCACCCGGTTCATCGCCGCGGGGGTGTTCGAGAGATTCGACCCGCCCGACCGTGAGTTCACCTTCGGGCTGGACCGCATTCTGGACGGGATCGGCGCGCTGCTGACCGCGCGGTCCCGGCCGGAGCCGGAGTAGCGAGACGGTGCGGGACCTCTTCGGGATCACAGGAATCACCGCAGGGCTACCGCCGCCGTCCGGCCCGGAGCCGCCCGGCCCGGAGTCTCCCGCCCCCACGGTGGCCTTCGTCATCAACCGGTTGCTGGTGCGGGAGCCCGGACGATTCGACCACGCGTGCCGGACGGCGGCGTCGGCGCGCGGCTGGGCTCCGCTGTTCCTGCCCACCACCAGGGAAGATCATGGTGCGGGCCTCGCCCGGCACGCGGTCGCGGCCGGGGCCCGGCTGGTCTTCGCCGTAGGCGGCGACGGTACGGTCCGCGCATGCGCCTGCGCCCTGGCCGGCACCGGCGTCCAGCTCGCGATCATCCCGCGCGGCACCGCGAACCTGGCCGCGCACGCCCTGCGTATCCCGCAACGGCTGGCGGCGGCGCTCGCGGTCGGCTTCGGCGGCCACCAGACCCGGCTGGATCTGGGCGTAGCCGACGGCATGGAGTTCATCGCGATGGCCGGCCTCGGCCTGGACGCGGCCGTGGTGGAC
>Ga0302179_10000886_pt1 | contig 18916 bp, 16 predicted proteins | sample I_Palsa_E3_1_FD_198788 | JGI IMG/M metagenome (GOLD analysis project Ga0302179, IMG submission 198788) | Peat permafrost microbial communities from Stordalen Mire near Abisko, Sweden - I_Palsa_E3_1 | ecosystem: Environmental > Terrestrial > Soil > Palsa > Peat permafrost | place: Sweden...
AGACGGGGCCGGCAGGTGCGAGAAGTGCCGCTTCCGGGCCCGCTGGCTACGCCGCAAGATGCCCCGCCATTCCGGCATCGGATAACCGGCCATTCCAGCCCCGGTAACCAGGAATGAAAGGAGGTGGTGACTTTGACGGTAACGCTCTCGGCGGCGCTGATTCTGGGCGCAGGAGTATTCCTCTTGTGCCGGTATGCGGGACTGAAGATATTGCACGCCGCGGTCTGCATCATATTCGGTTTCTATCTCGCGTCCTCCAGTCTCGCACCGGACATCGCGAACATCACGGCCAGCCTGTTCCGGCTGCTCTAGCAAAAACACCGGAACAGCACCACAAGAAAGCAGGGGTAATCAGTGAACGCACGCAGCGACGTGTCCCGCGCGCACAGGCGCGCGGGACACGAGAAAGGGCGCCTATGACCAGTTACCAACTCAAGGAGACGATGCCTTATGACCATCACGCCACAGAACCCCCCGCACATTCCCCAACTCCAGATCGACCTTGAAGAAACCCTCGCCACAATCGCGATCGAACTCGCGCGAGTGCAAATATGCGACCAGTGCAAGGCGTCCGTCCCCAGCCTGATCGATGACCTCGCGCACCTGGTCACCGAAATCACCCGGCTCCATTCCGCGCTCGTCCGGGAACGCCTGACATCGGCGAACCTGCGGGCCGCTATCGGTGCCGCACTCGGCGCGGAATCTGACGGGGAAAACGATCCGCTCGGCTACCTCCGCGACGAAATCGCCGGCTATCCGGGGGCCGCGCATGGCGCGTGACCCGTACCGGCGTCAGATGCGCCGCGCACGCCGCGCGATGCGCAAAGGCGACAAACCCTACGCCGTGATGATCGTCGGCCCGGACGAGCCGCTAGCCTTCATAGCGCTCGCGGCTATCAGCGCCTGGGCATTCCGGCACCGCTCGGCCTTCGCCCCGTTCATCATCACGCTGGCAGCATTCATCACCGCTGCCATGGTGCACGGCCACCACGCCCGATGGTGGATACCGGTCAGCTGCATCACGGCCCTTTCCACTATCCTGCTCGGCATCCCGCACCGGATGCTATGGGCCAGGCCAGCCGGGAAATTCACGGCCGGAATCCTCGTCCGCATATGGGAGGCATGCGGGATTGACAGGGCCATCGAACGGGCCTACGCGGCAACGGTCATCGCGGTAACCGGCGGATGGCTATCCGCAGCCATCGCCATCGGGCCGGCCGTCAAACCGCTCCCGTTTATCGCGGTCACCAGTTCGGTGGTGCTCGGCATCCCGTGGTGGTTCCACCGTCGCCGGCGGGCCAAGGTGCGAGTGGAACGCACCATATCCGGCTGGCCCGGTATCGCGGACAATGTCGGGCTGCCCGGCTCGCATATCGCCTCGGTCGTGGTCGATGCGTGGGGCTGGACCGCACGCGTCATACTCAGGAAAGGGACAACCACCGACCAGGCCATCAGCAAGATACCCGCCATAGAATCCGGTCTCGGCCTGCGGCCTGGCAGCGTGCGGGTGTTCCCGGACCGGACACGGGCCGACCGGTTCACGATGCGGGTTATCGAAACTGACCCGCATGCCGAGCCGATCCCGTGGCCCGGCCCCTCCGCAAAGTCAGTGACCAAGCCGGTAGATATCGGCATATCCGAAGACGGCCGCCCGGTCCGCGTGCTTTTGCTGCGCCGGAACGTGCTGATCGGCGGCACCACAGGAGCCGGGAAGTCCGGCATCTTGAATATCATCATCGCCACCTTGGCCGCATGCCCGGATGTGATTCTGTGGGGTGTCGACCTGAAAGGAGGAATGGAACTCCAGCCGTGGGCCGCATGCTTTGGCCGGCTCGCCACCACCCCGCACGAGGCGGACGACCTTTTCAAGGACGCGGTTGGCTGGCTCAACCGCCGCGCCAGGGAAAAAGCCGCCCAGGGACAACGTACCCATGAGCCGTCCCGCGATGATCCCGCGCTGATCATCATCTGCGATGAATACGCTGAACTACCCGAGGAATCGCACGACTGCGCCGATTCCATAGCCCGCAGGGGCCGCGCGGTCGCGGTCAACCTGATAGCCGCGACCCAGCGGCCGACCCAGGCCGCGATGGGAAAGAACACCGCTGTCCGCTCGCAAATGGACGTCCGTATCTGCCTGCGGGTACGGGAACGCCGCGACGTGGACCTGATTCTCGGGCAGGGATCATTTAATGCCGGCTGGCAGGCACACCAGCTCACCCAGCCGGGCGCGTTCCTGGTATCCGATCCCGAGCACACCGCGCCGGAACGGCACCGGGCCTACCTGATGGACGACGAGCGAGTAGCCCGCCACGCCGCCCAGTGCGCACCGGGCCGCCCCCGGCTGCCAGCCGACGGCCCGGACACGGCCCAGACGGCCCCAGAACCGCCGCGGGCCGGCGAACCCGGTTCCGTCCGTGCCGATGACCGCGCTGACCCCGAAACGGCGCTGTGGGCCGCTCTGGCCGGAGCGGGCACGGACGGGGCGACGGTGGGCGACCTGATGGCCGCGTGCGGCATGAGCCGGAGCTGGGTCTATTACCGGCTCCGCGAGCACGCTACGGCCGGCCGCGTGGTGCAGACCGCGCGGGGAGCCTGGCGGGCTGTCCCGCCTCCCTCGGGCGGGCCGGGAGACCGACGGCCCCCGGCCCGCCCGGACTCGCCCAGGCGGCCCGGTACGCCCCCGCGCGGGGGCCGTCGCCGGCCGCGCCGTGGTGGCGGTTCGTGACCGGTCATCTCGTCCACGGGCCTCGCGCGCGCGCCTACGCGCGTTGGGCACACGCGCACCGTGGACGTGGACGTGGACAACCACGAACCGTGACCGGGAAAACACCCCGGCTCACCGGCCGCCAGCCGACGGGCCGGGCGGAAGGGAGGTGAGGCCGCACGCGCAAACCTGACGATGACACGGCAGCCGATGGCGACACGCCACGCCAGCCGATGACACGCGAGGAATGGATCGCTTACCACGTGGCACGTGCGCCGAAGATCACACCGCAGCAATGGGCGGACACGCTGCTACTGCTGCACACACGAGAACAGAATAACGACGATGAAGGACAAGACAGGGAAAAGGCAAGCTGAAAGCCAGGATGCCCGGCCACCAGAACGATAACGGTGGCCGGGCGTCCGTGTTTCCGGGGGTTTTTACGCGATGTGATCATTCGGCATGACGTCGCCTTCCTCGCGCCATACCGGCTCGATTGCCTCATAGTCCAGGTTGCCCGGACCGTGTTTGCTGGATTTGCGGATCACGACCGCTTTGAGGTAACGGCTGAGGATGGCGCGGCGGATGCCTATGTCACCGCCTGCCTCGTCCCATTCACGCCGGACATCTTCAACCGACTTGGACCGGGCGAGCCGGCCCGCACGGGTGCGCGCCTTTTTCGCGAGTTTCGCTTTCAGTTCCCGTTCGCTGGCTTCCAGCTGAGGAACGATATTGAACATCGTGTCGTCGCTGACAGTTTGCGGGACCGCAGCGTATCCCTTGCGGAGACTGAACAATCGCTCTTGCACGCTGGCCAGGTCCATGGCATCAGGGTCGTTCTCATCCGGCACGGTCGTCAGTTCGCTATCAGCAGGGGCATGGGCAGCGATGTGAGCGAACAGAAGTTCCTCGATAAGCTCATCTAGCTTCTCCATGTTCCGCGCGATACCGCCGCACCCGCCATTGCTTTTATCCGGGCACCGGTACTGATACGCGATGGTGCCCGACTCGTAAGGGCGGAAGAAACCGCACAGGGACCGGTTACACATGGTCCCGTCGTCGCGGATGCGCCCGCACCGGAGGAAGCCTGTGAGCAGGTATTTCCGCGTTCCCTTGGCGGACTTGACCTGTCCTTTCTTGCGTCCTTCGGACTCGGTCACAAGCTCTTTCCATTGCTTTTCGGTCAGGACTGGCTGCCAGTTGCCCATGATGTATTTCCCGGACGCGTCCCGCAACGCTACGCCGTCTGGATCGGAGTACAATTCACGTGGTCGGCCTTCCTGGTTTTCCTTCCTCAGCGTCCCGTTATAGACCGCGATACCCGCGACGGACGGTGACAGGAGAATCTGCCTGACGGACACCTGCGACCAGGACCGGGCGAGTACCGGGCGTTGCCCGGATTCCTCGAAGAACTTGACAAGTCCTTTCCATGACTGGCCTGCGAGGAACCGTTTCGCGGCTTCCTGGATAACCTCCGCTTCCGCTGGATTCAGGGTGCCGTCTTCGCGGTAGCCGAAACGGCGCTGCCTGCCGGAGAAACGGCCGCCCCTGCCTTCTTGCGCGATCTGGAGACGGGCGCGCGCTACCCGCCTCGCGGTGTCCTCACTCGACTTGTTCGCCATCGCCACGAGCACGCGTGCCATAGCCCGGCCATTCGATGTGCGCAGGTCGATATTACCGGTCACCGTCTCGACCGGCCTCTTGTAATACTCGACCAGGTCAATCAGGTCTTCCAGGTCGCGCGGCTGGCGGGCTAGGCGGTCAATATCGTAGAAGATGATCCCGTCTATCTTCCCGTCCTCGTAATCCGCTAGCATCTGCCGGAACTCCGGCCGGTACACCCGCCACACGCTCCGCCCGTTCGGCAGGACAACACGCCGCTTTTTAAACGCGGTCGTATCGTTCTCCGAATACCACTCAGAAACCGCCACGCCAAGCCGCCCGGCCAGTGCGGTGATGTCCTCTTTCTGCCGCGTGATCCCCTTCTCGGAAAGACGCATCTCTCCGGTTCTCTCGTCCTTAACCCACTCGTCAGACGAGATACGCACGTCCCCGCCGTAGCGGAGAACCCGGCTTGACGCGCCGCCCGTGACACGGACAGCATGCGAGGTAGGGACGGTGGACCTGTCACCTGCGGTCCTGTGCTCTGCGGTAGCCATGCAAGTAGGCTACTTCCACAGATGCCAGGTACCCTCCGCTGGACCGCTCCATCAGGACGGCAGTACACCACAGAACCAACCCGCTATCCCATCTAATCAGATGGCAGCGGCATGGCGCTCAGACCTTTCGCCAGCGCGCCTCGCACAGCCCGTAAACGCCGAAGGTGACCAGGCCGAGCGCGGCCAGGACCAGCAGGACCACGCCGAACGGCTGGTCGCGCAGCGTCAGCAGGGCCTTGTCGATACCGCCCGACTTCGCCGCGTTGTGCGTGACCGCCGCCTCGATTACCAGCACGCCGGCCAGCGCGAAGATCACCCCGCGGGCGCTGGTCCCGATCGTGCCGAGCCACTTGACGATACGGCGCGTCCGAGCGCTCATCCCCGAGGTCCGCAGGTTTTTCATGAACTTGTGGCGGATGCCCTCCATCAGCAGGACCAAGCCGATGATGACGACGATAACCCCGGCGATGCCGACTAGCCACCGCCCGGCCGGGTGCTGCATGGCCTGGGCCGTCACGTCCTGTTGCTGACGAGACTGGCTGCCCTGCGTCCCGGTGATCACCTTGACGGTCAGGTAGACGAAGCCGGCGTAGACCACCCCGCGACCCAGCGACTTCAGCCGCGGCCCGGCCCCGTTTCCCTCGCCGGTGACGCCGAACGCGGCTTCGCTCAGCCGCCACAACGCGTACGCGGCGAAACCGATGGCGAGCAGCCAGAGCGAGACAAGGCCGTAGGGCTTGCTCGCGAGCAGTTGCAAAGCGCCCTGCTGGTCGGCCTCCCGTGTGCTCTGGCCGAGCGCGACGAGCAGCGCGACCCAGCCGATCAGTATGTAGATGACACCCCGAGCGGTAAGCCCCGCTCGGGCCAGCGCCCGCGTCCCCTGACTGTCCGACGCCCGCCTGGCTCGGCCGGTTACGTGCGCGAAAGAGGTAGTTTGCATACCCCTAACTACCGTGCCGGACCGCGAAGAAACCCAACCCGGCCGCGGTAGCTGCTCCTTGCGCCGCCGGAGGACCCTTAGCCCGACACTCCACTACCACGTGCCCCAGCGGAGGCTGGGTTCGGGCAGCGACGGGGGCTTCAGGAAGGCGGGATCACCGGACAGGTCGAGCGCGTCAAGCGGCGTGCGGGCCGCGGCGTCCCGCGCGGTGAGCGCGGGCAGGTTCCATTTCTCCTCGACGAGTTTGAGCACGGAGGTGTGATCAAGCACGTCGGAGCAGACGTAGCCCGGCCGCGCGTACGGCGACACGATCACGGCAGGCACCCGGAACCCGTACCGGTCATAGCGCTTTGGTCCCTGGTCCAGGTTCTCCTTGCTCTTCACCAGACCGGGGAGGATCGGCCGCAGGAACGTTTCCAGCCGGGTCCGGCTCCCGATCACGCTCCGGCCATCGACGTCATCGGGCCGGACCGCGGCCGGCGGCGGCACGTGATCGTAATATCCGCCGTGCTCGTCGTAGACCCAGAGCAGCAAGGTGTGGGGCCAGCCGGGCCCGTCAAGCACCCGCTTGATGATCTCCGCGGCGAAGCTCTCGCCCTTGGCGATGTCCTGCGGGTTTTCCTCGGAATAGGCGTCGAAGTCCGGGTCCACGAGGCTGAAGGCCGGCAACGAGCCGCTGGCGGCGTCGGTGAAGAACTGGTCGATACTGCGGATGTGTTCCATGCAGCGGCCGATCCCGAGCGGAAAGACGTCGGCCGTGAACTGGATGTCTTTGTGCACATCCTGGGTTGCGGCGGGAAACGACCGAGCTGCCGATCTCAGACGGCGGGTGAGCATCTTCCGCTTGTGCCGGGCGTAGTGCTGCCACCGGGACTCGTCCTTGGGCACCGGATGGTAGTTGGCCCAGGAGATCCCGTGCTCGGTCAGCATGTCGAAGATGGTCCCGGCCGGAGGATAATCGAGCAGGTCGTAAGGAGAGTCGTCGATAAGGCCGTGCGCGGTTCCGGCGATGAGAAAACGCCGGTTGGGAAACGTGGGCCCCAGGCACGAACTGAACCATCGATCAGCCACCGGGAACGTCCGCGCCAGCCCGTAGTAAAACGGCAGGTCACTTTCAGTCCAGTAGCCCATGGCGGTGGCGGTCGCCTCAGCCGTGGTGTCGGCCTTCGCCGCGGTGCCCGCCCTGGCCTCGCCCTGCACGGTCTGCACGCTGGTCACGAACCCGTCGCACTTGCCCTGGCCCCACTGAAGGTGGCTCGCGCGCCAGCTCTGCGAAGGCACGCCGCGGCGCTGACCGGTCCTGGGCTGCGGAAAGGCGCGGATGACCGCGCCGTCCATCCTGGTATTGGACACCTCAGGTAGGCCATCGGGACCAAGCGGGAAGCCTTCGCCCCGGCCCGGCAGCATGCCGAGGTAGTTGTCGTAGGAGTGGTTCTCCATCATCAGCACCACGATGTGCCTGATCTGCGGCAGCAGGTCGGTGCCGGCCGGCCGGTCGGGCCGGGGGAGTGGGCCCGGCGCGGCCGTGCGAAGCCGGGCGCGGCGCTTCATTTCACGATGTTCAAGCACATGCCACATGTCTATGCCGCCTTTGGTCGCGTGTCCGTTCATGAGCTACCCGCCCGCCGCTCTGTCCTGGGATGCCTGCGCAACTCTTTGGCCGGACATGACAGCATTATCGCCAGCCGGATCCCGCGGGCCGGAAGAAACGGGTAATGAGACTGTGTAGGCCGGTCAGGAACGGGCAGGGCAGTACGACAAACGTTCATGTCAGCTACTGAAACACCCGCCAGCTACTGAAACACCCGCCAGCTACTGAAACACCCGCCAGCTACTGAAACACCCGCCAGCTACTGAAACACCCGGAGGAGAGATTCCGTCGTGACGGCCATACCCGACATCATGCTCAGCAACGGCCAGAACATCCCGCAGCTTGGCTTCGGCGTCTTCCTGATCAAGCCGGAGGACACCGTCGCCGCGGTGAGCACCGCTCTGGAAGTCGGCTACCGGCACATCGACACCGCCGAGATGTACGGCAACGAGAAGGAGGTCGGCGAGGCAATCAGCCGATCCGGCCTCGACCGTTCCGACTTGTTCGTCACCAGCAAGCTGGCGAATGACGCGCACGAGCCCGATGACGCCCGCCAGGCCTTCGACGAGTCGCTGAAGGCCCTGGGGTTCGACTACCTCGACCTGTTCCTGATCCACTGGCCGCTGCCGACGAGGTACGACGGCGATTACGTGTCGACCTGGAAGACCCTGGAAGAGTTCTACCGCGACGGGCGCGCCCGTTCCATCGGCGTTTCCAACTTCCAGCCCCGCCACCTACGGCGGCTGCACGCCGAATCCGACATTCCCCCGGCGGTCGACCAGATCGAGGTCAATCCCTACCTGACCCAGGACGAGCTGCGCGGGTTCTGCGCCGAGCACCAGATCGCGGTCGAGGCATGGTCGCCGCTGGGACGGGGCAACGTCCTTGATGACCCGACGATCGAGGCGATTGCTCGCCGAGCCGGCAAGACCCCGGCCCAGGTCGTGCTGCGCTGGCATATCGAGCGCGGCGACATCATCTTCCCAAAGTCGGTGACCCCGGAGCGAATCAACGAGAACCTCGAGATCTTCGACTTCGAGCTGTCCGGTGCGGACGTCGAGGCGATCAGCGTGCTGAACCGCAACGAGCGGACCGGCCCCGACCCAGACAAGTTCGATGGTCGCTAAGCTGCGGCCAAGCCGCCCAGTCGCAGCCGTAGGCGCACGACCTTGGATCACGTCCCGGACCATCGGAGGGTGAAGTCCACCAGGGTGTAGCCGAGCGCGTTTACCGTCGGCTGGATGAAGTTATCCCGGATGATCTTCCCCGCCTCGGCCTCGGCGGTGCTTATGAGCGGGCGCGTAATCTGCGGATTGGTCCTGACCTGGCTGAACGCTATGCTCTGCGCCTGGGAGTAAAGCACCGCCTCGGAAAACTGCGGACGGATGAGCCCGCCGCAACCGAATCCGGGATACGTCCAGCTGTGCTGGGTGTCGATCGGATGCGACAGTGTGTTGTCGATGGTGACATCGTGCACCGACTGCGGAAGCTGCGGTTGCGGCAGGACGACGATGACGCTTACCCGGCCCGGCGTGCCGGTGACCGGGCTGTTCAGGACCTGCAGTTTGTAGTGGCCAGCCGGCGGCGCCCACCAGGCCGTTCCCGGATTGAGATCGACCGTAGCCGACGCGTGACCCGCCGCATCGAAGGTGCTCGAGTACCAGCACGGCCAGATGCCGATATTCTTTGAGACTTTATGGGTAAAGATGAAGTTGAAGTTCTCCGTACCGAGGGCCGGCCTTGAGATGCCCTCGATTTTCTGCAGTACCCACGGGCCCAGATCAAGGTTGGTAGTGGTGCCTGCGCTGATCGACTGCCACGGCCAGGAAAGCTTGACATGGGGCAGATGGACATTGACGCCAACGAGATGCAGCACCGTGGAAAGCGCCAGCAGGACTGCCCACGCCACCACCTTACGGAAAATCAGGCCGATCAGGAGAAGGACCGCTACCCACTTCACCTTCAAAGGGATCCAGCGGCGTCGCCCCATAGAACCGTTAAACCCGTTAGAACCGTGAAACCCGTCCCGGCCGATCCTGCTCGCCTTTCCAGGACCTCGCCCAGGAGCGTATCGACCGCCCTCAGGCGGCGCCGATGGCGATTCATCCTGGCCGGGCCACCACTCCCCGCCGTCGCTATACCGCTGAGCAGGCCGCGGACCGCTACGCGCTTGGGGGCCGTGCGGGGCACCGTACCGCTGCGGGCCAGACCGATTCGGCAGCTTTCTCGTGCTGGATGAATCTTGATCCAGGGCCGAGACGAATCTCGGGCTCCCGGCTCGGCTCATCGTAAGCATTCCCAGCAGGAAAATAAAGAAGCGGACCATGTGGTTTCCTTTACGTGCGTGCCGCGGATAACTCATCTACCGCCGGGTAATCCAGGCTCAGAACAACCGGCACTGCCCCGAAGGGCAGGCGAAAACGTGAGCCGGGTTTGTCCGGCGCGTTGGGCTCTTTGATGTCGGGCCACCGCATCTTCGTGTGCTGCGCCGTCAGGCTTGCCACCGAATACGGAAACTCCATGGCGGATATGTTGTGCAGTTTGAGCAGGCCCCCCCACCGGAACGCCGCGAAAACGTTCGCCAGATTACGCACAGAAAGCGTCCGGCGGGCCGTGATGTCGATCCAGTAGACGGCCATCGCTAGCTCTACAAGATCGTTGGCGCACTGTGCCAGCGCCTCGGACTTGGTCCGGTAGACGGTCCCATCGGAATTCGCCGTTCCCAGCTTCTCCCCGTGGACCGGCGAGTTGCGCGGCTGCGCCTTGCACTGCATCCAGTCGCAAGCCGCCAGCAACTCCCAGCGAATGCCGCTGCGGGTGGCGACGTCCTGGTAGAGGGGTTCGGCGCGGGTCAGCGGCGCCTTGGCCGTCGTGATGAAGTCGGTCGTGACCGCCTGGGGAATCTGCGGAACATACCGACCGGTGCCGGCCCGAGCGCGCCGAGGCGCGAGCTTCTGCGCCGGCTGACGAACCGTCCGAGGTTCTCCTGCGGTCGCCTCGCGGGCGCTCGCGGGCGTGGCGGCTGACGCCGTGGTGTAGGCGTCGAGGATGCCGGGGATCGTCGCGCCGCCCTGGCCATGCGTTCCCCTGCCGTGGCTCCTCGTCCCGCCCTGGCTCGGGGTGCCGCCCTGGCTCGGCGTGCTGTTCGGGCTGGCCGTCCCATTCGGGGTCGTCGTACTGCCCGGGCTGCCCGTGCTGGCGGCCTGCGGTGTCCCGGGAGTCCCGGCGGTCCCGGACGTCGCGGCGTGGTAACGGTACAGGTTGTAGAGCTTCATGAGCGCGATAAGGCTCGCGCCGTAGTCGGGATCGGTCGCGTAGACCCCGGTCAGGTCTGCGGCGAAGGCATCAGGAACGTCCCGGTCGGCCATGGCCTGCTGGTAGCTGGGGCCCGTAGCGAGAAGCTGACTGTGATCGGCGATGCTCTCGGCGACGTTGTGGTACATCTTGAACGCGGCGGTCTGGGTCACCCAGCGCCCGTTCTCGTATTCGCGCGTCGGCTGCATATCGGCTCCGGCCGGGCCCGTTCCCTTGATGCCGAAGAGATTGTGGTCGCGGGCCGCGAGCACGCTCTGCCCCCATCCTGATTCCTCGATGGCCTGAGCGATGGTCACCGCGGCCGGGATGCCGTACCTGCTTTGCGCCGCCATCGCGCCCGGCGCGACCTCGCTGATGAACGCCTGCTGCGCGGCCGTGTCAGGCACCGGCGTGGTGGCGGACGGCGGGTTGTTCCGCCGGTAGCCGGACGCCGAGGACGTCGGCGACGCAGAGGACGTCGGTGACGCCGAGGATGTTGAGGACACCGACGAATTCGACGATGCCGCCGAACGCACAGGAAGATCGTCCTCTATGGCCTGCACTCCCGGTATCGACGCCGTGCCTCGGCCGGTCCGGGTACCCGGACCGGCCGAGCGCCCGCTGGCGGCCGGCGGCCGCGGCCGCGAAGACGCGTTCCCGTCCCCCTGGTTGGTGCCGCCGCTGAGCGCGGCCACCAGTGTGCCGGGAATCGCGGCCTGTCCATGGTTCGCGTGACCTAGGGCCGACGTTGCCTGGGAGCCGGGCAGCTTCATCACGCTTCCCGTCGCCTGAACCGGCTGGCTGGCCGGCGGCTGGCTGGCCGACTGGCTCTCAGCGCTTAGCAACTCGCCGTTGTTAACGAATCCGTCCACGCCCTGGTCCGCCAGCGACCCGCTGTACTGGTGAGCATTGACCGAGAAGTTGGGCAGTGAATCACCGCCGATCGTGTAGAGCACTCCGCCGGCGTACTTCGTTACCACCTCGACGTGACCATCGAACAGGACCCAGTCGCCGGGCTGAGGCCGGTAGCCGTCACCAAGCGGGTGCCAGCGGTGCTGACTCTCGGCGTCCTGAAGGACGGAAATGACGTTGGGCGAGGCCGGGTTCGGATCAACCCGCACATCGGCCCACGAATGCAGCAGCCACGGATACGAGGTGCCTCCGGTCACCCAGCTTTCCTGGCTGACCGCCTTTGCCCCGAGCTCAAGCGTGAGGCTGGCGAAGGCCGCGCACGATTCGCCGTGGTCGACGCCATCTGCGCTCTCGCTCTGCCAGATAATCGCCTCCATTTCGGCTGGGTTCTTGGTCTGCGCCATCCGAAGGTAGTAATTGGCGACATTGACGATGGCCGATCGCAGCGTACCGTCGGCTGCCGATGCCGATGCCGATGCCGATGCCGATGCTGGCCCCGCCGCCGACGCCCGTGCGAGAGCAGATGCCGGTTTCGCGGGCTTCGTGAATTCGAGCAAGTGAGCCGGCATGCTCGTCGGCGACGTCATATCAGCCACCGTTCCGTGGGTGAAGGAAAGTCCGGTCATCGCTCCGCACGTACTGAGGCTCACAAGCGCGGTCGCCTGCTGCCAGGTCGGTTTCCTGACGGGATGCACAGAATCACCTTCTTCCACAGCTGTACGTGGGATGTCGTTTCCAGCGGAGTGGTTTATGGCCTGTTCCGAGCCGCTAGCCGGCGCCGGGCAAGGTCTGCAGGATGGCCTGGACTTGGGGATTGCCCGGGTTATTCGCGTTCTCGAACAGCACGCTGATGTTCCTCGCGGCGCTGGCTGTAGCGCCGACCACCCACTCCTGATAGACCTCGGCGGCCAGCGCGGCCTGTCCCGAGGTGCTGGTCACAGGCTGGGCGCACACGTCGGGGAATCCTGCCCGAGAGATGAGAGCCGACGAGCCGGTGTACTGATCGCAGTACGCCGGGTTGCTCTCCAGCCCGGGCTGAACCGTCGGATCGCCCTTGGCGTTGGTGAGCGTCGCCCCGCCGATGATGTTGTTGATTGCCCGCGCCGCGACCTCGATACTGTCCACCGGGTTATACGGGTTGTAGGGGTGATGAAGGTCCAAGGACCAGGCCACCTCGCCGCCTTGGGTAGGCGTAATGGGCTCAAGTCCCTCTCTGCCGGTTTTGCTGTCGGTGTAATTAGGATTGTCAGTGCTGGTCATCAGGGCATAGATCCAGAGGATCTGGCTCGTCGTCTTTCCGCAGGCGAAGTTCACCTGTCCCGGTTCCGACGCCACATTGGGATTCTGGCAGGCGGTGGTTATCTCGCTTTGCACTGTGGCCACGCTCGGAGGCCAGGAAGGGCCATTCCTGAAGACCACTAGTACCAGAACCGTAACGATGGCCACCGCGGTGGCGGTCACTATAGTTATCTTGCGGCCCCGGGACCTGCGGGCCCGATCGACGCTGCGCCGCCCGTGGTCTATGAGGGCCCTGGTGCGTTCTTCGGCCGGATGCGGAAGCGCGCCGATGTCGGCCCGCGCGTGCCCGTCATCGCCTCTTGCCGTGGTACGGAGGGCTGAGGTCCTGCCGCCGGCCTGCGGCGGGCGTCCGTCGTCCTCGCTTGGTGGGAAGGCGGACCTGCCCTGACCAGGGACAGCTTCCCTGCGATAGGTCGACTCGCTGAGCTCGCGCGCCCGCGACTCGCGCCAGTCAAAGAGCTCCTTCTCCAGGTCTATGGCCCTTGTTTCTAGTTCCGAGAGCCACTCGTCATCTTCATCGTTAAAGATTTCGAAATCCTGGCCCATAGTTTTCACCTCCAGCGTGTGGCCTAACTCCGGACTGATGACCGGCGTGAAACGTGCCGACAGGGTAGTTGCTACGTGCGAGCACGCAGCAAGCCTGGGCCGATACGACCGTGCGGGGGAGGCTCCGCCACCGTCCGCGTTCTCGTCGCACCGCTTCGATCCATGAGTCAATTAGAACACACGTACGAGCAGATTGGAAGAGGGTATTGTCACAGCTCAGCTGTGTTCGGGTAACGAGGTGTGGCGCCAGGCTGTTAACCTGACCGGGCCAGCCACGGGACGAGTTGGGCGGGAGGAATCAGTGACGAGCGGCGAGACGCTAGCTCGCGCCAAGGACAGCGGCGAAGCGGCCGGTGTCCTTGGCGTCGTGGTGGTGGCCCATGGTGGCAAGTCGGTCAGTTCCGAACCCACTACCGCCGTTCAGCCTGCCGTGCTGCGCATGGTCCCGCTGGCCCGGGCCATCCGACGAGCGCTGCGGGGAAGCGGCGCAGTGGTCTTCCGGCCGCGATTCCAGCTCCGCGGATGGAATGGCGAGCAGGCTCTGCCAGTGCATGATCTCAACCGGATCCTGGACGACATCGGCCGCAGGTTCGGTCCGGTCCCTGTCGTCCTGGTCGGGCATTCGATGGGAGCCCGTGCCGCGATGCGCGTCGCCGGGCACCCAGCTGTGTCGGCGGTCGCGGGCCTGGCTCCCTGGCTGCCGCCCGGGGAGCCGGTCGGGCAGCTGGCCGGACGGCGGGTCCTGCTCGTGCACGGGAACGCCGACGGCATCACGCGTCCCGAGGACACCTGGGCTTACGCGGAGCGCGCTCGTTCCGTAGCTGAGGTAATGGCCGTCGAGATTCGGAACGGCGATCACGCCATGCTGCGCCGCGCGGGCCTCTGGCACAGCGTGGCGGCCGAATTCGTGTGTAGCGTCCTCCGCCTTCCCGGGCGAGGGGGACAGCTGACCGAGGTCCTCGGGACAACGGCCACTGATCGGAATCGTGTGGTGCTGTGAGCAGTGCCTGCCGGGAAGTGAGACGACGACTAGCTCAACCAACCATCAGCTCGCGAGTCTTCGCCGCAGCCAGGAAGCCATGCAAGCTTTCTCGCAAACATCCGGATATGCCCTGAATTGTACCTGGGCGGCGGGCCCGAGTTATTACTAAAAGTGCACGATGCATCGCTCAGTGTGCTAAATAACAATGGAAGAGCAGCTTGCCCCGTCTGCCGGAGTACGGGGGAGGGGTGTACGAGTGGAAAAGTTAATCCGTGTTCGGCCAGAAGGCGCCCCGCTAACGCGCGACGTCGTTCCAGACGAGGTACCGCCTGCCGGGAAGCAGGCTCGGGTGCGGCGTTCCGCTCGGCACGCACGCAGTTCCTGCGCTAGGCCTAGCCGGCGTCCGTCGCTGTCAATCCGGTCCGCCGAGGGACGGCGCTGGGCCGCCGACCTGAGCGCGCCGGGCACGGCTGGGCTCGTGGTCTACGGCATGTGCGGTATCGGCAAGTCGACCCTGGCCGGCCAGATCGCGACGCGGGTCGGCCGGATGCAAGCCGGCCGCGTCGTCAACGGCGAGGTATCCGCGGCCGACCTCGCCGCCGGACCGGCCGAGGCGGACTTCATCATCTTCCACAACTTTGATGACAACTTGTCGCAGGAAGCGGGCCAGTGGGCCTTCCGCGACCCGTCGCTGGCGACGCTGCTAGCGAACTGGAAGGGAAGGCTGCTGATCACCTGCCGCCATCCGTTCACCTGGCCCATTGCGGGCCCAGCACAAGCCACATCTAACGCACCATGGCTGGCACCGTCACCGACGGCCCTGGACAAGCTAGTGTTCCGCCAGCTCGGGCCGCTGACCCGTTCCGGCGCCGCCGAGCTGACGACCTCGCTGCCGGCCATCCGGCGGCTCGCCGACTCCGAGCGTGATCGTGCCTGGCGTCTGACCGCCGGGCACCCACTGGCCATCACGTACCTGGACTCGCTGCTCACATTGGGCGAACCCTACTCCGGAGTATCCGCCCGTATCGAGGCGCTGGTCGAGGCCAGGACAGGTCAGCCGCTGCCCGGTACCGAACCCACCGAGTTGCCGGCCCCGGCTGCGGAAATGATCGCCTGCGCCGCGCGCGACCAGATGTTCCGCGAACTGTTTGACCGGCTCAGCTACGGGGCTAGAGCGCTGCTGGTGCGCGCGTCGGTCTTCCGGCTTCCCGTCGCCGCGGAAGTCGTGGCCGGACGGGCGGGACAGATAGCCGAATGCGAGGTGGCCGGCCTGCTGGCCATCGGTGACCGCCATGAGCTGGCCGTTCACCGCTGGACCGCGGATGCGCTGCACCGCCGCCTAGCCGAAGCCGACCTCGGTGCCCAGGTCGCGGCGGCTCACCGCCAGGCGGCCTGGCACTGGCAGATCCGTGCGGCCGGCTCACCGTCGCCTCACCAGGCCGAGCTCGAAGCCGGATACCACCAGCGCCAGGCCACGCGGGCCGCCGAGGCCAGACGGCCCGCAGGTCGCCGACCAGGCACCGGAGTGAGCACCGGGCGGCGCCGCCCGGTGCTCACCCGTGCCGGCCGGCTCGGCGTGGCAGGCGCATTCCTGGCCGGCGCATTCGCTACCTCGTCGGTGGTCCTGACCGTCGAGGCCAACCGGGCCTTTTCCGTCCGGCACCTGGCGCACGCGGAGGCGCTCGCCCGGACGTCGGCGCAGGCGCCCGCCCGGACGTCGGCGCCGGTGCCGGTGTCGGTGAGCCAGGCGGTTGCGGTCCGCGCCCAGGCGGCGGCTTGGGCGGCCAGCCAGGTCAGCGGCGGTGCCATCATGGCCTGCGACCCCGCGATGTGCGCCGTGTTGGCGCAGCATGGCATCGCGGCCGGGAGCCTGGTTGTGCTCCGCCCGGGTGCGGCTGACCCGCTCGGGTCCGACGTGGTGCTGGCCACGGCCGCGGTACGCGAGATGTTCGGCGTTCGCCTGGTGAGCGTGTACGCCCCGGAGCTTCTGGCCAGCTTCGGCACTGGCCAGGACAGGATCGACATCCGCGCGGTCCCGCCGGACGGCGCCCCCGCCTACCGCGCCGCTCTCGCCGCGGACCTGCGGGCCCGCCGGCTGGCCGGCAGCGAGCTACTCCGCGACCCCCTGATCAGCTTCGGGGCGGCCGCCCGCGCCCAGCTGGCCACTGGTCGGGTCGACGCGCGCCTGCTGACCACCCTGGACACGCTGGCGGCGAGCGAGCCGGTGCGGGTCACGGCGTTCCTGGACGACGGCCCGGGTGCCGCCTCGGGCTTGCCGCTGCGAGCCGCCGAGCTGACCGCCAGCAACACCACCGCACGGAAGATGCTGGCCTTCTTCCGCGTGCAGCGCCCGCCGTACCTCTTCGCCCAGGCGGCCATTGCCGCGGGGCCTGGCGGCGAGTCCGTGCTCACCGTCGAGTTCGCCGCGCCCGCCCCGCTCGGCCTGCTCCAGTCGTAGTCGTTACCGGGCCTGACCCCGCAGAGTCCCCTCCCGCCAGGTGCGTCACGCCCGCCTGGCCGCTACCCTCACCTTTACCTGGACGAGGTGACACTGGGGACGGCCTGCGATCCGCGCAGCGAGTAGTTCGCCGGTAACTTCAAAGCCCCAGCGGGCGCTCGCCGCGGGGCTGACCGATCTCCTGCTCGCGGCGCGTGCGGGCGGGCCGGAGAGCTCCCGGTGACCGTCAAGAAGCACCTGCGAGCCCAGGAGATCGCGCTGCAGAACCGGCTGCCGTGCATCTACCTGGTCGACTCCGGCGGTGCGTTCCTGCCGCGGCAGGACGCGGTCTTCCCGGACCGCGACCACTTCGGCCGGATCTTCTTCAACCAGGCCACGATGAGCGCCCGCGGCGTGGCCCAGATCGCGCGGGCAGGCCAGCAAGTGAAGCTGGACGAATTGCTCGCGCGCCTCGACCCCGATCCAGGATCGACCGGCTGAGGCCGTACGGCCTGAGCGCATCCATGGCTGCAACCGTTCTGCACCCGACGGCGCACCTGGCCGGCAACCTGGACCGGGAAGTATCGCGGGTAGATGAAGATCACGCTGCGGGCCAGCCTTACCTGGTCGTGCCGTGTTACCGGTGATGGGGAAGGGAATGCCAGATGATGAGCGGCAACTGTGCTGAGATCTCAGCGGAGCTGGGCCTGGGGCTTGTCGGTCCGCAGCAGGCCATCGTGCCGCTGATGGCCGGGCTGTCCTACCGCTGCGCGGATCCCTACGCGGTCCGGATGGCGTTTGAGGTGGGCGCGGATGAGCCGGTGGAGTGGATCCTGGCCCGCGACCTGCTCGCGGCGGCCCTGCACGGCAGCGCGGGTCTCGGGGATGTCCGGGCCTGGCCGTCGGCGGCATCTTGTGACCCGGACGTGGTGGCCGTCGGCGGAGGTACTGCCGGGCACGCGATCTTGAACATCGCGATGAGCTCGCCGTCCGGGCAGGCGCAGTTCGAGGTCAGCGCCCGGGCGATCGAGGAGTTCCTGCAGCGGACCTACCAGCTGGTGGCGACCGGGCAGGAGTCGTCCTACCTGAATTTCGACGCCGAGCTGACCGAGCTGCTCAGCCAGGCGTAACGGCCCCCGGGGGGGTGGGGTGCCGCGGCCGGGCCATTTCGGCCCGGCCGTCGGCATGTCCACCGCCCCGAAGGATCGCTATCTCCGTCTCAGTCTTGCGGGCTGCGCCCGGGCGCAGGTTGCGGAGCCGCGGCGCGAGCAGCAAGGATTGCGGGTATGACAGGTGATCCCCTGCCGGCTAGCGATCGTCCCAGCGCCGGCGGCGCGCCCGAGCAGAGAGCGTCGCACGCCGACCGGGACAAGACCGTCGATATCCTCCGAGTCGCCGCCGGTGATGGCCGGCTGACGTCGGCGGAGCTCGACGAGCGGCTGGAAGCCGCCCTGTCGGCGCGGACCGGCAGCGAACTGGCCGCGCTCACCGCTGACCTGCTGGCTAGCCAGCCGCAGGTCAAAGACCTGATTCGGATCAACCAGCGCTTCGGGGACGTCAACCGGACCGGCCGCTGGGTGGTGCCGCGGCGGATGGAGATACGTGCCCGGGGGGCCGACGTGAAGCTCGACTTCACCCGGGCGGTCATCACCCACGACACCTTGCACATCGACCTCGATCTGGGTCCCGGCGACCTGACCATCGTGATCAAGCCCGGCATCGTGGTGGATGCCGATGACGTGGCGGTCACCCTCGGCGACGTCAAGGTCGGCACGGACGCCCATCCGGACGTTCCGGTCGTCCTGCGGGTGGAGTTGGCCGGCCGGATCCGGGCCGGCGACATCGTGGCGCGGCTCCCCCGGCGGACGTTCCTGCAGTGGCTACGCCGCGAGCCGCGGCCCTACCAGGCGATCACTGGCTGACTCTGGCCAGCTGGCTCTTCTACGCGGCCATCCTGGCCGGCATCATGATCCCGCCGGAGGCGCTCATGATGACCATCCCGGCCGGCATCGGCACTGTCGTCAGCGGGGTGGGCATCATCAAGGCTCT
>Ga0302179_10000887_pt1 | contig 18914 bp, 18 predicted proteins | sample I_Palsa_E3_1_FD_198788 | JGI IMG/M metagenome (GOLD analysis project Ga0302179, IMG submission 198788) | Peat permafrost microbial communities from Stordalen Mire near Abisko, Sweden - I_Palsa_E3_1 | ecosystem: Environmental > Terrestrial > Soil > Palsa > Peat permafrost | place: Sweden...
GCTTCTTTGCTGCCGTCCAGCAGGAAATCGGGGAGGTAGGACCCCTGGACAGAACGAAGGGGGGTGTTATAATCGCCGTCTGTTTTGCCGTTAGCCGTGGAGGTCTCGTAGACGGTAAACAGGTTGCCACCGTTTGCGTGGAAGTTATCGATGCTTTTCTCATCCCGTACCCAAAGAAGGATGAACAGGCAGCAGGTCATTCCCAGGGCAAGGCCGAGGAGATTGATGGAGGCGTATCCTTTATGGCGGACGATGGTGCGCCAGGCGATTTTGAAATAGTTGGCCAGCATGATGAGCACGTTACCAACAAGATGCCAATTAGCTAAATAGCTACTATTTAATTCTTTAGAATTTTATGGGGTTGGGGGGTGTATGAAATCGATACAATGGGTGTCCGGTCGGCCTATACAATGTGCAGGATGGTACAGGTATTAATTTAAATGATTTATTAAAAATCCATTTTCTTCTGTTTAACGTAACTACGTAATAAATAATACTATTCTTACATCAACACCTCAAAATGAAAAAAAGAACACTTATCGTTGCAGCAACGATCGCGGTCATTTTTACAGGCGGTATCGTCTGGGCTTCGGACCACACGGATGCTCCGGCAGTCACCGGTACATCGCTGGACATCACCGACTTGTATGCTTTCCAGGGAGCGAATAGCAGCAACCTGGTGTTCGTCGTCAATACGCAGGGTCTGCTGGCGCCAACCGCCACCGGTGCGGCGGCATTCGATCCCAACACACTTATTGAGATCAACATCGACAACAATGGAGACAATGTCGAAGATCTGGTCATAGAGGCTATCTATGACGGCACCAACATGAACTTTTATGGTCCAATTGCACCTTCGTCCACAGGTCTTAAGAGCAAATTGGAAGGGTCTGTCACCGCAAAAGTGGCCGTAACTCCCTACAGTGCAACTTCGCCCGTTACAGCTACCGGCGCCAATGGGATGATGGTATTTGCGGGTCCGCGCGATGATCCTTTCTTTTTCGACCTGAACCAATACCATAAGATCCTGGCAGGTACCGCCACCGGATTTAACAATCCCGGCACGGATGCCTTTGCGGGGACCAATGTATTGTCCATTGTGGTGGAAGTGCCCAAATCCTTATTGGGAACGCCTACGGGTGGTAAATTCAACGTATGGGCCCAGACGAAAAAGAAGCTATAACCCAATGTGCCGGCAAACAGTAAAAAAAAGTTGATCTATTTAAAATAAGATTCATGAAAAAGACATTTAGTATGCTATTGGCAGCCTTGGCGATCTTGACGATCGTCGGCTCATCCTGCTCAAAAAGCAGTTCCACACCAGCCACCGTTACCTATTATATGGGCGGTGACGCCATCGGCCGTCCTGCAATTAACACGGTATTCGTAACAACAGGTTCCAAGGATAGCTTTAATAACACTATCCCATCAGTCATGGAGGCAGCCTGGCAGCCGAAGTTTCAGACCCAATTGATGGCTCTCAACCCCGGCTTTACCACCGATGCATTGGGACAGACCGCTTCCCAGTTCACCGGTCTGCTTGCCACGGATGTTTTGAATGTGTCCGTCTCCGGAACGACGACCTTCTTTGACGGCACGAATGTGTTGACGGGACGCAATCTATCGGATGACGTGATCCACACGGAATTGCTGTTAATTTTTGGCGGCTCGGACGGATCGGCGAATCCGACGCTGTCGAACGATAACGTCCCCGCGAATGACAAACCATTCCTGAGCACCTTTCCTTACCTGGCCAGTCCCTGGTAATTGGAGCAATCGAATCATAAGGCGCTCATCTTGTTAATTCATCTATACGGGCCGTCGCGGGCATTACCCTGGACGGCCCTTTTATAATTATGGCACACCCTCCGGATAATCAAAGTGGCAGGTATGTCAGGACTGCTGGTTTGCTCGTCTTGGGTATTTTCTCCTGCCAACCCCTTTGGGCCCATGTCATCGTAGGGGAATTGGAAAAAATGTCCGGGACGCATGCCGCGTTGGTCTACCTGGGTTTTGGATACCAGCACATCCTACCGCTGGGCTTCGATCACATCCTCTTTGTCCTGAGTCTCTTCCTCCTGAGTCCCCGGCTAAAGCCTGTCTTATGGCAGGCGACCGCCTTTACGATCGCGCACTCGGTCACGCTGGGCCTGGCAATGTACCATGTCATCAAACCGCCTTCGAACATAGTAGAACCCCTTATCGCTTTATCGATCCTCTACGTCGCCCTTGAAAATATATTCTCTCCCCGGTTGAAAGCCAGTCGTATCGGCGTGGTCTTCCTCTTCGGCCTGGTGCATGGATTGGGTTTCGCCGGAGCACTGGGGAAATTGGGGCTGCCGCAGAATGCTTACCTGATCTCTCTTGTCATGTTCAATTTAGGCGTGGAACTGGGTCAAATAACGGTGATCCTGACCGCTTATTTTCTGCTCGCCCGGCCATTTGGTCAAAAGCCGTATTACCGGACCAGGGTCGTCATTCCCTTATCTATCCTGATTGCCGTCATCGCCGCATTCTGGACGGTCCAGCGGATATTTTTCTAACTATTCCCGCATCTTCTCCATATCCCTTACCATACCTGGACTAAGGTCATATCTATTGGCGTATGCGGCTTTAAAGAACTCCGACGCATTATATCCCTTATCCAACTCCTGCATCAGCTTGCCCATATAATAAAGTTCCAGTCCCTCCAGGGGTTTGCCCGATACATGTTCCAGAAATACTTTATAGGCTTCTGCTTTATGATGGTCTCTTGCCAGGCTCCAGGCATACCAGGCATAGGTTTGCGGAGTAGCGCGATTATCCAGCTCCTTTCTGGCCAGCATAACAGCCTTGTCCGGCGCATCCAGTATCCCCATATACAATTCGATCAGATATTTATTATACATATTCCCATAGACAGAGTCCGTGGCGGCCGCGGCGAATGCCAGGGCATATTTCCTTTCCAACAGCGTATCCTGCCGGGCATCCGCCATTTGCGTCAGTTTGAACAGGGGATCCGGCAATTTATTTTTTGACTCCACGAAGCGGAATAAACGCTCTGCCAGGGAATCATGGTGGTCATTCACCAGTGCGATCCAGCCGAGCCCAAGGATGCTGTGGAAATCGGCGCTGCTAATGGCAATGCATTGCCGGTAAAGATCGCTTGACTCCTTCATCCGGCCTGCATGGATATACAGATCGGCCGCGTTGGATAGTGCTACCCGTTTCAGATAGGCACTGCCGTCCGCTAAGTCTGCCGCCTTTAACATCGCCGAGATAGAACTGTCAAGATTGCCGCTCAGGTGATCCATTTTCGAACGCCGGAAATAATAGTCGAAATCCTGCACCGGTTTCAACTCGTTTACCGCATTTTGTGCCAGATCATACCGCCCTGTCTCGAAACTCACATCAAACAGGGAGGTAAGCATTTCCTGCCTTTTCAATCCGATGAGGTTGGCTTTTGCCCGGAAACTCTCCGCCAGGTTAAACCGGTGCTGCAGGATAGAATTGCTGGTCAGGGAAAGAAAGGGGCCCGCTTCCCGCTGATTGAATACGTCCTCGATCCGCAGAAGGGTACTGTCGGCTTTTATAACATCATATATATCACCCTGTTGATGAAATCTTGCCACCAGGACTGCCGCATACTTCGCCTCATCTAACATTCCCGGGTTCCGGGGATCGATCCGGCCTTTCCAAAAAACGATTTCCTGTTCATTCTCCAACTGGCCGGCCGGCGGTGCATAATGGCCGATAAGGCTGTCTGCATAAGCAGGATCAACGTCAATCCGCTGATGGTTACGGCAGGCGGTACAGCAGGAAAGCAGGAAGAGAATGGCAAAGAAGTATTTGAACATACTTTTCTCCAAATATACATTGTATTGCCTCCGGGCAAATAGAATAGAGGGTTTCAGGGGAATTCATATCCGCGGATGATACCTTCGTCAAGCTATTCGCTGCCAGGGATTATTGTTTAAGGGATTTGATGAGATATTTTGGCGATTCTTCGAATCCCCGGTGAAAGTAGAAGCGGTGGGCGTCGGATCTTCGGGAATGGCAGTGTACTTCGATCCGGTCGCAGTTTCTTTGGCGGGCGAGGGCGGTGATATGGTCTTCCAGTTGGGTGCCGATGCCAAGACCGCGAGCGGAGTCTTTGACTGCGAAGTAGCTGATCCGCGCAAAGTCGCCGGGCAGCGCGATCTGGGGGATGAAGTGGAGGGAAAGGAAAGCGACCACTTCGGAATCCTGTTCGCAGACGAGCAGGACTTCGTCGGGGTCGTTGGACATACTGGCGAGCTTTTTTTCCAGGAAGGGGGTAGTGTCGGTATAGCCTAACTGTGCGAGTAAGACTTGGATAGCCGGGGTATCTGCGGGTTGTGCTTTTCTAATGCCCATGTTATTTCCACAATTTTAATTTGACGTAAAGAAAAGTCAGCCCAAGGTAATAGTTTTGGGGTAACCAAAATGCTTAATATGGCAATGCGCTTAGACAACTATCCAAAAGTCAAAATATTTGGCCGTCTTTTTTTTCTATTCTTTTTTCCCGCCCATCGATCCACAGATGATCGGGCTGAGACATGGCATAACCGGGACATTGGTAGCTTTTATCGTGACGGGGGTATTTCTGAAAATGGCCGGGCTGCTCCTGCAGGTTGCTGTCCTGGTTGCTGCTATAGCGGCGACGGAATATTTTATCCGGCGAAAGTCAAGCCGTAGAAGTAGATATCGGGTATAGGCTTTGAGATGCGGGCCGTGCCATGGCGCGTCAGGCGGAGCATCTAAATGGGCAGCCGGTTATTCAAATATTATATTTATTTTCGATATTAGTAAATCGGATGCCGGAAAATGCTGATGCGAAGATACCTGACTGTTTTGTCGTTGCTGCTTGTGTGCGGTGCTTTGTTTGGGCAGGGTTTAAAACAGCCGCCGTTAAAAAGATGCCCGGTCAAGACCATCAATTTTGAGCAGGGGTTGATGAATATTGCGATCACCAGCGCCATCACCGATAGCAGGGGATTTACGTGGTTTTCTACGAGAACGGGGCTTCAGCGGTACAACGGTTCCGTTTTGGAAACGATCAATCCTGTTGCGGAAGGGGATACTATCCAGATCAATTACCCGGTGTTCTTTCTGAACGAGGGGGACAGTTCCTTTTTGATGGGTTATAAAAAAGGGATCCTCGAATTCAATGCAAAAAAAAATTCCTTTTACAAAAGGGTGTCCCTGGGCGCCGAAGACCTCACCTATTCGTTGGTACCCTTTAAGGAAAACATGGAAGGCATCTGGTGTTTGCAGGAAAAAAAAGGGATTGTTTTTTATGGTGAGACCGGCCGCCCGGCTTACCCCTTCCCTCTATTTCAGGCGGTAAGCGGCGATAGTGTTCTCCGTACGGATGATCTTTTCCAAAATAATAAAATCATTGCCGTCAACGATGACTTTATATTTATCAGGGTATCGCGAAAAAGAGTATTGCAGATCGATCTGCAAACGCGGGGTTTAAATTATCTCGACTTCCCCGGCGAAGAGATTTGCAGTATCCTATGCACAAAGGACAAATTATACCTTGCTTCCAAAGTCAATTTATTCTGCATCCGGATCAGCGATGGGGCTATCATCCACCAATTCCCCTACAAGCAAATCACCGCCGATCTGGTCAATATGAGTACGCTCGAAATGATCGGCAACAATCATTTGCTGGTTACGGTGGAAAAGCATTTGTTCGAGTTCGATACTGCCTGTACCTGTATGAAGGAGATCACCAATATGAATGGGGAGCTCTTTGTGAACACCGGGAACACTCCCTTTATCTACCAGGACAAATTCAGGCGGATATGGATGTTGACCCTTAATGAAATCAAAAGAATCCAAAATGTTGAAGTCCCGTTTGAGCATTTGCTCTATCCGAAGGAGAAAAACAATTTTGTCCGGTGCATTTATTTAGATGAAGAAAGACATACGATCATTTCGGGCTGTTATAATGGCGGTATCCAGCTCTATGATTCATCGGGGAAGGCGCTATGGGACAAGCCGCTGATAACCGATGAGGTAAAAGATGTCGTTGCGATCGAAAAACTCTCGTCCGGCAACTATCTTGTTGTCACGTGGCATAAAGGAATGTACCTGCTCAATATCGAAACAAAGCAATTGCGTGCCATAGACCTGAACAAGCCTGCCTGTTCCTCCTTGCAGATCCGTGAGAATTCCTATTCCAACAGTCTGCAGCGGTTGGATGACAGCAGCATCCTTATCAGCACGAGGTCGAATGTATACCGTTGCATCTTCCGCAAAAACGATATTCAGTCAGCGTCTGCCCTGGTGAATACCGCCCAGATCTATAATTATCCGGTGACCACTTTTCTCTATACATCAGGCGGGGCATTGTGGTTGGGCAGTGAAACGGGCATGCTCCTGAAGCTCGATGCAAGGGGCTCTTTGAAAACGATCGAAAATTCGGATAACTATTTTGTGCGGTGTATAGCGGAAGATGCGCTGCATCGCATCTGGGTAGGAACGGAAAGAGGCCTGCTGATTTATTCCGCTTCGGGGGAGTTGATAAAAAAGCTGACAAAAGAGTCAGGGTTACTAAATGATTTTATTTATGCGCTGTTACCGGATGACGGCAAGACTAATTTTTTTGCCAGCACCAATCTGGGGCTGTCCTTTATTTCGGGGGCTGGCAAGGTAAAGAATTACACCAAGGAGCTGGGGCTCCAGGAAAATGAATTCAATACGCAATCCAGGGCAAGGGCATCGACGGGGAAGCTGTTTTTTGGCGGGATCAATGGCATTACGGCATTTTATCCGGCCGCCCTGATGAGCGGCAATGACACTCCTTTTATTCACATCACCCGGCTGGTCGTCAACGACTCCTTATACAATATATTTGGGGGCGCGTGGGATGGGGCTGAGTTGGATCTGGCGTACAATCAAAATCATCTGCAGTTCGATATAGCCGCCATCGGCCTTTTGAACCCCAATGAGTACCTGTACAGATACCGGCTGCATGGTTTCGAGGAATCGTGGCAAACGACACATCAGCCATCGGGCATCCGGTATACGCTGTCGCCTGGTCATTATCTGCTGGAGATCGATTGCAGCCCATTACTTTCTTCGAGCAGTGTTTATCACAAACAAATTGCGGTTATCGTCGATCCGCCCTGGTGGCAGACCTGGTGGTTCGTAACCCTTTCGTTTATCCTGCTGGTCTCCACGACCACTTTTATCGTACTGAGATACAACAAGCGAAAATATGAGGAACAGATCAGGGCCTTGCAATTGCAAAGCGGGATCCAAAACGAGCGGGAGCGGATCTCCAAGGAGCTGCATGACAATATCGGCACCCACTTAAGCTATATCAGCAGTAATGTGGATTGGATGATCGATGCGCCGGTTTCCTTTACGAGGGAAGAGGAGCGCGTCCGTCTTTCGGCTGTCAATAAAACGGCAAAAGAGATGATTTCGGATTTGCGTGAAACCATCTGGGCCATCAAAAAGGAGTCCGTTCCGTTGGATGAGCTGGCCGATAAACTAAAATCCTTTATTCAAACGCAGCTCATTTTAAAACCCGAGATGGATATAACCATCGCCGAAGATATTGGGGACAATATGCGGTTTTCCCCGACAGAAGCGTTGAATATTTACCGGATTTGCCAGGAGGCGATCGTCAATTCCGTCAAGCATTCCGGGGCGTCCATCCTTACCTTTTCTATCCAGTCCGGCACGAAGGAAGACTTTTCTATTATCATAGCCGATAATGGCGGGGGCTTTGAGCCCATGAAGGAACACAACGGCCATTACGGGCTGGAAAATATGCGTCACCGGGCGATCGACCTGGGGGCAGAGTTCTCCCTGATCACGGCAAAGGGAAAAGGGACGAAAGTTGTCCTTGTAAGGCATAGAGAGGGACGAGAGTTGTCTTTGTAAGGCGTAGAGAAAGTAAATAAATGATACAAATGAGTTATTTCTTTTTCAAGTATCAACCTGCAATTTGCATAACATGAAGATTCCTATCGGCATAGTAGATGATAAATCTCAGAACCGGTTATCGCTTCAGGAAAAAATAAACTACTCCTCCGCCCTGGAGGTGGTGATGATGGCTACTGACGGGAATGATTTTCTGGAGCAGATGAAGCAGCTGCCGGCGGCTAATCATCCTTTGGTGGTGCTGATGGACATCGAGATGCCGGAAAAGAACGGGATCGAGGCGGTCAGGATGGGCAAACAGCTGTATCCCGAGCTGAATTTTCTGATGTTGACGGTTTTTGACGACGATGACAAGATATTTGAAGCGATAAAGGCGGGGGCTACCGGCTATTTGCTCAAAGATGAGAAGGTACCCGTCATCATTGAGTGTATTCAGCAAATCGTTGAAGCGGGCGGGGCGCCCATGAGTCCGCAAATTGCCCGCAAGGCGTTAAATCTGCTGATGAAAGCTTCGTTGCCGGAGAAAGGGGCCGGGGATGGCGAAATTATAGACAGTGAGCTTTCTTCGCGGGAGATGGAAGTGCTTAAATTAACCGTGGAGGGCTACAATTATAAGGTCATTGCCGCCAAATTGTATTTGAGTATTCATACCGTTCGGAAGCATACTGCCAATATCTATTCCAAGCTGCATATCACGTCAAAAGCGCAGGCGATAAAGATCGCCAATAAGAACCGCTGGATTTGATAATTTTGTGTAAAAATCAGACCAGATGGTTAAACTTGTAAGGACGGATTCGGATGATCAGGTTTTTATCGGGCTCGTCAGATTTCTTGACGCCGATTTGGCCAAAAGGGATGGGAATGACCATTCCTTTTATTCTCAGTTCAATAAGATCGACAAGATAAAACACGTTGTCGTTGCGTACGAGGGCGATATCCCGACCGGGTGCGGCGCCATAAAGGAATATTCTCCCGACAGCATGGAAGTTAAACGGATGTACACATTGCCCGACAGCAGGGGGAAGGGGGTCGCTTCGCTTATCCTGGCTGAATTAGAGCGATGGGCGGCTGAATTATCCTATGGGAAATGTGTGCTGGAAACCGGCAAAAGGCAGCCGGAGGCCATCGGGCTTTATAAAAAGCGCGGTTACCAGCTCATTCCGAATTACGGGCAATATACCGGAGTCGAAAACAGTGTTTGTTTTGAAAAAGTTCTATAGGTTATTTTAATTTGTGCCGGCGCCATGATGATGCGTACCTGATCCGGGCTCAAACCAGGCTTTGTAGGCGATGAGCCTTTTCACGAGGTCTTGGCCATCCGCCACTATTATCGCCTTTTCTGCGTCGGTTGAGGGCACGATGACATAGCCATAGGGTCCTTTTCCATCCCCCAGAATCGCATTGTCCGGATTGGCCAGGAAAACTCCATCAGTACCCGATTTATAGCGGGTGTTCTCATCCGCCAAATACGGAGCATAAAACATATAATGGGGCATGCTAACCGAAATGGGCTCTTTGACAGCCGGAGGATTTCCGGAATATACGCGCATGACGGGGGCCAGCATATAGGACATGCCTGGTTTCGCGGGCGCCTTATATACTCCGGTATTGATCCTGCTGATGATTGAATCTTTGATCTGGGTCGCCTGGTATTTTCCCGACGCCCTCATTGCCGCGACATCCATATAGATAGGGAAGATCGTCCTGGCGCCTTCGGCATCATAGCTAATGGGGGTAGCCACATCCTGTCTGAATTCGGGCCATTCCCATTCCGTCCGTGAAATGAAGGTGATATAGCCATTCGATCCCTGGTGGCCTACGTAATAGCCTTTTGCGGGATCGAGTAAATACACGGTGGCGTCGCTCCGCAAATGCGGGGGCAGTGCACTTAAGGCATAGTCGGTCTCCAGGTCGACGGGCATTTTTTCTAATTGCCACCCTGAGGTGGTCTGGGCGAAATTTTGTGTGGAGAAAAAAATGATGACAGTGAAAAACAGGATCTTTTTCATTTTTGACATTTTATTTCAAGTTTATCGAGCATATTTTGTATAAAGTCTTTTTCCTGCGCGGCGTTTGTCTGATGGTATGCTTTTAGCAGGAATTGTTTTGCGAGGTTGTTGTCACCTTCCAACTGATGGAGTTTTCCAAGCGCCATGTTCAGCAGGTAATATTGACTTAAAACGGCATGTTGTTGCAGATCGTTCAATAGTTTAAAGGCGGCCTGTTTGTCGCCTGCGTAAAATAGTGCGATAGCATAGTTTAACTGGACAAAGGGATTTGTTTGGAGATGTAATAATCTCCTATAAATGCCGGCAATGGTTTTCCAATCGGTAGCCTCAAAGCTTGTAGCTGCGCAATGTAAGCAGGCGATGGCAGCTTCCAAATGGTATTTTGAAATGGCTTCGCTTTGAGATTGTTTCAGGAAATCGTGGGCGAGCTGGATCAGGTCCTGGTTCCAGAGCGACCTGTCCTGACTTTCGAGGTCCAGGAGCTCTCCTGAAGGGGTAAACCGCGATTTAAATCTTGCGCCGTTAAATAGCATCAATGCGTGGAGCGCTTTTGTTTCCTTATTGCCCAGGTTGCTATCCAAAAGGGCTTTGTTCAACAGCAGGGCTTCTTCGCAAAGATCTTCTCTTAAAACTTCTTTCCCTCCGGAGGATTTATACCCCTCGTTGAAGGTGAGGTAGATTATTTTGTGAACGATCGCGAGTCTTTGTTTTAATGCTTGCGGATGGGGTTCTTCCAAAATTATTTTTTCATCTTTTATTTTTTGTCTTGCCCGTAGAAGAAGCTTGTCTACGGCGTCAATCGTCATGCCCAGGATTTTTGCGATAGCTTCTACTTTTAGGTTTACAACATATTTAAGGGTGATCACTACCTGCGATTTTGGCGAAAGATCGGGGTGGGCGCAGGCAAATAATAATTTCAATTGCTGATCATCGAGCACCGATTCGCTAAACCGGATCTCAACCGATCCCCGGTCCGTTTTCTCCGTAAGCGATTCCAGTCGCCGGTCTTTCTTTATCTTATTCAGCGCTTTATTCCGGCATACTCTGTATATCCAACCCATCGGGTTTAGGGGGATACCTTTCAGCCTCCAGTCGGTCAGGGCCGCGGAAAAGGAGTCCTGGACGATATCTTCCGCGGTTTCGGGGTCAATATCCCGGGAGGAATACAACAGGGAGGCAACCAATTTACCAAATTGCTGCTTGTACAGTTTATCTACTTCCTGCTGTACGTTATCCTTTATGTCGTCGGAGGCCAAGGATGGGGGTTTATTACTGGGTTTTGAAAAGGGGCATCTGGAATGGTCGTACTTCTCTTATGGCGAATCCGGACATGACCATGGGGCAGGTTTGGGCGATAGCGACGGCCTGGTTCAGGTTTTCGGCCAGGATGATATCGTACCCGCTGATGCCTTCTTTTGCTTCGATAAAGGGGCCGTCGGACAGCACGGCGTCTTTTGTTACATATCTCCCTATGATGGCCAGTGGTTCGCCGGCGATATAGTTTCCAGATTCGGCGAGCGACTTGACCCAGTCGAGCATGTTGGGGCCGGCGGCGAATCGTTCTTCGGGGGTAAGGCGACCGATTTTTTCCAGGTTTTCCCTTACGATCAGCATGAATCTTTCCATGAGTGACAGTTTTTGTTAACAAAAGACAATCTCAGTCCTGAAATCCGGACATGGGGCTGAAAATAAATTTTTTTTGGTCGCCCGGGAGGGGGATATTTAATTGGTTAAAGATATAGATCTAAATTTAGAAAAACTACTGGTCAACATTGAAAACCTTTATCAAATACGGTTTTATTGCCGCCCTCTTTTTGCCGGGGAGTTGTTTCGGTCAGGCCAGCCAGGCTGCTTTAAAGGAAAAGATCAATTACATCATTGACACTACCGGGGGAAAAATTGGGGTTGGCGTTGAAGGGGTCGATTTCAAGGATGGGTTTGTGATCAATGGGGAATGGGGCTACCCCATGATGAGCGTTTTCAAATTCCCGCTGGCGTTGGCGATATTACACCAGGTCGATCAGGGTAAGCTGCGGCTTGATCAAAAGTTTCATCTGCCAAAAGAAAAATTGGATACGAACGTCTGGGGTCCGATGGTAAAGGAAAACCCTGGCCGGGATCTTGACATGAGCCTGTCGGAGCTCCTGGGTTATGCTGTCACGAAAAGCGATAATAACGCTTGTGATTTTCTTTATGGCGTAGCCGGGGGTACAGCTGCGGTAGATGCCTATATCCATAGTCTTGGGGTAAAAGATATTTCTATTGTGTATACAGAAGGTGAGATGGATAAAGGATGGGCATTGCAATATAAAAACTGGTGTAAGCCTGCCGCGATGCTGCAATTACTCCAGATCCTTTATCATCAGCGACTGTTGTCAAAACAAAGCAATGATTTTCTGGTGAAGATTATGACAGAGGCGCCGGGTTGGTCAAAAAGAATTACGGCTCTTTTGCCGCCGAATACCGGGTTGATCCATAAAACAGGTTCTTCGGGGGTAAATAAGGAGGGGATATTGGCTGCTACGAATGATGTAGGGATCGTTACCCTGCCGAATGGGAAGCATCTTGCCATCGTGGTGTTTGCTTCCGATTATAAAGGCCCAAGGGAACGGGGTGAGTATATTATTGCGGTTATTTCGAAAGCGATCTGGGATTTTTATACGTCCCGCGGCTGATCTTTTTTGGTTTTGGGGCGGCGCGGCGGGGGTATCTTGCCGATGCGGGGGTCGCGGTGAGTGATCAATTCGCAGATCCGGATGGCTGAACGTTCGAGGTCGTCGGATGTTGCCGGGATCAGCAGCCATCCATCCTCGCCTTTCTTTGATCTGGGGCCGGGAAAGGGGCGAAGGGCGGGCAATTCTTTTTTAAGGCTTTCGTGACCGCCTTTGGCGACGGCTATCCAGATGCCGTTCATCTCCGGTTGGTTGCGGCGTTCGCGAAGGACCAGCAACAGTTTCTGACTGGAATAAACGTAGAACATGCCAAACAAGGCTTGTACTCTTGTCTCGATCGGCAAGAGGTAATCAAAGATAAAATCGAAGGGCAGGTCGATCATATATGTTGCACAGGTGGAGAAGGTATGGAATCACGAAAAGAAGTTTGCCCATGCGTAGCAAGAACTGAAAAAAAAGCCAGAATAGAAACGATCAATATTTTCATCAATGTTTCGATTCCAACGCCGTAAAGGAAGAGATTTGTTCGACTTAAATTCGCGGGCAAAACTTCCAGCACTGCTTCATCTATTAAGGCTTGGGTATAATTATCTACCATTATCAAACAAGAATTGGAATACCAGGCGATGACAGTTTTGACGGATTCATTTGATAAAGCGGCGAGAGATGAAGCAGAAAAATATTCAAGATTTTAATTTTAAAGGCTGTTATGGCAATATCAGCGAAGGCTACAATTGAATTAATCTGGGATATCATGATGAAGTATAATGATTATCCAATAGCCAAGGAGAAATTTGAGTCTTATGAAGTTTTGATATTGAATGCAATAGACAGGAACTGAAAAGCCTGCAAACACTCAGTATTTGCAGGCTTTTGACATAAAATGAAACAAAAAAGTCGGGAGGGCAGGATGCGAATATCTGCAAAGCTTATACCCTGTAATGGGTTACGGCTGTTCCGTCACCGGCAGGGGAAACTCGGTCCATACCTGATCGCCAGGCCTGTCGATCGGCAGCTCGCTCAATAAATTGTACCGGCGCAAGTCAACCCACCGGTGTCCCTCGCAATATAGGGAATAACGCCGCTGATTCAACATTTCCGTCAGCAGCGCAGCCTGTGTTACCGGTCCCGAATAGCTGGGCAGGTTATGCGCGGTGCGTATGGTGTTCAGCGCGGTAACGGCATCCGTAAGGTCCATCGTCTGAATATTCGCCTCGGCATAGATCAGGATCAGTTCCTCGTTGCGGATAATCGGCACCGGCGCTGTACTCGCAGTATAGACCCAGACGTCCCGGTTGCTGCTGAGCCCGTCGAGAGAGGCGACGGCTGTCCGCAATGTCGCCTTGCCGATACGATCGTCTCCCGTCTCGATATCCGCGGCATAGGATGGATGAGCCACCCTTATTTCTCCTGTCTGATTCTGCGGGATAAAAAACGTGTTGAGCTGGTCCCCGCTGCCGGTGCCGAATACGTCGTATGCCCCCAGGGAAAAGTCCTGGGCCAGGCCAAAAAAGGATGCCGACAGATCCGTCAGGGCATCCGCCCAGTCCTGCCGGTACACCGCTACCCGGGCTGCCAGCGCCCGGTTGACTTGTGTCAGACCCGGGGCATCCGAAAAATTGCCGAAGCCTGCCAGCGTATAGTCGATGGTGGCATTGCTGAAATCGGTTTGAGCTGAATCCAGCAGCGCGGCTATGGCGGTCAGTGCATCGGAAGGGTCTACAAAAGGCCCCAGGTTGCTCGGGTCCGACACGTCTATGCGGATACCGTTGGTGTCGGTCTGGTTCAGGCATAGTAAAAGCTGGTAGGCCTTGATGGTCCTGGCAAAACCAAGATAGCCGTTCTTTTCCTGGGCTGATATCAATTCGGAGCTGGTGGCCGCCTGCTCGAGGACATTGCAATTTTTCACTACCTGGTAACGGCTCGCCCAGGTATTGGTGATATAAAAGTTACTGCCGCTCAATGTAGCGCCGCTGGCGCCCAGCAGGTCGGTGACATATCTCGGTTCGGAGTTGGAGAAATGGTACATCTCCCTTCCGATGATGCCGACATCATCCAGGTATAAGGCCAGGTTATTGCGCAGGCCCGACTCGGTGCCGCTGACAATGTTATTCAATTCTGCAACGGTGGCATTGGTGGTAAAAGCCTGTACGGTGGGCTCGTTCAGATCTCCATAGTCTTTTTTGCAGCCGAACAGCAACAGGGTGCAACCGGACAGGAGCACACTATATATCAATATATTCTTTATCATATCATTTTGTTTAGAGGGTTTAGAAATCGACGGAAAGATGGAAGGCGGCTCTTTTACTGGCCGGATAGGGATCCACGTCTATCCCCGTGGAAAAGCCCGTGCCGAAATTGGATACTTCGGGATCATATGACTTGTATTTGGTGACCGTTAAGTAGTTGTTCAACGATACCCCGATGCGCAGACCTTTTACAGCAGCGAAGGGCGGATGGGTCAGGGAATAATACAGGCCGATCTCCCGCAACCGGAGATAGCTTGAATTCTGCACGAATTCGTGGGCATCTACCCCTACCTGCATGATCCGGTAAAGGCCGTCCGGAACGCCTAATTTGTTGGTGACCTTATCATAATCCGCGCTGGTGCCGCCGAAATCATTTTCGAGTGTTGTCAGGTCTACATTTTGTCCCCCCTGCTTCCAATGCAGCAGGAACCGCAGGCTCAGCTTATTAAAGAAGGTGATCTCGTTGTATGTGCTCATCTGGAATGTCGGCTCCGCGTCGCCCAGCTTGCTTACCCCGCCGGTGCCGTCAAGGCCCAGGATCTGGGTAGCGGATTTCCCCTGCTGGATCTGGAAGGACCCTAACACATAGCCGAATGATCCCTGCGGTACGGATGGGATCGTCAGCGTGGTGACCAGTGACCGGTTCAGCCAAAAATTAACTGACGTAGTCCAGGTGATATTCCGGGTCTGTACGGGTCTTGCATTCATTCCCAGTTCGATGCCCCTGTTGCGCAGGTTACCGGCATTCACCCATTCGCTGGCATAGCCCGATGAGGCGGGGAGGCTGGACTGCATCAGAAAGTTATCGATGATCTTATTGTAGTAGGTCAGCTCAAATCCCAGTCTGCCTTTCAGCATACTGAAATCGGCTCCGGTCTCGAACTCTTCCTGGCGCTCCGGCTCGATATTCGCCTGTCCTTCCTGCGAATTGACGAGGACGCCGGGATTGCCGGCGATATTGGAAATGGAGAAGGCGGTGAATTTACTACCGTAAGCAGGCACATTGTTGGCCTGTCCGTATGCCGCCCGCAATTTGACATTGTCGATCCAACCGGCATTCAGCAGCCCCATCTTTGTCAGGTTCCAGGACAGTCCGGCCTTAGGGTAGAGATAGTAATGCGCGACATTTCCGTTGTTGGATGACTCATCCAGCCGGACGCCGCCGGTCACCACGAAGATATCATTGATGTTAGCCTCTTCCTGGATAAAAATACCGTTGTTCTGATATTTGGTCCTCAATTGAGTGGCGTTGAGAGCGCCGGCCTGGTTGACATTGGATTGCCCGGCGATCACCTGGGTGGCCACATTCAATAGATTGTTGTAATCCCCCGTCTCCTGTGTCAGCCCCGCAGAGGTGGTAAGGGACAACCGGTCGGAGGGCGTGAGTGTGTTTACCAGGGACAGGATATAATTGGTATTGAGGTTCCTGGTCATTCCTTCGATAGAGGTTCCCTTATTGATCGCTTGCCATTGGAGTGTCGCGGGAAAAAGCACCTGGGTCTCCAGGTTGTAAAAGTCGAAGCCGCCCACCGCGACCAATCGGGTATTGCTGACCGCGTTCTTTTGGAGCGTGGCCTCGATTTTCAGACCGGTGAGGAAGCGGTTTACGCCTTCATTGTTCCGCATCAGGGCAATCGTTTGTAAGGGGTTGGCTGCCGCGAAGGGGTTATCGGGGTAGTTGCCTTGTGCATCGGGGTGCAGCTGCACGAAATCCGGCGTGGAAGAAAGGGCGATGCCGGTGGTGACCCCCACATTATCGTTGCCCTGGAACCCGCGGTCCGCGGAAGAATTGATATAATTCGTGCTGACGCCCAATTTAATATTATCGGTGATCTTATGGTCGATATTCAACCGCATGCTGGTATTGCGGTATCCCGTATTTTTTTCGATGCCGCCCTCATCTTTTTGCGACGCGGAAAAATAAACGCCGGTTTTTTCTGTTCCGCCGCTTACACTCAGGACAGTATTGCGGGCAAAACCGGTATTACCGTAGATTTCTTTTTCATAGTCGTAGATATGCCCCGCGGATTGGGCAGTGGTAAATTCCTGGGCCAGCATGGCACTGGTGGCGCTGTCGCTCGACAGGCTGGCGGCTGTAGCGGCGGTGAACTGGCGCACGCCCAGCAGCTTGCGCACCGTTATTGCGCCGAGATCCTGGGAGACGGTCACCTTTGTCGCTCCCTGTCTGCCCTTTTTTGTCGTGATGACGATCACGCCGGCAGCCGCTTTTGACCCGTAGATGGCGGCGGCTGAAGCACCTTTCAGGATTTCGATGTTCTCGATGTCCTCCGGCCGGATATCGGCGATCCGACTGGAAGGATTGTCCTGGCTGGACGTGGGTGCGCCACCGGATTGTGCGAGGGTCACTGCATTCAGACCGCCGGAAGTGGCGGTATTGTCGATGAATACCCCATCCACTACATACAATGGTTGGGTATTGCCATATACGGAAGTAACGCCCCGCAGCTTGACGGAAATGCCGCCGCCGGGCGAGCCCGAGTTGGCATTGATATACGCGCCGGGGATCTTTCCTTCCAGGGCTGCGTCGAAGGTTTGGGCAGGCGCCCCGCCGGTCAGTTCTTTGGCTGAGATAGTGGCCACTGCGTTGGCGAGATTTCTTCTCTTTACCGTTGTAGCCAGACCCGTCACGACCACTTCATCCAGGTGGGCGACATCTTCTTCCAGGCGGATGCGGACATCTCCTGTCAGCTCGTCCGCCTTCAATGTCCGGGCTACGAATCCCGCGAAGCTGACGACCACTATGCTATTGGTGGGGGCGGTGAGCTTGAAATTGCCTTCCGCGTCGGTCGTCGTACCGTGGGTGGTGGATTTTATAACGATACTGGCGCCCGCTACCGGGTTACCGGCCGCGTCGGTGATCTTGCCGGCGATCGTTTTGTTTTGCGCGAATAGCAGCCCGGGCAGGAGGACAAGTCCTATCCATCCGGCCAGCAGACAAAATATATTTCTCATTGTAGATTTTAGTTTAGGTTTCCGCCGGCTATGCCGGTTGCGGGGATGAAAAAATATGGTTACCGTATCCGCGTTCGGCGATCTGCTTTGCGCGGGGCGCGTAGGTGCTCAGATCCGTCGGGGTCGTCGCGCCCAGTCCGTCCACGTAGCGGTTGAACAGGCAAAACGCCGCGGCGATCAGTACGGTGTCGTGGATATCCTTGTCGGTGGCGCCCTCCTGCCGGGCCCGCCCGATATCTGCCGGTGTCACGGACCTGCCGCTCTGCTGTACTTTTCCGGCGATGGCCAGCAGCGCCTTCAGTTTGGCTGAAATGGGCGCCTGCTCATAATTTTTCCGGACCTGGTCTACCAGCTCACGGTTGCCGTCAAGGTAATAACAGGCTATTTCTCCGTGTGAGTTATGGCAATAGTAACAGTCATTCAGATAAGAGACATGGGTGGCGATCAGTTCCCGTTCCGCGGGGCTCAGTCCTTCGGTGTCGCGCAACAGGATATTGGCTAACGCGCCGAGCGGCTCCGCCGTTTCAGGGCGGAAGGCCATCAATCCCCGGATGCCTGCAAAATCATTGTTTACTTCGATGTAAGGCATATGTAATGTTTTTAATTATTTGTGCAAATCATAGTCGATATATCCTTCTGCCGCCCGGCGGGGGGCGCGGTCCACGTAGAACTGCCGGTCCTGTGGCGCCCAGGTAGCCAGGCCGTCGACATAGCGGTTGTACATGCAGAATGCCGCGGCGATCAGGACGGTGTCATGGATCTCGCGGTCGGTAGCGCCTTGCCGGCGAGCCGCTTCGATCTGGGCGGTGGTGACGGACCTCCCGCCTTTCTGCACGCTGGCGGCGATGCTCAATAGTGCTTTTAGCTTGTCGGAGAGGGGGGTGGCGGCCGGGTTTGTCTTTATCGCATCGATGTACGGCATGTCGCATTGCAGATAATGCTGTGCCAGGCTGCCATGTACGTTCTGACAGAAAAAGCAATCGTTCAGGGAAGAGACATAAGTGCCGATCAGTTCCCGTTCACCGCGGGACAGGCTGTTGTCGTCATCCCGTAACAAGGCTTCCGCCAGTTCATTCAGCGGTTTTGCGGTCTCGGGTCTGTAGGCCATG
>Ga0302179_10000890_pt1 | contig 18891 bp, 15 predicted proteins | sample I_Palsa_E3_1_FD_198788 | JGI IMG/M metagenome (GOLD analysis project Ga0302179, IMG submission 198788) | Peat permafrost microbial communities from Stordalen Mire near Abisko, Sweden - I_Palsa_E3_1 | ecosystem: Environmental > Terrestrial > Soil > Palsa > Peat permafrost | place: Sweden...
GCCCCTCGCCGCGCCCCACCCCATGCGGTCGCCGCACCCTCACCATCCCTAAAGGTAAAAATTGTCCATGAGTCCGTTCCGGCCTAACTTCGTCTTTTCAATGGCCAACCCATATATATCTCTTCTCCAAACAGCCTGGCGCTATGCCCGCCAGGAACGGAAAAAATATGTTCTCGTCTATCTGATGTTTGTCGCCGCCACAGCCGCCTCTTCCCTCAACCCCATCCTTTACGGCTGGTTCATCGGCAAGCTTCAGCACGATAAAATACACGTCCTTCACTATGCCGTCCTCTTTGCCGGAGGCTATATTGGCATTACATTCCTGCAATGGTGCTTCCACGGCCCCGCCCGCATCATGGAGCGCAGCCTTGCTTTTAATCTAAGCCGCAATTTCCTCCAGGAAAAATATCACCAGGTATTGCACCTTCCGGTAAAATGGCAACAGGACCATCATAGCGGCGCCACCATCAACAGGGTCCGGAAAGCCTATGAAGCCCTCCGCGAATTCTTTGACCGGGGCTTTATGTATATCTATGCCCTGACGAGGTTTATCCTATCAGTAATAGCCATCCTCTATTTTTCACCCCTCTTCGGCAGTCTGGCGGTCTGTCTGGGCATCTTCACCGTTTTTATCATCCGCAGCTTTGACCGGCCTTTTGTAAAGGCCCTCAACGAAGTCAATGAGAACGAACATCTTGTCTCCGCTACCCTCTTCGACAGCCTCTCCAACATAATGACCGTGATTACCTTAAGGCTGGAAAAGAGTATGGAAACCGGTCTCCTGAATAAGGTACAGCGCATCTTTCGGCCCTTCCGCCGCAGCGCGCTGATCAATGAATGGAAATGGTTCTGCGCACAAATGCTGATCGTTTGCATTTACGCGCTGATCGCCTTTGGCTATATCTACCAGCATTGGATTCCAGGTCAGCTGTTTGATGTGCAAGGACTGGTCACCCTCCTGGGTTTTGTCAATCAATTCACCAGCGTATTCCAGGACATCGCCTGGCAATATACCGACATCGTCCAATTCAACACCTACGTCGAGACAGCCTCCTCCATCAGCACGGCCTACGCACAACAGCATCGCGCCGACCGCCCCGACGGACTTCCCGACAACTGGCGCGCCATCACCCTCCGCCGGCTGAATTTTTCTCACCGCCCTACCTATGACGCCGGCCAGCATGCCCAAAGTCTCCACGACCTGCAATTCACCATCCGGCGCGGCCGGCGCATAGCCCTGATAGGGGAGAGCGGTAGCGGCAAAAGCACCCTCCTGGCCCTTCTGCGGGGTCTCTACCTGCCCGAACCCGGCATGGAAATCGAAGTGGACCCCCCGGGCGCCCCCGGAACAAACCCGGCAAACCCGACCACCCCCGGAACCACCCCGGCAAACCCGACCACCCCCGGAACCACCCCGGCCAACCCCGGCTCAACCAACTCCGACACCCAAGCCTGGCTCGACCGCCTGAACGAAGCCGTTACCCTCTTCCCTCAGGAACCCGAAATCTTTGAAAATACCCTGGCCTACAACATCACCCTCGGCCTCCCCTTTAGCGAACAGGAGATCTTCCAGGTCTGTGAAAGCGCCCATTTCACCGAGGTCGTCCGCCAGCTTCCCCAGGGACTGGAAACCGATATCCGCGAGAAAGGCGTCAATCTCTCGGGCGGACAAAAACAACGCCTCGCCCTCGCCCGGGGCATCCTCGCCGCACGCGACAGCAGCGTCGTCCTCCTCGACGAACCTACCAGCAGCGTAGACCCGCGCACCGAAGCCATGATCTATGAAGGCCTCTTCAAAGCCTTCGCCGATAAAGCCATCATTTCCTCCGTCCATCGCCTCCACCTGCTGCCCGGCTTCGACTATATATACGTGCTGCACCAGGGCAGGATCGTCGCCGAAGGCAGTTTCGGGCACCTCCGCGACAATAGCCCCGTCTTCCATGAACTGTGGCGCCACCAGCAGGAAGCTGCCACCCGCTAACCAGCCGCCGCTAACCTCCAACCGCCAACCGCTAACCACTCCATCAAACTATTTTAATCTGAACCAATCCAGGACTAAAATGTTAGTTATCGTAAATTCATGTTAAATTTTTCTTATCAATAATTACATTTTATGAGAAAAGTACTACCAATCCTCACGCTCCTGGCGCTCCTACAGACTGGTCAATCATTCGCTCAAGCCCCCTGGATCGGTGTCCACGGCGGCCTTAGCATCCCCGATCTCAGTGGTGGAAATGGCAATCAGCTAAGCAGTAACTATACCTCCCGCCTGGCAGGCAATTTTGGCGTCCAGGCCGAATGGCCCGTCTATCACCGGTTCTCCCTGCAAGTGGAATTAAACTTCGCCGGCCAGGGCGGCCAGCGCAACGGGATCCAGCCAATCACCAACGTCCCGCCCGAGCTACAATCATTTGTCCCCACCGGATCCTATCTGTATGCAGATTTTAAGAATAAAGCGGTGCTGAACTACCTGGAACTGCCCATCCTGGCCAAATTTTCCTGGGGACGGACCCTCATCTTCTACGCCAACGGCGGCCCCTATGTAGGCTACCTGCTGCATGCCGAAGAAAAGACAAAAGGTACCAGCACCATCTATGGAGACCAGAAAGGCGACCCCATTACCATCCAGGGACAGCCGCTGCCACCCCAGGACTTCACCGCCAATACCGATATTACCTCCAGTATCAAACGATTCAACGCCGGCGTCACCGGCGGCATCGGCCTTGCACTGCCGCTCGACGCCAGAAATAAACTGTTCTTCGATGCTCGTTTTGAATACGGATTTATCGATATCCAGAAAAGTAGCGTAGACGGCTCCAACAATACGGGCAACGTACTCCTTTCTCTCGGCTGGTCTTACCGCCTGGGGCGAAAGAGATAAACCCCGCAGCACCCGCACCGCCGCCCGCACCCGCCGCACCCCGGCTCCCGCGCCGCCGAGTTCGCAAAATGCGAACTTTTTTATTCCCACCCGATAGTCACCGGCGGTCTTCAAGCCCTAAACTATGCCGGCCAATTCGAGACTCTTCTTTTTGAGCTTCCGGATCTCCACATCCTCGATCACCGGCTCCGGCGTCAATACCAACGAAACCCCATTCTCTTTCCACCAGCCGCCCTCCCTGATCTCCCGGAAATGGATCACGCCAATCAGATACTTCCGATCCGTCTCCGCATGCCACTCCTCGATCCATTCAAACCTGTCACGGGGAATAGATGCCCAATCATCAAAACTGACATAAACCCTGATATAAAAGTCATCCGTCAGCTGATGCGGCGTATGATGATACAATTTCTTATACTCGTACTTATATTGGTAACGAAGCGCCGACAGATCGCTCAACACCGCCGAAGCCGTCGGGAAAGACCCCGCCCCTTTACCATAAAAAAACTGCTTGTCCGCAAAACCACTCTCGATAACTACTCCATTATATTCATTACGGACAAAAGCCAGATGATCGTCCTGCCGGATAAACTGCGGCAGCACAAAAGCCGCTACCTTGCCGTTCTCCAGCTTCTTGGCCTGCGCCACCAGCTTGATGTCATAATGCTTTTCCCGCGCCACCGCCGCATCCCCCGCCTGGATATGCTGGATACCGCTGAATACCAGCTTGCCCGTCTCTTCCACAATCCCATAAGCATGCGTTAGGAGGAACGTCCATTTATTCGCCGCATCATATCCTTCCACATCCAGCGAAGGATCACTCTCCGCAAAACCCAGCTGCTGCGCCAGCAACAACGCTTCACTAAAACCCAGCTTCTCTTCGAACATCTTCGTCAGGATAAAGTTGGTGCTCCCGTTCACGATCGCCTTGATGGAATGAAGCAGGTCATTGTCATAGTATTCCTCCAGATTGCGGATCACCGGAATAGAAGCACAGGCCGCCGCCTCATAAAGAAAAGATATCCCCGTCTCCTTTTGGATCTGCAACAGCTCCGGCAAATGCTCGGCAATCATTTTCTTACTGGCGCTTACCACGGATTTACCGCTCCGCAAGGCCCTCGAGACGATCTCGAAAGCCGGTCCCGATTCATTGATCACCTCTACGATCACGTTGATGTCCGTATCCCCTAATATCAGTTCCCGGTCGGTTGTAAATAACTCCGCCGGCGCCTGCCTTTTCTTGCCCGGATCCTTGATACATACTTTTTTGATCGTTGCTTTCAACGAAGGCGTCTGCTGTAATACCTTGTAAAGACCTTCCCCTACTACGCCGAAGCCAAAGAGCCCGATGGTAAGCTGCTTATGTGTTTCCATGATTTATTATTTATTTTCAATTTGTCCAATGCCTGGCGGAGATCCGCAATCAGGTCTTCTGTATCTTCCAACCCCGCCGACAACCGGATCAGGCTGTCCGACACCCCCGCCGCCTTCCGCCTTTCCACGGGGATGGTCTTATGCGTCATCTGCGCCGGATGCGATACCAGGCTCTTGATCCCACCCAGACTCTCCGCCAGCTTGAACAGCTCCGTGGAAGTCACAAAAGCTGTCGCCGCCTCCTGCGTGTCCTCTTTCAACGAAAAAGAGACGATACCGCCAAAGCCCTTCGACTGGGCCGCCGCAACGGCATGGCCCGGATGTGTCGCCAGCCCCGGATAATAGACGGTATCCACCGCAGGGTGCTGCTCCAGGAAAGCGGCAATCGCCCCCGCACTGGCGCAATGCTGCCGGATACGCAGATGCAGCGTCTCGATACCCCTGATCAACAGCCAGCTGTCAAAGGGCCCCAAAATAGCGCCGCTCGCATTCTGCAGAAATTTGACCCGCTGCCCCAGCTCCGGCGAAGCCGTTACCACAAGACCCGCGATCAGATCGCTATGGCCGCCCAGGTATTTGGTGCCGGAATGAATGACCAGGTCGGCGCCCAACGCCAGCGGTTTTTGCAGCGCAGGACTGGCAAAAGTGTTGTCCACACAAAACAGACAGCCATGCGCCTTTGCAATCCCTGCGATCGCCCGGATATCCGAAATTTTCAACGTAGGATTGGTAGGGGTCTCTATCCAGATCAGTTTCGTCTTCGGCGTGAGCGCATCAAAAACATTCGAGGCATCCGACGTATCGACATAGCGGACCGTGATGCCGAATTTCTTGTACACCTGCTCGAATAACCGGAAGGCGCCCCCATAGATGTCATCCATCGCGACGATCTCATCACCGGTCTCGAGCAATTTTACAATGGCATCGATCGCCGCCAGCCCGCTGGCAAAAGCCGCACCCGTGCTGCCCCCCTCCAGCTGCGCTACCACGCTCTCCAGCGCGGCCCGCGTCGGGTTGCCGGTCCGCGCATAGTCATAGCCCTTGTTTACTCCCGGCGCATCCTGCACGAAAGTAGAAGTCTGGTAAATAGGCACCGAAATGGCGCCCGTTAAAGGATCCACGGGAATGCTGTGAATGAGTTGTGTTGTCGCTTGCATGTCAAACAAATTTGAAAGTGTTAAATAAGTTTGTTCAGCGACACCACTTACCAAGGCCATCAGAAAAGCATCCTTGCCGTACGGGCAAAAAAAAGCTCTTCTGATTCGTCAGAAGAGCTTTGAATATAGTTGTGTTAATATTGTCAAGCCGGAATCTGACTTATCTGTCCCGATATATCCATCGGGATGGAGTTGGCACCTTACTTTCCGCTTGGTTACAAGCATCAGCAGGTTGTCAAGGCTTCTTCGGGCCATTTCCCTCAGCCTTTCTTGATAAGAGATGTTGTAAGAACTGCTGCAAAGATAATGTCGTCTCTTTCATATTTCCAAATTCTATCCCTTTTTTTTTGATCCCCCTCCCCTTAACGCTTCAATAACGTGGTTTTGGAACGGTTTTTGGCAACTCTTCCAAAGACGATGGAGTATCTATACCTATAAAACTACACAACATGAAAACAATGAGCACATGGCTGACAGCCGCTGTCGGCGTCACTGCCGTATTATTAATTTTTGCGTGTAACAAGAGCAACTCCTCCAATTCTAACCCCAGCATTCCAAAAGGCCAGTCCCAGGTTTCCCTATATATGATGGACGGCCCCATACAATTTGATAGCGTATTGATCGACATCCGGCAGGTACTCGTCGAAGTGGATACCGCCACCACCCAGAGCGCTCCGGATTATCCCGGTCAGTGGGATCCCGGTTATTGTGGCTGGGGCCGCGGTCCTTCCAATAAATCCGTTATCTGGGATACGCTCGCCATTACGCCCGGTCTCTACAATCTTCTGGCTCTGCGCAACGGAACCGATACCCTGCTGGGCTCCAGCCTCATCACCACCGGCAAGATCCTGAAGATCCGGATAACGCTCGGCAACGACAACAAAGTCTATACCGACAGCACGACCTCCTATCCGTTGGAGGTATTCGGCCCCAATCCTTATTTCACGATCAACGTGAGCCGGACCAATGTGGCCAGCGTCACTAACAACGAGTTTAAGATCTGGCTGGACTTCAATCTCGCCCGGTCGATTATCTTCTGGAACGGAGAATTCCTGCTGGATCCCTATATCACCGTCTTCAATGACCAGGTCATGGCCAGGATCCGGGGTACCGTGCTGCCCTGGGGAGCAAGTCCGCTTGTAACCGCCTATAGCGGGACCGATACCCTGTACGCCATCCCCTTCTGGAGCGGTCAATACCAGTTCAGGAACGTGGCCGCCGGAACTTATTCTATAAATTTCAAAGGCCAGGGCGGCTACCAGGATACAACCATTACCAATATTGTCGTGGATTCCATGAAAGTCGTGAATGTACCGACGGTCACCTTACATAAATAGTTCATCCATAATCGTTTGACCTTTCCTGCAGCCGGTTCGCCCTCCCAGGCGGACCGGTTTTTTTAAACCAACGCCCAATCCGATTGTTGTATCTATCTTAGCAATTATGGCAATTTCACCCAACCATCCAGACACGGGCCTTCAACCCGCCGAGGAAAGTATCGATGTGGCCGGAGCAAGAGTGCACAATTTGAAGAACATTGACATTCGGATCCCCAAAAATCAGCTGGTCGTCATCACCGGCATCAGCGGCAGCGGAAAATCATCGCTTGCCTTCGACACCATCTACGCCGAAGGACAAAGACGCTATATGGAAAGCTTCGGGGCCTATGCCCGGCAGTTTATCGGCGATATGGAAAGACCGGACGTCGACAAGATCACCGGCCTCAGCCCCGTCATCTCCATCGAACAAAAGACGACAAACAAAAACCCCCGCAGCACCGTCGGCACCGTCACCGAGATCTATGATTTCCTCCGCCTCCTTTACGCCCGCATCGGCGAAGCCCATTCTTATAACACCGGGAAGAAGATGGTCAAGTTCAGCGAAGAAGAGATCGTCGACAACGTCTTTAAAAAATATAAAAACAAAAAGATCTCCATTCTCGCCCCCCTCGTCCGCGGTCGCAAAGGCCACTACCGCGAACTGTTCGAGGATATAAGGAAGAAAGGCTATCTCAAGGTGCGCGTCGACGGCGAAGTAAAAGACCTCGTTCCAAAAATGCAGGTCGACCGCTATAAGATCCACGATATCGAAGTGGTCATCGACCGGCTGGCCGCCACCGATGACATGAAACCCCGGCTAAGCCAAAGCGTCCAGAAAGCCCTCCAAATGGGCAAAAACCTTCTATTTCTCCTGCTGAACGACGACAACCGCCTCCTGCAATACAGCAAACAGCTCATGTGCGAAGACACCGGCATCAGCTACGAAGAACCTTCCCCCAACAGCTTTTCCTTCAACTCCCCCTATGGGGCCTGCCCGACCTGTAAAGGACTTGGCGCCGTGTATCAGATCAGCATGGAAGCGGTCATCCCCGACCGTTCAAAAAGCATCAACGAAGGCGGCATCGCCCCCCTGGGCGGAGAACGGGAAGCCTATATGTTCCGGCAGGTACAGCAAATCGCAAAAAAGAACAAATTCAGCCTCGACACGCCGATCGCCGACATGTCCAAAAAGACACTAAACATCGTCCTCTATGGCAACGAAGCCGGCGATACCTCCATGGAGATCGACTTCGAAGCCAATGCCCCCGGCGGCCAGATCTATACCGAGGAATTCGAAGGGCTGATCAACGCCCTCAAACGCTGGTTCGCCGGCGGCACCTCCGATTCCCTCCGGGAATGGGTCGAACAGTTTATGGAGCTGACTACCTGCGAAACCTGCGGTGGCGCCCGGCTTCGAAAGGAAAGCCTCTGGTTCAGGGTCGGGGAGAAGAATATAGCCGAACTCAGCGCCATGAACCTCAACAAATTGGCGGATTGGTTCGCCGGAGTGGAAAAGAAGCTTAGCAGCAAGCAAAACATCATCGCCAAGGATGTATTAAAAGAGATCCGCGAACGGCTCCGGTTCCTCCTGGACGTCGGCCTCACCTACCTCACGCTCGACCGCTCCTCCCGAACGCTCAGCGGCGGCGAGTCCCAGCGCATCCGCCTGGCTACCCAGATCGGCTCCCAACTGCAGGGCATCACCTATATCCTCGACGAACCCAGCATCGGCCTCCACCAGCGCGATAACCAACGTCTCATCCATGCGCTCAAAAACCTCCGCGATATCGGTAACAGCGTCCTCGTCGTAGAGCACGATAAGGACATTATGATGGCAGCCGACTACCTGGTGGATATCGGGCCCAGGGCAGGCTTGCACGGCGGCGAGATCGTCGCCCAGGGACGCCCGCCCGCCATGCTGAAACTCGACACCCTCACCTCCTCCTATCTAAACGGTCACCGCAAGATTGCAGTCCCCGCAGAACGAAGAAAAGGCAATGGCAAGACGCTGGAACTAAAGGGGGCCAAAGGCAACAACCTGAAGAACGTCGATGCAAAATTCCCCCTCGGCAAACTGATCCTCGTCACCGGCGTCAGCGGCAGCGGCAAGTCCACGCTGATCAACGAAACCCTCTACCCCATCCTAAGTAAACATGCCTATAACTCCCGGGTGACACCACTCGAATATAAGAGCATCAAAGGACTGGACAATATCGACAAGGTGATCGAAATCGATCAGTCCCCCATCGGCCGCACCCCGCGCAGCAATCCCGCAACCTACTGCGGCTTTTTTACCGATATCCGCACCCTCTTCGCCTCCGTGCCCGAAGCAAAGATCCGCGGCTACAACGCCGGCCGGTTCTCCTTCAACGTAAAAAGCGGCCGCTGTGATGTTTGCGAAGGCGGCGGCATGCGGGTCATCGAAATGAATTTTCTCCCCGACGTCTATGTCCATTGCGAAAAATGCAACGGCCGGCGCTACAATCGCGAAACACTCGAGATTCGGTATAAGGGCAAATCCATCAGCGACGTCCTGGACATGACCGTGGACGAGGCCGTGGAATTCTTCCAGAACGTACCCTATATCTACCGGAAGATCAAAGTGCTGCAGGATGTGGGGCTCGGCTATATCACCCTGGGTCAATCCGCCGTTACGCTCAGCGGCGGCGAAGCCCAACGCGTCAAGCTCGGCACCGAACTCGGTAAAAAGGACACCGGAAAGACCTTTTATATCCTCGATGAACCGACAACCGGCCTCCACTTCGAAGACGTCCGCCACCTCGTCGAAGTCCTCGACAAGCTGGTCGACAGAGGCAATACCGTCCTGGTCATCGAACACAATATGGACGTCATCAAAGTAGCCGATCATATCATCGACCTCGGACCCGAAGGCGGCGACGGCGGCGGCAGGATCCTCTTCGAAGGCCTCCCCGAAGACCTGGTAAAAAATAAAGAAAGCTTTACCGCAAAATTTCTAAAAGACGAATTGAAATAATGGAACGCATCATCATCGATATGGACGAAGTCATCGCTGACCCGATGGGAGATATGATCGACTGGTACCGGAAGGAACACGGCGGCGAAGTCGACTGGGACAAAATGCTCGTCGGCTCCTGGGTAAAAGGATTCCCCGACCATCATCAGCCCATGATCATGGAAAGACTCAAAGCCCCCGGCTTTTTCCGCCACCTGCCTGTCATGGAAGACAGCGTAGACGTATTACGGGCGCTCAACGCCCGCTACGAGCTGTTTATCGTCTCGGCAGCCATGGAGTTTCCCAATTCACTAAAGGACAAGCTGGAATGGCTGATGGACCATTTCCCCTTCCTGACCTGGAAGCAGGTAGCCCTCTGCGGTAGTAAGGATCTGGTATTCGGCGACTATATGATCGACGATCATCTCAAAAACCTGAAAGGGTTCAAAGGGAAACCCTATCTCTATACCGCCGCACACAACCTGGAGATCACCGGCTACGACCGCATCAACAACTGGAAAGAAGCCGCCGATATCTTTCTAAAAAAATAGCCGGCGATTTTTGATCGCCGGCTCAATATGACCAATAAGCTGTAGCAGGAAGTGATTAATAAAATCTTTTAGTAAAGGGTACCTAAAATAGGGAACGGATCAGGTTTTACTTAACCTCGGATATTCGGATTTTACCAATTTCCCTGCTTGCTTATTGGCTGTAAGTTATGGTTGTCAACGTACCGTCAACTGCCCGTTCTCGATCCGCTCATCATCGGTGAACACCTCGAACAGGTAATTGCCTTCAGTAATGGTAGTGAGCACAGTAGTCTCTTTGTTACGGATATGGGTCTGGTTCACCAACCGGCCATCCATATCGAACAGGAATAACTGGTACACTTTCCCGTCTTGTCCGTTGGCGGAGAAGAATAACACTTGCTGCCGGGCATCGGGATACAGCCGGATCTTGTTTTTTTTGCTGCTTTGAGCTTTGCTCACCAGGATACTGTGGATAGTATCGGAGCCTTTAAAGAAGGAGGGATTTTGCGTGCCGCCGGAGCTCCCGGGCGCGGCCATCGCGGTACATTGTACGAACAGGGCGAGACCAAGGGCCGTCATGCCGCCAATCAGGTTCGCAGACAGGGTAGTTTTCTTAGGGTGTACAGTTTGCATCATAGGTACTATTGATTTTTACAATCAATAAAAAAATAGGGTACGGATCAACAACTATTTAAAACGACTGAACAACAAATTGGTCAACAAAAAAGGATACGATCAACAACATTCTTTAGAACCTCAACAACGGACAGTGCGTTGAATTCCTCCAGCGCTCCGACCTTCCACCGCCCAACCGGATACCCAGCTTGAAACCCATCGTAAAATAGGCGTCATTATTGGTCGAGGTACCCCGTTTATCACCGGGTCCATAACTAGGCGTATTATAACCGTCGATGGCCTTATTGGATACTTTTATCGCATTAGCCGCCTGTGAAGGAGAAAGATATTTGGAAAAGAGCGTCGGGTCGATATAGGTCGTGCTGACATCATCCAGGTAATCCGTGAACAGCTTACGATAAATGATCTCGAAAGAAACATTCACGTCTTCACTGAAAAAGTATTTGACACCACCACCCATCGGGATATTCATCTGGGTCAGCGAATATTCCTTTCTGCCGGGATATTCAGCAAACCCTTCTCCTTCCGTGTGCAGCGGCCTCAGATCCACCCAGTAGGTATCTCCATTGACATCCGACAAGCTGCCCTGCGGATTGAAGTGGTAAAGACCCAGACCCAGCACACCATAAGGGCGCAACCGGCCTGCAACATCTTCAGGATCGTCTTCCAGGAAGACCGTCGGGTAGAACTCCACCATCGCCGACCCTTCCAATATTGTAGAACGGAAATCGAGATTGCGGTTGAACCGGGTATCTTCGTCACCACCCTTTTCTTTGATATCACAGTCGCAGGACGATACGTTTCCATAATTGGCCGAAAACCGGAAGCCCAGCCACGGTGTAGGATATACCGCCAGAAAGCCGCCGAATGCGAGCTGGGTGTTCTGGAACTTATAGTCTTTGATAAACGTCGAGCCCTTACCGGCATGACCGCCCAGGTCAGTTAAGGCCACTATCGGGCCTGTCGTAAAGCCAAACTCCGTAAAGTTCTTTGCTTCATCCTGACTGAAAGAGGTAGAAGAAAGACATAGGGTAAGGGCCAGTACGAACAAACACTTCCACGACAAGGAGTGTAAACTCTGTTTCATTGATATTAGATTTAGTTTTCCGATGGTTTGGACTGCTGCTTTTTCAATCAAAATGAAAAAGGAGCTCCTACAAGAAACGAAAAAAGAAGTAATAATTGTGTATGTAACGGCAACTATTTTGTAGACAGCATTCCCATTTAAGGAATCCTGCTTAGTGTTTTATAGATAGTAACATTTCAACATGATTGATTCCATCTTCGGGATAGATTTCCCCCGTTTGGACAAAACCGAAAGACGCGTAAAATTCTTTTAAATGATATTGTGCACCGATACGTATATCTCTTTTACCATGAATCCGGTAGAGCGTCTGAATGCTTTGCTGCAGCAGATCCCGGCCCACTCCTGTTCCCCTTCCGGCTGGTGAACTTACGATCCTCCCTATAGAAGATTCCTCATAGGAAATTCCCGGTGGAACAATGCGTGAATATCCCAGCAGCCTATTTTCTTTCCAGCCCATTAAATGATCGCAAAACATATCCTTATTATCCGGATCAAGGAAAACGCAGTTTTGTTCGACGACAAAAACCTCACTGCGTAGCCGAAGTATGATATACAGTTCTTCCGTCGTCAATGCTGAAAAAGGCTTACAAACCCAATTTATCATTTCAGTAACCATATTTATCCCCCCATAACGCCCGCAGGAATTTTCTCAATTCTTCCTCCCGGGCATTTTTTCCCGGATCATAGAATTTTGTACCGGCAATTTCAGTTGGCAGATATTCCTGCAGCGAAAAGTTGTTATCATAAGAATGACTATATTGATACCCCTTCCCATAGTCCAAATTCTTCATCAGCCTGGTCGGTGCATTACGGATTTGCAATGGCACCGGCAGATCTCCATACGCCCTCACCGCCGCCTGCGCAGCCCCGATCGCCGTCGTCGCGGAATTGCTCTTCGGCGATGAAGCCAGATAGGTGGCACATTGCGACAGGATCAGGTTGGCCTCGGGGTAACCGATCTTATTGACCGCCTCGAAACAGGCATTGGCCAGCAACAAGGCATTTGGATTGGCATTGCCGATATCTTCGCTGGCCAGGATCAACATTCGCCTCGCGATGAATTTTACATCCTCACCCCCTTCAATCATCCTCGCCAGCCAATACACCGCGGCATTGGGGTCGCTGCCCCGGATACACTTGATAAAAGCCGAAATGATATCATAATGCTGCTCCCCCTTCTTGTCATACAACGCTATCCGCTGCTGCGCGATCTCCATGACTTTCTCATCGGTGATCTCACCCGCCTTGCCCAACGCATCACAAACCACCTCCAGCAAATTCAGCAGCTTCCGCGCATCCCCACCCGAAATATTGATCAGCGCCGTGGTTTCCGTCAACCTGATCCCCGACTCCCGCAGCCAGGCATCGTCCCTGAAAGCATTATGCAGCACCCGGACCAGGTCTTCTTCGGTCAGCGGCTTTAGTACATACACCTGGCAACGGCTCAGCAAAGCGCTATTCACCTCAAAAGAGGGGTTTTCCGTCGTGGCGCCGATCAGCGTCACGATCCCCTTTTCCACCGCCCCCAGCAACGCATCCTGCTGTCCCTTGTTAAACCGGTGGATCTCGTCGATGAATAAGATGGCCCTGGCCTTATCCCGGGCTTCGGCAATCACCTCCCGCACCTCCTTGACACCGGAAGAAATGGCGCTCAAGGTGTAAAAAGACACCTGCAGCGAATTGGCGATGATCCCCGCAATCGTCGTCTTTCCCGTGCCCGGCGGCCCCCAAAGGATCATCGAAGGCGGCTTACCATGTTCGATAGCTGTACGCAATACACTACCTTTGCCGGTCAGATGCTGCTGACCGACGAGTTGATCGAGTGTTTGCGGCCTTAGCCGCTCTGCCAGCGGGGCCTGGGAAGCGTCCATAACAAATTTTAAACAACAATAGTACAACAACTTATCCTTTTTCCTGTTCTAAAGTCATGATCGCCATCCTTCCTGCACGCTCATTCTCCGGGCGCCCACGCTCATTCTCCGGGCGCCCAAGCCCATTCTCCGGGCGCCCACGCCCGCTCTCCCTGCTGGCACGCCCATTCTCCGGGCTGACCATCTTCCTCCTGGTCGCGGCTTCCTTGTCCGCCTTATCCCTGTCCGCCTCCGGCCAGGGTCCCGGACTGTCGGCCGTTGGCAATTACGCCCTGAACAGGTCGGGTATCGTCATGATCCGCACCGAATACACCGCCAATGTCTATGTCAACAGTATGAAAATGGATGAGAAGGCCTTTAACAGCTTGCTGGATTCCATTCAAAGACTGGACCACGGGGGCGGCGTCATGCCGGAACAGAAGCTCGACATTGTCCTCCGGGAAATGAACAACCGCCCCGCCCGCTTCTTTCAAACAACCTTCGACTATATCAAACAGCCGGAACAGATCACCGCCACCGGCACCGGTTTTTTTATCACCAGCGATGGCTATGTGGCTACCAATTGCCATCTGATCGAGCGGGATGACGCTTTTATCCGGCGCCAGTTCATCCTCAGCGCCTTCCGGCAGATCACCGAAGCCAGCATCGCCGCCCTGGAAAATTCCTGGGCTACCCGTTTCACCGAACAACAGCGCAGCCTTCTCTACAACACCTATGCGTCGGTATACTCCCGCCTCTTTTCCATGATCCTCTATGACTTGAAAAAAAGCATTTATGTGGTCTATCGCAGCGATAGCGGCGGCCGGCATTCCGATACCGTCAAGAAACCCGCCAGCGTCATCATCCAGGGACAACCGATGCCCGGTAAGGATATCGCCATCCTCAAGATCCCGGCGCCCGCAGAAATGCCGATGCTGGCCCTGGCGCCATCCGATCTGCCACAGGTAGGGGAGCAGCTTTTCGTATATGGCTACCCGGGTCCGGTGACTAACAATGACTTCCTATCGGGTGAATCGGCGATCGAACCAACCCTCACCACCGGCATCGTCAGCGCCATCCGGAAATCGGTTGGCGGCTGGCCGCTGATCCAAATGGACGCCAATATCAACCACGGTAGCAGCGGCGGCCCCGTTTGCAATGAGAAAGGAGAAGTGATCGGTCTCACCACCTTCGGCAGCCTCGAAAATACCGGCGGTCTGGCTGCCGGCCTGAACTTTGCTGTTCCGGTGACCATCCTGAAAGAATTCCTGGATAGCGAAGGGATCACCCCCGTGCCCGGCCACGTGACGCGGCTGTTCGCCCGGGCACTCGGCTACTATGAACAACAGCAATATCAGGACGCCCTCCGCGAATTTGAGAAAGTCAGCCGGTTGAATGACCAGTATCCCGGCATCTATGCCTACATCTCCGATTGCCGGGAAAAGATAAAAGAGGGGAAAGGAAAGATTATCGGCCCCGTAGAACGCCTGCTCTTCATTCTCAGCTTCCTTCTCCTGCTGATCGGCGCCCTTGCGGCCTTCGCCGCGCTCAGGAGACGTCGCTCTTCCTGACCAGGTAATACCAGCGCAGCAGCCGCAGGTTCAACACCACATTAACTACCACACAAAGGCCCAGGATCAGGGAAAATATTCCGCTGAGATGGGCAATATCCGGTTCGCGTATATTTTTAAACTCCGCGAAGGACGGAAATTGCTGAAAGAGCTTGGATACCTGCCCAAGCTGCTCGTTAATGGCCGCCTGGGTTTCGCTACCGTTTTTGAACAGCACGACCCCCTTGGATATCCACATCATCCCAAAGAACAAAGCCATAAAACCGACAAATCTTATCCCCACCGGCGTCTGATGACTGAGCGGCAGCTTTGGATTCCGGATGCTGGCCTGCAGCTTCAAGGCGGCATAACTGTTGAGCGGGACCGAACTAAGCAGCACCGCACTGGCCAGGACCGGCAAATTAAAGGCTGCGAGACTGGCGATCACCGCAAAGGCGCCGATCAGCCCCCAAAAAATGATATTGAACCAGCTTAGGATCGTGGCCGTCGTCAGTGCTGTTTTCATAGGACTTTCCCTCCGGTGTTCACTTGTATCGACAGTTCGTCCAGCTGCCGGTCATCGATCGTACCCGGTGCATCCAGCATGACATCCCGGCCACTGTTGTTTTTGGGAAAAGCGATAAAATCGCGGATGCTTTCGCTGCCGCCCAGGATGGCGCATAGCCGGTCCAGACCAAAAGCAATGCCCCCATGCGGCGGCGCGCCATATTCAAAAGCCCCCAGCAGGAAGCCGAATTTATGCATCGCTTCTTCAGGGCTCATCCCCAATGCGGCAAACATCTTCTCCTGCAATTCCCGCTGGTAGATCCGGATCGATCCGCCCCCAAGCTCATTCCCGTTCAACACCATATCGTAGGCATTCGCCTTGATATGATTATATGGATGCTCCAGGTATTTTTCGGCATTCCCGATCACCGGGCTATTGCCGATCATTAGCTGGATATCCGAAGGCTTTGGCGATGTAAACGGATGATGACGGGCTACCCAGCGGTTCTCCTCCTCCGCATATTCAAACAGCGGGAAATCCATCACCCACAATAATTTGAACTCATCTTCCCGGCGTAACCCCAGCCGCTTGCCCATCTCCAGCCGCAGCTCGCTCATTGCCTTGCGCGTCCGTTCTTCCCTCCCGGCCAGCACGAGGATAAGATCCCCCGGCGCCGCACCCGCCGCCTCCGCAATAGCCTTCAACCGGTCTTCGCCATAGAACTTATCGACCGAACTCTTCAGCGTCCCATCCGGGTTGCACTTAATATATACCAACCCCTGCATCCCGATCTGCGGCCGCTTCACCCACTCCGTCAGCTCGTCCGTTTGCTTGCGGGTATATTCGCTGCACCCCGGGACCGCGATGGCCAGCACCGTCTCCGCATTATCGAACACGCCAAAACCCGCTCCGGCGATCAATTTCCCCGTGGCCTCCAGTCTGCCCCCGAGCGTAAAAGCGGATTTCAGGCTCAATATCTTCATCCCGAACCGGATGTCCGGCTTATCATTCCCATAATTCCACATGGCATCCTCCCAGGTCATCCGCTCCACCTTCTCCACATAATCGATGCCCTTCACCGTCTTAAAAATATACTTGATCATCCCCTCGAACATCGCCAGGATATCCTCCTGCTCCACAAAGCTCATCTCACAGTCGATCTGGGTGAACTCGGGCTGCCGGTCCGCCCGCAGATCCTCATCGCGGAAGCATTTCACGATCTGATAGTAGCGGTCATACCCGCTGACCATCAATAATTGCTTGAAAGTCTGCGGGGATTGAGGGAGTGCGTAGAACTGTCCCGGGTTCATCCTGGACGGCACCACGAAATCACGTGCCCCCTCCGGCGTCGACTTGATCAAAAAAGGCGTCTCCAGGTCCATAAACTGGTTCGAATGCAGATATTCCCGCGCCGCCCGGTTGACGGCATAACGCAATTCCATATTCTTCCGGACAACGGAACGGCGAAGGTCAAGGTACCGGTATTTCATCCGCAGGTCATCACCACCATCCGTTTCATCCTGGATCGTAAACGGCGGAGTGAGGGACTTATTCAGGATCTTATAGTCGGTCACTTTTATTTCAATGTCCCCCGTCGGCAGCTGGGGGTTTTTGCTGGCTCTTTCCACCACCACCCCTTTCACCTGCACCACAAACTCTCTTCCGGGGGGATTATCCGCCAGCGCTGCGTTCAGGTCTTCCCCAAATAACAGTTGGATAATACCATACCGGTCACGCAGATCGATAAAGCTGATGCTGCCGAATTTTCGAACCGTCTGCACCCAGCCGGCCAATTCCACCGCCTGACCGATTTGCTCCCTTCTTAATTCTCCACAGGTATGAGTCCGATACATGCCAACTGATTTTTTTTATGAGGGGCCAAAGGTAGTCGAAAAACCCGTATTTTCGACCGCATGTTGGCCCCGCTGTCCTATCTGCTGGCCCCCACCGTGGCCGTATTGATTGCCGCTCTGCTGCTGGGACGCATCAGGCAATGGACCGGCCGCATCAGGAGGGACAAGCTCCTGCATTCCCGTCACCAGGACTTCGATAGTCTTTTGGCCGGCTACAATCCCTACTACAAGAGCCTTACCCCGGAAGGCCGGAACCGTTTCCTGAAGCGGGTGCTGCTTTTCATCGACAGTAAAAATTTTGTGTATATCGACCTCCAGCGGGAGGAAAGCATGCCGCTGCTGGTCAGCGCCGCCGCCGTACAGCTGACCTTTGGTCTGGATCATTTTCGGCTGGGCTATTTCAAAACGGTATATATAATAAAGGATAAGTATAGCTACGGCTTGTCTGAAACGCCTTTTGAAGGACATGTCAGCGCGGATGGGATCTATCTCTCCTGGACCAACTTTATCCGGGAATTCGCCAATTACTCGGATGGACAGAACGTCGGCCTCCATGAAATGGCCCATGCGCTCACCTACGCCAACTTTACGGCAAAAGAAGACCGGGATAAAACATTTCACGACTCTTTTACCGAATTTTCGACCGTAGCCCGGCCCATTTTCGAACGGATGAAGGCCGGCGAAACCACCCTGCTCGATCCCTATGCCGCTACCAATTACCAGGAGTTCTGGGCCGTTTGCGTAGAGACCTTTTTCGAACGCTCTTCCTCTTTTAAAAGCCAGCTCCCCGAACTTTATGAATCCCTTTGCACCTTGCTAAACCAGGACCCCCTCACGACCGACAAATTCCTCACCGTTCCCGCACAATGACACCCCGCCCTCCCTGCACAATGCCCCCAGCTCCGACCCCGCCCTCCCCGCGGCTCAATTGCACCATCCCCACGGAATTGCCTATGTTTAAAAATTTAAGGATCATTGACTTATGAAAATCGAAGAAAACATTCCCGTCAATGCTTTTGATTTTCAGAATTTCTTTTTATTTTGTTGTCTATCCGTACGATTCATTCCTCTTGATTAAACCCGCCACTAGGTTTTCCCCTCTAATCCTGAAAGCCATAGTTACGTATCCACTACCAATGTAAGACCCGATTGTCGCAATCGTTTCTTGAATC
>Ga0302179_10000894_pt1 | contig 18827 bp, 15 predicted proteins | sample I_Palsa_E3_1_FD_198788 | JGI IMG/M metagenome (GOLD analysis project Ga0302179, IMG submission 198788) | Peat permafrost microbial communities from Stordalen Mire near Abisko, Sweden - I_Palsa_E3_1 | ecosystem: Environmental > Terrestrial > Soil > Palsa > Peat permafrost | place: Sweden...
CACCGACGTTCGGTATAAAGAGCAGCTGCTGTATGTACGGGCGGGCAAGGGAGCCAAACGGCGGGTGGTGCCGATGCCGGCAGCGGTAGCAAAAGAACTGGAAGCCTACTGGCTACAGGAACGGTGCGGCTACTCCGCTAAAAAAGTAAAAGACCAGGAAGCCTTTATGCTCAACCGGGTCGGTGGCCGGATGAGCGGAGCGGGGTATAATGACCTGTTCAAGGTGCTGGCCGACCGGGCGGGCCTGTCGCCGGATATCACGCTGCATCACCTGCGGCACAGTATAGCGACCCATTTATTACAAAGCGGCATGAGCCTGGAATATGTGCGGGATTTTTTAGGGCATTACCATTTAGAAACGACCCAGCTGTACGCCCGGCCATCTGCTGAACAACTCCGCCTTTTATGAGCCTGAAAGACTATTTACACGAGCATTACACGGTGGATACGGCCAGCATTTATTTACAAGAGATCGAGCGGTATCACCTAACCCGGCCGGAGGCGTTGACCGCTGGCTATAAGGATATTCTATCTTATATCGGAGCGCTACGCTCCCGGTATAGCAATGCCTCGACACTAAACCGGATACTGTGCAGCATCAAGGTCTATTACGATTACTTATGCGCCAGCGGGCAGCGGCCGGACAATCCGGCAAGATCTATTCTGCTGAAAGATCAAAGAAGCCGGGATATCCAGTTGCAGGATCTGCTGACGATGGAGGAGCTGGAAGTGCTCTTGCACCGGCCGGAACGCTACCCTCACCTGGTGAGCAGAAATAAAGTGCTGATGAGCCTTTTGGTCTACCAGGCCTTGTATCCGGTGGAACTGGAGGCGCTACGGGTGGGTGATATCAACCTGGAGACCGGCACGGTTCGGATCAGGTCGACGGCTAAAACAAACAGCCGGGAACTATCCTTAAAGCCCAGCCAGATATTGCTGTTCTATACCTACATCCGGGAAATACGGCCGCTGTTGTTGAAAGACGGGGCAAGCGACCGGCTGCTGATCGGACAGCGGGGCGAGCCGATGAGTGCTGAAGATATGACCAAGCATGTGAAACGGAGCTTTGCCGAGCGATATCCTGGCAGAACCGTGAATGCGCAAACCATCCGGCAAAGTGTGATCGCTCATCTGTTAAAGCAGGGCCACTCCTTAAGCGTGGTACAGGTGTTTGCCGGCCATAAATATCCTTCTTCCACGGAACGATACCGGCAAAATGAGATCGAGAACTTGAAGGCCGCGATCGAGAAGTACCACCCGTTAGGATGAGGTTATCGCAAAATGCGATAACCCCGCGCCACGACAAAGCCTTTTATCACCATCAAAATATACAGCTATGTATTACATCAGGAAGTATGCAGATTGCTGGGCGATCCACAATGATGACAATGGAAAGAGCCGGCCGCTGAGCGAAAAAGAAGTAGTTATTGTTCAGGAACAGTACCCCAGTCTGAAAGACCCCCAAACCTGTACTGTCTATGCCGATGAGATCCGCAGTCTCGAAAACAAGCCGTAGAAGAGGGGAGCCACCTGGATGTTTTTTTCTTCACCCGCATACTTGCAAAACGGAAGGGCTACGAGGTTCTTCTCGTGACTTTAAAAGCAAGTAATGTATGAGCAAAAAGCAAAAGGCGGAAAAACCGCCTGCCAAAAAACCTACCCTGGAGGCCCGGTACAAGTGGGACAAAGGCGAGTATGCCAGGGATCAAACCTTACGTTTTATCGTACCCTGGCAGTTCCTTTTTATGTGTAAACTCACCGGTGTAACCCCGGATGAAGTGCTCGACCGGTTCATGAACGACCTGGGCCAGGAGAGCTGGAAGCGCCGGGAAAACGATGCCATCCGGCAGGTTCTGGTCGATTATTTTGTTCTGTGCGGGTACGGACAGAAGTGGTACGCCGAACCCGAGATCCGGCAAATGTTCAAGGAACTGGACGCCATCGGGTCGCTCTGGCCAGGTGACGGGGGCATCAAATTGATCGACCGTCATGCCCGATGGAAGGAACGATACCAGGACTTCTGGTTTAAAAAATGGTTCAAGAAGCTAAGACGGAAACCCTGACAAAAGCGGTGAGACTGGACGAGCGCGTCCGGTCTTGCTGCATTTATTCTCCTGCCGAATCCGCCCCCGGCGGATGAGCGGGGCCGAGTTTTGGTTCTACCAAAACATAGCTGGCTGAAAGGCATGGTTATCCCTCAAAGGCACCCTAAAAGCGGCTAACCTGTTCCGGGAAATCTTCTCCCTTCCCCTGAGATAGCAGCCCCGTAAAACGCCTTAAAATGCCGCCTCCCTCTAAAATGAAATCCCCCCCCAGATGTAAAAACGTGGCACGCCCGTTTTATCTGGCCCCCCTGCCTTCAGTGTCGGCGGCCAGCTCTTCCCCCCATAATATCCTAAAAAAACCGTTTCCCCCGGAGGGGGACGGAAGGGGGCGATTACTTTACACAGGATCTCCCAGGACTACCCAATTTTACAAAGGATTACACAGCCTCACCCAACTTTTGCGCCTCCTGCTTCCCATTTTTACCCAACCGTGGCGACATGCCGCAGCTCCATCCTGCTGATAGCAGGATGTACTTTTGTATGTACAAAAGTATCCTGGCCGCTGGCTCCCCCCCCGAAGATTGTTTTAATGCTCAGTTAGTATCGAGTTAATGCAATAGCCGCAAATCTGCCTTTTAGCTCCCCGTTGATATGCGAATAATGCAGCAGGTCTTCTTATGCAGGATGTGTTTTTGCCCTGCAAAAACTCACCTGCCCTGCTGGGAAAGGGGGCGCAACTATGGGATTTTTTTCTTTCAATTGGGTTCAATTGAAAAGTTCAACTGAAAGGAAAAATCGCCTATCTTGGAGGCTCAGAAGCTCTTTGAATATCCATTTATCCGAACGCCCCTAAAACTGCGGTCGGCTTAAAAAGGGTTTGGTAGGTATTATCCGTTCGGGTTGACGATGGCGGGGATCTCGGATAAGGCACTTAAGACCAATTACGCTCAAAACAAGTATAGATACAACGGTAAAGAGCTACAAAACCAAGAGTTCTCGGATGGGACTGGCTTAGAAGAGTATGATTATGGGGCGAGGTTTCAGGACCCGCAGTTGGGTAGATTTTTTACACAGGACAGATTTTCGGAAAAATACCATTCACTGAGCCCATATCAATATAGTGACAATAACCCGATAAGGAACATTGATGTAAATGGTGACAGTATAATAATTGGTAGTATTAATATCTCCAATCCTGTCGACGCTCCTCGCGGAGGTAATATTGGAAAAATATCGCTTACTACAATCGATATAGAAGGTAAGCTAATAAATGAATCAACTACTTCATATTCAGACGCGGATATGCAAACATCTGCAAACAGATTAAATGACGCAAACTCCTCATATTTTTCTGTCACAGGTGTATCCGTGGCAATCTCAGACATATCAGTTGCATCTGCTGATAATCCGTTACAAAGTGGAGACCACGCATATAGAATCGAAGATCCAGGCCTTCTGCCAGGCTCTAACGGAGATCCCGGCGTAGTGGGAATGACCCCGATAGGGCAAAATGTAGTAAATTTAAATAGCTTGATTTTATCACAAACCCCTGCCACCACCGGCGAGTATGCGGGTACAGGTAAGTCAGCTTCTGGAGGCGCTACGTTAGAAAGAACCGGAGCTCATGAGACGGGTCATTCAGCTGGTTTAGATCATCCTGCCCAAGGGACTGCGTCTGGTAATTTAATGAATCAGACTATTCGTCCAGATGCGGGGACAAATATAACACCAGATCAAATCAAACAAATTTCGAATGCATTCAAAAAAGGTAAATTAAATCAAGGAGCGCAAAATTAGCTTATTATGTTTACACCCTTATTGGCCTTGCTGCTTTTAAACAACTTTTCCAGTAAATCCACTATGGATACTACAAAAAAGGAAGTTATATTTCAAATTGATTTCCAGGATTTTTTTCATAACGATACAGTTACCCTAAGAATAAATGATTGTTTGGTGTTCAAAGACCATCAGTTAACAAGCGAGATATCGACAGGTCTAACTGATGCTAGAGTGAAGGGATACTTGGATGATGAAATGCAAATAAGCATTTTTTTTAGCAGCGAGTCACATTTGTGTATGTATTCAAAAGATAAGATTTCGATATCGATTGTACTTAATCATTATATAAAGAAATATGTAGTCGATTTGAGTAAAGGGAGGTATATCGGGTTCAGCAAAAAGGATAAAAACGAACTTTCTTTTAGCCAATCGCAGAAACCATTTATATATGACTAAGTGGGTAGTGTCTCAAAGCATCTGGTTTTTGCAAAATAGGGCGTAATAATCATAAAGAGGGGGCTTCCGGCCCCCTCTTTATGTTGTTGGCGTTGAGGAAAAGGGCCAAGGAAGGACAGAACATGGGCTGGAAAGCGCTTTTTTCGTGCCGTGCAACCTACACGAACAGTATACAATAAACCGTCCGGATTTCCGGACGCGCAGGCAGTGACTTCTTTTGAGAGGCTAGATGCAGAAATTGGGCATTAAATTCTATGGACAAAGTAGAGAGTAGAGGTAGAAAGGAAGTGGCCTAGAACCGAAGTCATTATCCTGTGCAACCTACACGGACACTCTGCAACAAAGCGTCCGGATATCCGGACGTGCGGGGAAAGCCGATTTTTGAAGGACTGAGGAAGAAATCAGCTTATTCTATTGTAGGCGGACGGCCGGAAAGAAGAAAAGGAATGAGGTGAAGCCGAAGGCTTGCGGTCAGAAGCTATAATAGCAGCATCGACTTGCTTTGTTCTGTTCGATCCGAGTTTTTGTGGAGAGGATCATTTGCTGCCCCCATTCAGATAACCGCGTCTGGGGCAGCTAAGGAGTATGGGTTATATGTGATTCCATTAATTAAGCAACAACGCTATTAGATGCTATAAGCTTATTGTTTTGCTTCTACGAACGTGAGCTGGTTGCCGAAGGGGTCGAGCACCGTCACACAGGGTTCGCCGTTCCAGTCTTCTTTCAGGCCCGGTTTGTTGTATTTGTATTGCTTGTCCGTTAGTTGCTTTTGATATTCAACTATGTTTGTGGTAATGATGCGAAGGCGTGCGCCGGGACAACCGTCCCCGTGGTGCTCGGTCAGGTGTAAAGTGATGTCTCCTTTCGTTACTGAGAGGTAGACGGGGGCATTGTCGTTGAAGCGATGTTCCCAGTCGATGGCAAAACCAAGCCATTCGACATAGAACTCCACCATCTTCCGATAATCAAAGATGCGCAAAATAGGAATGATTTTCGAACTCATGAAAGCAAATTAATTATTTTAAGGTATAAAATTGATTTCTGTTTTCATTACCTGCCCAGCTGGGTTAAGGCGATTTATGGTTCATAGCGGAAGGATTTGTCGGGGTGGGGCGGGGCCGGGGGGACGGGAATTGGTTCGGCGGCGATCTTCTTTTTGAGGTAGTCGATGGCGGCTTCGAGTTGGGCGTCCTTGCCTTTGAAGGTTTCGAAAGGGAGATTGTCGACGGTGATGTCGGGGTCGACACCATGGCCCTCGATCAGCCATTTTCCTTCGGGGCCGTAGACGCCAAGTTCGGCGGCGCTGGCGATGCCGTTGTCGACGAGGCGGTTGTCCATCGACAGCCAGATCTCGCCACCCCAGGAGCGCATGCCGATCACCTTGCCAAGACCAAGCCGGCGGAAGCCTTCGGTAATGGCCTCGCCATCGGAGGCGGTGACCTGGTCACAGAGGATCACCATATGGCCGCGGAAGGCAAAGGGCATATTCCAGAACGGACCACCGCTACGCGCCTGCCAGTACATCCAGGCCTTGCGAAGCAGCTTCTCCAACACCCAGCTGTCGATATTGCCGCCGAAGTTGTGCCGCACATCGAGGATCAGCCCCTTGCGATTGAAGACGGGGTAGAACTGCTTTACAAAATCATCCATATCCCCGCTGCCCATCGCCCGGAGATGCACATAGCCGATGTCGTTATTGCTAAGGCTGTCCGTCTTCTCCCGCCGCGTCAGCTCCCATTCGGCATAACGCAGATCGTCGTCCACACCGGCCTCGCAAGGCCGGACGACTTCCTCATAGGACTTACCGCCCTTGTCCAACAGGCTTAACTTTACCGGGATATCCACCTTGTTGGCCAGCAGCAAAGAGATGTCCGAGACCTGGCTCAATGGAACATTGTTGACAGCAGTGATGACGTCGCCCTCCCGGATATGCAGCTCGGGACGGTTCAGCGGGCTGGTGAAATCGGGGTAATCGGGGTCGGTATGGTAAATATGCTCGATCAGCAGACCGCGTTCATCCTTTTTAAACGTTCCGCCGAGGAAGCCCGTCTGGATCTGATCCGGAGACATCCGTTTGTCGCCGCCGACGACAAAAGTGTGCAGAGCAGACAACTCACCCACCATCTGCGACAAAAGGTCATCCAGTTCGTAGCGATCCGTCAGTCGGTCCACCAGCGGCTCATACCGTTTCCGCGTCTCGGCCCAATCCACCTTGTGCAGATCCCGGTCATAAAAATAATCCCGCATCATCCGCCACGCATCGGCAAACATCTCCTTCCAATCGTCGACGGGGTCCACCTGGAAACTCCAGTTGTCAAGGGAGAGCTTGCTTTTATCCGCGTCGATCTTTTGCCCGTTGGCGTCGTCGACGGTAATGGTCCGGTTCCGGAAACTGATCAGCAGCCGCTTCTTGTTGGCTGAGAGCGTGAAGCCCGATACACCCGTGGCTATCTCTACCGGTTCGTATTTCTTACTCTCCTTTATTTTCAAAGCCATCAGCCGCGTACCGTTACCGCGGGCGCCCGGAACACCATAATCCAACCAGTACAGCCAGCCCTCCGCGGCCTGAAGCCCGTTTAAACTGCCGCTCTTCACCGGCAGCTGGTAAAGCATCGTCTGCAATTTCTCCCAATCATAGGTCTTCGCCATCGGCGTTGTCTTCTTGTGGCCGGCAATCGCCGGGTTGAACAGCGAATCCGTCAGCCAGCTATCCGTTGTCAAAAAGGGAAATTTTGCCGCCGCATCCAGCGGCATCGCATAGAGATTGTCGGTCTCCGCATAGTAGGGCTCCGGCTGACGCGGACCCCAGGGTGAGCCTACACGGGTATGCAGGTTTCGCTCCGAGATAAAGAACAGCCAATTGCTGTCCGTCGACCAGGCCGGGCTGTAGCTGTTGAGTCTTGTCGTCGTCACCGGCTCCATTTTCATGGTCCGGGTATCGACGAGGCAGATCTGTTGGTTGCGGTTCTCGATGCCGCGGATAAAATGTAAAAACCGGCTGTCGGGGGACCAGTCCGCATCGCCCACGCCGGCATAAGCCTCGGCGTAGGTATATTTGATAACGCCGGTCGCCGTCTCGACAATGCGCAATACGTCGTTCTTATCGTCATAGGCAATGTACTTCCCGTCGGGTGAGGGGATAAAGCTGCGGATCATCGTCTTGCTGCCTTTTGTCAGCTGTTTTGACGCTTCACTGCCGTCGGCGTTCACGCTCCAGATCTCGTATTCGCCGCTCTCATCCGATAAAAGGGCGAGACTTTTGTCGTTGATAAAATGTACTTCTTTATACCGGATGCCGCTGCGTCGGTTGACCTCTACCCAACGATCGCTTTTGGCGGGGGAGACAAAGACGCGGCCGCGGCTGATCAGCGCTACATAATTGCCGTTTGGAGAAATGGCGTTGTCCGTGATGGAAGTGACCGGGCTCTTTATCCACCGGGGTTTCCGTTGGTCGAAGTCCGACTGCAGGCGGATGTCCAACATCTTCTCCGTATTGGCTGCGGCATCGTATAGCCAGAGATCGGCGCCCTTCTGGTAGACGATCGAGGAGGCATAGATCGAGGGTGATTGGAGATCCCAGCCTTTTGAGAAGGTGTTTTGCCTGACGTTCTTGCCGTCCTTGTCCATGGACCAGAGATTCATCGTGCCGTCGCGGTCGGATATGAAATAGATACGATTATTATACAACATCGGCCGGGTGCTGGTGCCGTCAAAGTCGCCGGTAAGGCAGGTCGCCTCGTGCTGACCGTCGAACTTCCAGATCTGCTCGATGGTACCACCTTTGTAACGCTTGGTTCTGCTACCCTGGAAAGGCCAGCGGGTAAAATACAAATTGCCGGTCTCGTCATAGCAAGCGTCCGATCCCGTTGCCAGGGGCAGTGGCTCGCGGGTCATCGTGGAGGGGTCCAGTTTGATCAGCCGGCAGGAAGGAAGTCCGTTGTAGCGTTGGGTACGATAGATGATCTTTCCATCGCCGGTAAAGCAGGTGGGGCGCATAAAATAATCGTCAAAGTCATAGGTCAGCCTTTTGGGCACTCCGCCATCGAAGCCCACGGAATAGAGCTCGGTCGCGCCTTCGTACTGGCCTGTAAAGACTATCGTCTTGCCGTCGGGAGAAATGAGGGGATGCTGTTCCAGGCCCTGGTGGGTTGTCAGCCGGGTGCTGTTGTTTGTGGAGAGGTCGTATTTCCAGAGATCGCCTTCGGCGGTGAAGACTACGGTATTTTTATAGATAGCCGGGGTACGGTAGTAGCCTTTTTGCTGGGCGGAGCTGGTTTGGCCGATGGCGAGACACAGTAGTGCAAGGAATAGTTTTGGACGCATGTTTTGGTGTGCTTTGGAAATTGAATATAAGGAATTTTAGCTTTTGTCCTGCGGGGGGGCCGGGTTGTCGTTCGCTGGGGCTGCTTTGCGGGATGGGGTCCCGGTGATCATTTTCAGGATCTGGGAGAGGGTCAGACCGAAGAGGACGAAGGTGACAAAGATGATATAACCGGGCCGGAGGGAGGTTTCGTTTGTGGCGATGCTGGTGAAGGAATCGGATTGGTGGTTGAGATAACCCATTTGCGACTCGAGGATTCCGTTGAAGCCGATATAGGCCATAAAGATGGCGACGACCATGACATCGGCCATGCTCCATTTACCGGACTGAAAAGCGAAATAATGGATGAGCTTGCTTTTCCCCCATTTTTTTTGGCCCAGCAGGTAGAAGCCTGTCGATAACAGCTTGGTGACGGGGAAAAAGATACTGAAGCAGAGGATCAGGATGCCGACGAAGATGGAGTCATACTTGCCGGTGGAGATCAGTATTTTGACGACATCGAAGATGCTTTTGCTTTGGAAGAAGATGACCTGGTTTTTGAACGCGATGGTTTCGCCCATCAGCTGGAAATCCAGGGACTTTATCCGGGCGTCGATATCGATCATGGCGGTGGTGAGGCCAACCAGCAGGAGAACCAGGGCGATGCCGATCGACAAAATATAGAAGGGAATATGGAGATGTTTTTGGTTGCGCAGGAGGAACCATAGCCCTACGACCCCTGCCACAATGCCGAGCATGATAAACGTATATGTATAGGTGGTATGCCCGATCTGCGCCAGGGTAGTATCGGTATATTTCTGGAAGGCCGAGTCATTGTTGAGGTTGTATTTCCGGTAAATGGAATCGATGGTTTTTTCCTGCGCGTTCTTTGAGCTGTCGTAGATGTTCTGACTCAGGTCTTCGAGCTTGTCTTTCGCCAGGTATTCTAACCGGCGCTTGCTGCTGGGTTTTGTCAGGTCATGGGTGAGCTTGCGGGAGAAGGCGGGAACCATTTGGTGCAGCCGGTTTTTTTTGACGAAGGCATGGTAAGCCAGCTGTTTCAGCTTACCGCCGATCGACTTTTGGGGTGCGTTGATGAGGCTGTCCCCTTTGTCGACGAGTCCGTTGAGTACCTGGGTGACTTCTTTTTCGAGGGAGTCCTGTTCTGCGGGGGTGAGTGTGAAGTCCTGGATCTGCCGGGAGACGGAGGCCACGACCAGGTCACGCCATTTATTGATGGACAGCAGGCCGAAGCTGATGTTGTTGGTAGTGCTATAATCAAGCTTGAGCGCCTCTTCTTTTGCGGAGAGGGTATGTACTTTATAGCCGCAATAGGCTATCGCCGCCAATAACCCTGTCATGGCGAGAATGAGCAATCCACGTTGAAAGGTCGGTGTTTTCATTTATACAACCAGGCAGGTGTTGGAGGCCTGACAAGGATCGGAGTATAAATAACCGGGCCAGGGGCGGCCCTTTTTGTAAAATGTTGACAGTGAAAGGATTATTTTATTTCCAATAGGACACAGCGGGCATTGCCTTTGATCTCGATCTTGCTTTGTGGCGGGAAGAAGACATAATTGTCGGGTTGCAAAGAGCGGCTGCCCGTGCTGATCGTCCCGGCGATATCGATTAAAAGACGTGCGCATCCGGAGGGTGGCAGGCTGTAAGGTTGACTATCGGGAATATCCAGGTAGTAGGCGGTTACTGATTTTTGCTGCCATTGGAGGGTGGCGCCCGGCTGGGAGAGGATGGGGCAGCTGTCCTTTGCCGGCGGGCGTTTGGAAAGTTCCGCGACGAAAAAATGAAAAACGGGCGGCGTCTGGTTCCAGACGATGTGGGTGACAGGTTTGTCGCCGTAGGCAACGTATTTCAGGTCACCGGGGTTGACGGTGGCAATGACGGGTTTTTCGCCGGCTATTTGAATGCCGAAGGTGGAGTGGGAGAGGAAGACGACGACTGAATTGGCTGCATGGAGGTGGGCGGCGGTGGTATCGATTACCGGAATAGTTCCTTCCAATAGTCTCAGGTAGCTGTTTCCGAAGATGACTTTATGGTGCGGCTCCCGGTCGACAGGAAGTTGTGCTATCAGAAGATGGCAGGAGAGAAGCGCGGGTAAAAGCAGCAATGACCGGTATGAGGGATGGCAGTTCATCTTGGGTGCAAAATAAGCTGTTCCGTCGAAAGATGGTTCATTCCGGACTTAACAATCGATGTAAGGGCGGCGGACTGTGGTCGCCGGCTACGGATAGGGATAGAGTTAGGGCTACGGATAGGGTTAGGATTAGGATTAGGGTTAGGGTTAGGGGTAGGGGTAGGGGTAGGGGACGCGGATTATTTTGAACCCGGTTCCTCCAGCTTCATTTCTGAATATTTTATGGAAATCGTTTCCGAGCTACCATTTTGTTTGAAGTCGGAAATGGAGGCGCCTTTAAGCGTTAGGGTCATAAAGATACTTACGGTGCCCACTTCGTTCGGCCTTATGAATTTGAGGATTACGCTGCTGAACGCCTCATTGTTCATGGAGGCCATCAAAAATTGGGGGGAAGCGGCGTCTACCTGCTTGGTGATCTTTAGCGTTTGGTGCTGCGTTACACCTTTGTCTTTATAGTGAGGAGCATCTGCCGGCGTTTCTTCATTAAATGAAACATTCGTCAATTCAATGAATCCATCGCCAAGGAGGTTTGGGGTCTTTGGCGTTGGCTTAAAGACGCCCTGTTTGGCGCCTACGACCCTGACGTACATTCTTACCCCCATTTTTGCCTCCTGGGCAGAGACGGGATGAAGGGCCGAGAACAAAGCAATGGACAATACGACGGAGAAATAGCGAATAGACTTCATGGCAAAAGTATTGGTGGGGTAAATTGATGATTTATGGCCCAAAGTAGGTCGGAAATCGATGGTTATGAGTGGTGGATCGACGAACGACCGATATAATCTACGAATGGAGGAGGGTAGGGGGTAGGGGGGTTACGTTGGCTTTACTTCCGCTGTCATCCCGGAGACCTCACTGAGCCTTATGGCCTGGAATTCAGCCTCTTTCTTCGATGAATATAGCTGGGCCTTTGAAATGTCAGAGCTAAGTGTAAAACCGTTCTGCTCTTCATGTAAGCAATAATACAGGGGCTTACCCAGATCACTGGTGACAATAACATATTTCATTACTAATAGTAAAATCAGAAAGGCTAAGTGTAACCAATGCAGGGGTATATTTTCTTGTTTAGCTGTTGGTGAATCCGATGGATCATTGCCCCATTGCTATGGATAGCAATTCTTTATCGTGATGATATTTCACCTGGCATTTATTATCAAGTATCATCGTCGCTCCATTGATGAAATTGTAGTCCGGCCAATCGGGTAGTTCTTTACAGGTAGGGTTGCCGGTCCGGGCAAATTGTATCCATGCTGCACTCATCTTATCCGCCAGCTGATGGGCTTTTTGGCCGCCACCGGTCATCTCTTCACACCGGGCTATATTATCAAAAACAAATGGCAGGTCCATCGTATGAAAGGCTTTGTACGTCCCATCCAATACCGGGGATTGCCAGGCGAAAAGATAAACATACACTAAGGCGTAACCGCTTTTTGACTTTTGATCAGCCTGTTTAATCAACAATGGCCTGAAAAGAAAATCAATATCGATATAATCGGCAGGTTCAACGGTTTGAGGATAGGCCTTCTTTACCGCCGACAAATAAGCTGCCGTCCTGTCGTCATATTTCTTTTGCAGTTCGGCATTAACAGCCTCCATGGAAAGATCGGTTAAGCCGGGGATAAAAGGCATATACTCGTTCTTACAAGAGCCGACCAGCAGCGGGATATGGTCTGAAAGCTTTACGGCCGCCGGCTCGACCGGTTGATAGGGAAGAAGATCGCCATCGTGAACGGGTTCCCATTCCAGGCCAAAATTATATAGCCCGGGCTGATTTTCCGTTTGCTTTACTTTCTCTATCGCCCGCTGACCTGCAGCGCCGAGGCGATCATACGGGATGGTAAGCAGAGAATCCACCTGGTCGTCCCGTAGCCCCAACTCCGTTAATAATGCCGCGGTCACTTTCTTCGACACTGCAGGCTCTATAAAATGATCCAGGTAACCGCCGCTTTGCACGATGGCCTTATGAAATAAGCCTTTGGCCGATGGTGTATTCAATAAGCAGGTGACTTTCGCTCCGCCGCCAGACTGACCGAATATCGTCACGTTACCCGGATCTCCGCCGAAATTGGCGATATTCTCCCTGACCCAGGTGAGGGCCGATACCATGTCCATGACGCCCAGGTTCACCGAATGCTTGTATTTTTCGCCGTAGGCGGACAGGTCCAGGAAGCCGAGCGTGTTTAAACGATGGTTGATGCTGACAACGACCACATCCCCTTTCCTGCTGAGGTTTTCCCCATCCAAAGAGGGGAATTCAACCGACGAGCCCGATGAAAATCCACCACCGTGTAAATATACCATCACCGGTTTCCTTTCAGCTCCGTTCACTTTTTTGCTCCATATATTTAAGTTGAGGCAGTTCTCATCGATATAATAGCCATGGGACCGGTGCAACGGAAATTCATACTCGTCCCTGAAAACATCGGACCCGGGAGACGGGCAAGTCGGACCATAGGTCATAGAGCTGCGAATATCTTCCCAGGAGGCGGGCTTCTCCGGCGGCATAAAACGGCTGGCCGTAGCATAGGGTATTCCTTTGAACGTATAGATTCCAGCATGTATGTAACCGCGGACTTTTCCGTATGCCGTTGGGACCACGGCAATTTCCTTTCCTGCAACAATGGCCGGATTATCCTGGCAATCAGCTGTTATTGGCAATATTGTATTCATAGAGAGGACAATAAGGGAGAAAATGCGTTTCATCGGGATGTCATGAATTTTGAATGGGCCTTTCGGTAAATTAAGCAAAATTGGGAAAAATGAGGTGAATGACAGCAGTTTCATGGCTAAAGACAATCCCGGTCTTGAAATCCGGACATCCGCCGGCAAAATAATTTTATAGTGTTATCAGTTTATAGCCCCAGGCTTTCCCTTATCTCACTTATATAGGTATTTCCTGATTTTATCCGTGTCTTCTTTTTATCACTCATGGTAATGATTAATCGGTTCCCAAAATATTTATGAATTTCGAAAATACGCTCCTTATTAATAATGAATGACTTTTGCACCCTGATAAAATTTCCGGGCAATGTTTCTTCAAATTCCGTCAGCCTGGTATCGGATAAATATTCTCTATTTTCGACTGTGACCACGTACACATATTTTTCCTTCGCTTCCAGGTAAGCGACCTCTTCCAGCCGAATAAAAATAAATTTGTCCCCTACTTTTATGGCTATTGCCGTTGCTGTCTTAGCTTGTTGTAATTCCAAAAATACCTTTTTCAGTTGCACTAAATCGGAATACGGATCATTGTTCTTCACAAATCGTTGCAGCTTTAGAATACTTTGAGCAAATCTCTTTTCTTCAATCGGCTTCACCAGGTAATCAATCGAGTTTGTTTCAAAGGCCTTAATAGCGTATTGTTCATAGGCCGTTGTAAAAATAATGAAAGGTTGATGTTTAATTTTTGTCAATAGTTCGAAGCCATTAATATCTGGCATATTGATATCCAGAAAAACTAAATCAGGAAAAGTTTCATTGATTAGTTTAATTCCTTCATTTCCGCTTTTTGCTTCTCCGACAAGATCAATAACATCCGCGTAATTGCATGTCAGGTTCTTAATCATTAGCCTGGCAGGGTATTCGTCATCGATAACAATGGCTTTGAATTTATGCGGGTGATTCATCCTTTTTTCTTTAACTCCTTAATCACAATTTTTACTTGTTTTTGAGGCGTGTTTGTAATTTGGAAATCGTGTTTCCCGGGTAATAGCAATTGAAGTTTATCATTCACATTTTTAAATCCATATCCCGGGATAAGTTTATCGGGGAAGGGCTTCCCATTATCGTGAACGGCAATTACGATTTCATTCTCAGAAACACTCATATTCACGTTTATAAGATTACCGCTTTCCGATTCTTTAAAAGCATGCTTGATGCAATTTTCTACAATGGGCTGCAACAGGAATCTTGGAATAAGGTAATCTTTTGCTTCCTCCGCCAGGCCGATTTCATAATTCAGCTTTTCACCAAATCGATTTTTCTCCACGTCAAAATAAGTTTGAATTATTTCCGCTTCTTCATCAAGTGTAGCAAAATTACTTTCTGAATAATTTAAGCTATAGCGAAGCAACTTAGAAAGGGCAACGGTCATGTCTTTTGTTTTCTTTCCGTCAACCATTGCTAAGCCGGCAATAGAGTTTAAGGAATTATATAAAAAGTGAGGGTTTATCTTGGAATATAAAATTTCTAACTGTTGCCTTGTCCGGAGTTCCTGTATTCTACTATCTTTCAACTCCGCCTGACTTCTTCCGATAATTGTTTCGAGTTTTGAATACTGAAAAAGTATTCTTGCGATTGAAAATAGAAATACGATAAACAGCATTGTTGCCATATCGTTTTCATTGAATACACCGATATGAAGTATATTTATAAAGGTCACTCCGATAAACGCTCCTGAGATAAGTGCAAATATTTCCAAAATTGCTTTTGCTACTTTTCTGATCTGTTTGTAAACAATAATATCATTGACAATATAAAAAATGTTGTAAGCGCAAAAAGGAATGATGGTAAAAACAGGCAGATTTTTCAATAAGCTGTAGGGGTAAATAAAAGGGGTAAAAACGATTGCCCCGACTATACCAAAGGTTAGAAACATCAAATTGTATCTGACCCACGGTGATATTTTCTCAAACCTTCGCTTGAAAAACCAATAACCGAAGAATGACAGGGCAAATAGGGTGGCAAGAACTATTATTTGGCTGATTTCCATATCATTATAATTGAGTGTTCATTTACAAGGTCAGTTATTCCCGATTGAAAAAATTAATGGCAAGTTTCATTTCTCCTTCAACTGCCGACATGTGCCCTCCCTGCACTTCGATTGCTTCGACATCAAGTCCTTTATTTTTTGCAATTGCTGCCGTTTGCTGGTTTGATGAACTAAGGAACCGTGGTTCCTTAGTTCCGTAATATAGCCGAGCCGGGCACTTAAAGCTATTTGCATATTCCATGGGTGAACGCATCTGAAATTCTTTAATGTCTGCTGTGTCAAAGGGAATTACTTTTGGGTCAATTCCGAATTTATAATTCGAAACCTGGTCAGGTAAACCAGAGAATGATGCTACCTTTTTGAAATACCCACAAGACATTGACGTAAGCAAAGCCAGTGTTCCGCCAACACTATGTCCTGCAAGATAGATTCTTTTGTTGTCAATGAACGGTTGTCGCCTCGCATACTCAGCTGCCGCAATTGCATCATTGACTTCCTCATAAAGGAAGGTAAACAATCCCTTTTGGCCATTTTCGCCCCTCAGCATGGGCGTAATAACAATAAATCCAGCGTCTCGAAAGGGTTTTGTCATATCCCAGTCGCCTTTTCCGTAAGAAAGACCACCATGCAAAAAAACAATAGCAGGATATTCTCTATTATTTTTTTCATTTGGCGTATTAATCCATGCTTTTAAAATCAGGTTGCCTGATTTAAATAAAACCTGAGTTACCCCCGGAGGTGGTGCATCTGCACTATCTGATGCCTCCGGCTTTTGCGGGGAACCAGCATATTTTATAAGCCTGGTTTTAAATTCCTTTCTGGCTTTAATATAATCTGATTTTTGCACCTGCCCCAATGTTTTATTTGATTCATCGTTCATGGTCGTGTCTACTCGTTGCTGAGCAAAAACATTTTGCATAAAGCATTGTAATACAAGCGTCGAAAAAAATGCCAGCCATCGTGTTACTGATTTTAATTTTTCCATAATCCCGTTTTCTCCTGTTAATTTCTATTAAAAGTAAAGAGCCTGCCAATGGAAGAAAAGGAAAGGATGACAACTTGAAAGAAAACAAGGATGAGTTAGTAAAATAGCTCTACGGATTTGGCAAACGACAAATGATACCATACTTTAAGGAGATTGTGGTGCGCAAGGTAGTGGGAGCTTCGGCCAATCCCTTCAGGAGCCTCAAGGCTTGCATTACCCGTTCGATAAAATTTAGATGCGGGTGAACTTTTTCCCGGAGCGGTAGGCGGAGGGGATGCGGCTAAATTCTGCCTTAAAGTATCGGGAGAAGTTTTTGGGGTTGTTAAAACCGACGGAATAGGCGATCTCGGAGACGGTGAGCTTGCTTTTTTGAAGCAGCTCCGCGGCACGTTGCAACCGGATGTAGCGGATGAATTCGAGTGGTGTTTTGCCGGTGAGCAGCAGCAACCTTTTGTAGAAGTAGCTCCGGCTGGCGTGGAACTGCCGGCTTAGTTCGCCGACGGAGAAATCGGGGTTGCCTATATTCTTTTCGATGTGCTCGAGGACGCTTTTAACAAAGACCTCGTCGGCTGATTCTATGTTCAGGGTGGCTGGTGCGGCCTGTACTTGCCGCTGGCAGGTCTTTTTGACCGTCGCGTTGTGCGCCAGCACGTTGCTGATTTTTGACAGCAGCAGTTCGAAATTGAAAGGTTTTATGATATAATCGATGGCGCCGGTGCGGAGTCCATTCAGTTCAGCGCCTTCGCCGGTCATAGCGGTAAGCAGGATCACGGGGATCTGGCCGGTGCGTTCATCGGTGCTGATCTTTCTGCACAGATCGATGCCGTTCATGGCGGGCATCGAAATATCGCTGACGATGAGATCCGGGTGTTCGGCGAGGGCTTTTCTCCAGCCTTCATTTCCATCCGCGGCTTCGATGATGGTGTAGTGGTGACGGAGATTGTCCTTCAGATAGAAGCGGAAGTCTTCGTTATCTTCGACGATCAGGACGGTTGCCTTTTTTTCACCGGCGGCCGTTGCAGGCGGTGGGACTTTGGGATGGGTGATCGCAGGGGCGGCTAAAACAGGAATAGCGGCGCCGATGGCCGGAGAAAAATTGCTGGCGGGCAGGAAGGGCAGGCGGATGGTAAAACAGCTTCCTTTGTCGAGCTGGCTTTCCACGGACAACTGGCCCTGGTGCATTTTTACAAATTCCTGGGTAATGGCGAGGCCGATACCGCTGCCCTGGTTTAGGATCGTGTCGGGGACTTCGGACTGGAAGAAGCGATCGAATATTTTCTCGAGTTTATCCGGTGCAATGCCGATGCCTGTATCGGTGACTTTTATACAGAGGATGACCGTCCCTGGCTGGTATTCCTTTGCGGTGACGGCGCCGGCCTGGTATTCCGTGGCAACGGTTACGCTGACGGCGCCATTGGACGGGGTGAATTTAAAGGCGTTGGAAAGCAGGTTGAACAGGATCCGTTCTGTTTTGTCATGATCGAAGGAAGTGAGGAGTGAATCGTTGTCGCTGTGGTAGGTGAAGGAGATGCCTTTTCTTTCGGCCAGATCGATAAAGGAAAAGGAGATCTCCCTGATGAATTTCAGGATATCGCCCTGTCGGGGAAGGAGTTTTAGTTCGTTCACCTCCATTTTGCGAAAATCCAGGAGCTGATTGACAAGGTGCAGCAGCCGCCGGGCGTTGCGGCGGATCATCTCATATTGCTGCCGGGGTTCGGACAACGGCGGCCCGGCGAGGAGTTTTTCCACGGGTGCGAGGATCAGCGACAGGGGAGTCCTGAGCTCATGGCTCATATTGGTAAAGAAGCGGATCTTCATGAGGTCTATTTCGTGCATCCGTCTTGTCTCCCGACGCTCCTGCTCGAGCGCGAAGCGCATCCTTGCCTTCCGGATGACCATTCTTCTGGCCAGGACGAGGATCCCTATAAGCAGGAGACCGTAGATGACATAAGCCAGCGGTGTTTTCCAGAAGGGCGGGAGGATAACGATCTTCAGGGTCGCCTGCTGGTCATACCATTGGCCGTCTTCATCGGAAGCCTTTACTTTAAATGTATATGTTCCGGCGTCCAGGTTGGTATAGGTGGCTTTGCGGATCTTGCCGTCCGTCACCAGCCAGTTCTTATTAAACCCTTCGAGCGTATAGGCATATTTATCTCCGGCGTTGTCCATAAAATCGAGGGCGGCGAATTCGATGGAAAAAACGTCTTCGCTGTGGGTGAGCGTGATCTGCCTGGTTTCGGTCAGCGATCGGTCGAGGATGGTATGGTCCCCCATTTTTTCGCCGACGGACACCGTTTTGTTGAAAATATCCAGTCCGGTGAGGACGATGGGGGGGACTTTTGCGGTGTTAGTGATATTTTCGGGCCGGAAAAGGTTGAACCCGTTGGGGCCGCCAAAGA
>Ga0302179_10000895_pt1 | contig 18827 bp, 18 predicted proteins | sample I_Palsa_E3_1_FD_198788 | JGI IMG/M metagenome (GOLD analysis project Ga0302179, IMG submission 198788) | Peat permafrost microbial communities from Stordalen Mire near Abisko, Sweden - I_Palsa_E3_1 | ecosystem: Environmental > Terrestrial > Soil > Palsa > Peat permafrost | place: Sweden...
GATACGTAAAGGTAAAAAGGTCGTTTTGTGACATTATCTTTCTATCTTTTTTAACCCAATGGTAAAATTAAAGTTTTTGTGCGATATGCCGATCGTATCAGGAACACCATTAAAATCGTCCTTCATCATAGCCTGGACAATTGGTTTGTGAGGCGACGAAATTTCCATGATTTTCATTTCGGTGCCCTTTAAATCGGTAATGTAGCAGAACGATCCTTTTGACTTAGGAAAAATGTAATACAGGTTAGAATCGTCCTTCCGTAAATAGGCTGATTTATAATTTTTTTGCGGCAGAAGGATCAATTCGAAATCCTTTTTTAGCGTTTTTATCACTGCGGCTTTATTCATCTGCTTAACCACGTAAAATACCTTAAAGCCTCCATCCGGGCTAAATGCAAAATCGAAGAATTTATATCCCGTCTCGGTAGAGAACACCATTCTTATAGTACTATCGGGCAATGTTTTTATCAACAGTAACCCGCTCAGGTGATGCCCTACCACATCAATTTCCGCTTTATAAAGCACGTCTTTAAAATCCGGCTTAAACTTTTGCAGGTCATTTATATCTCCTGTGGCAGGTTGAAGGTTTTTATAAACCGACGAACACCCGGCCAGTAAAAATATGCAACTACTTAATAGCAAATATCGCATCGGGAATATCGGTGTTTATTTCTCTGTTTGTAAAACGGATAATGGTATTATCACCCGAATTCTCGTCCATTTCAATTGTAGTCGCCTCATAATCACTTTTATCTATGATCACATCAATGGTCTTAAAAAACTCCTTTAGGGCTTTGCTTGCCGGCGACAGTTCAATCAGGTAGGTGTTTTTGTTTTCGTATGCTTTGGCAATAAAATCAGGGTTACTAAAGACTGATCCCTGTACACAATCAATAATTATTTTATTGATCTGATTAAACAGCTTACTGGATTTAGTTGAAACCTTATTTTCTTTTTGCCCATCCTTAATATACATATTGTCTTTATTCAGGATCATCAAATATTCGAATGGCGTATTGTATTCCATTCGAAGCATGCTTTCTCTTTTGAACCAAAACTTTCCTTTCGATACAATCTTCTCCGATAGCATGCTTAAATTTTTTTCCTGCACAAAATCACTTTTAATGGTCTCGGTTTTTCCGGCAACCATTGCAAACTGTTCTTTAAATTTAGGCAGGTCGGCAACAGCAGCGTATCCGGCAGGTTGAGCTATTCCGGAAATTCCGGATATCAATATGAAGATTACTAACATTATTTTATGCATATGCTTGCAAATTTAACATTTTATCGAGCCTTACTATCGCATATCCATTTGCCTGGATATGATTTATTATGGCAGGAAGCACCGATACGGTTGCGTCGCTCGTGTCGTGAAACAAAAAAACCGCACCTGGTTTTATTTTGCTGATAACTTTATTTAACAGCCTTTTTTCGTCTTTTATTACTGTATCCAGTGAACGCATACTCCAGCCAACCGGTATATAATTACCCCGGACAATAGCTTTCTTGAGGTTGGGATTAGTAACCCCATAAGGCGGCCTGAATAGCTTAGGCGTTTTACCAATTATATTACTCACTTCCTTATCCATCATACGCATATCAGCCAGCATTTTCTTCGATGAGAACATATCGAACCAAAAATGATGAGAAAAAGTATGATTACCGATAAGGTGACCTTCGTCATAAACCTGCTTAAATATCGCCTGGTTTTTGATTACATGACGGCCTATACAGAAGAAAGCAGCCTCGGCATTGCTATCCTTTAATATCTGCAATATCCTGAGCGTATTTCCGGCAGTGGGACCGTCATCAAAACTCAGCGAAACTACTTTTTTGTTGGTTTGTGCCGAGCAGATCACCGGGATAAAAAAGTTGGAGCCGACGTAATAACAGCCATAAAATAGCAGTAGTAAATACACAGCCGCTAAAACTATATATGCATAAAACGGCACGCCTAGTAATATTTGAGCAAGCACCAATAACAGTACCAGAATGGGAAACAGCACATTTATATTCCTGAAATTCAGCATGACGACATCAGAATTAAGGAATGGTAGATATTTTGATAATGATTATAAATCAGGATTTTATTTATTTTGTTTTTCGATATCTTGCCTTGATTGAATATAACAGGGATATTATTTTTTTTTATGATGTTTGCGGCCAACCATGCGGCAAAGGCCGTAGAGGTGGGATATTCCCCGCAGAGATGTTTATAATTGATCGACAGTGTCCCTTTGAATACCGACTGTTGTAACTGTGAATAAATCTCATCGTTTTTTGAATCTCCGTTATTACCAAGGATCAGCAGATCAATATCTGAATAGTTTATTGATTCGGACACTAAAAAGGAGTTGATAAATTGTCGTAATTCCGTTGCAGCTTCGGGCTTATAAAAGGTAGCAACCGCTTCAATACAAGCCAGGTCATTTGGAGAAGAAGTATTCTTAAGTAAGAAGAAGGCTGCCCCTTCGCCATTTATGGTTCCTTTTGAATTTGTATTAAACAAATTGAGGTTTGAAAGGGGTTGGCGTTTATACAAACCGAGCCTGCTTAATACGGTATGGCTCGTATCTGTTATTTCATCCATGCCACCTACCAATATGTTAGCGGCATTGTTTTCAGATAACAACATTAAAGCATCCAGCAACGCGTTCTCAAAAGACGCGCCGCCGGAAACAAATGTATTGTTATAACGGCTGCATTTTATCAATAGCGCCATCTGCGCGCCTATGGTATTGTGGGTTGATTGTACAAAAGCTACAGGGGTAACGGGCTCTTCGTTCTCTTGTATGATGTTAGTTAAAAAAATGCCGGTATCTTCAAGGCAACCATAGGCGGTGCCGGTAACTATTGCATCCGGATTAGCTATGCCCGCATCTTTTAAACAGGCCAATGCACTTGCGACACTCATTTTTATAATGCGGCTCATCCTTCGTATCGATCTCGGATCAATTGCCTCACTATAATCTGGTTCAATACTGGTTAGACGACTATTCCTGTACTCTGCAGGATCATCTAAAAACGCCGGGTTATTAAATGTTTTTTGCGGTGATATAGCTACTGCCGACCTGATATATGCTTTCATTCGCTATAGCTTTGAAAAAATAAGAGATGAACAGTTACCGCCAAAGCCAACGGAATTTGATAACACATGCTTTAGATCCGCCTGCCTTGAAAAGGCTGTTTCCGGGACAAACGGAAAGGCTGACATTGGCGTTTGCAGGCGCAGATTCGGATAAATCATTCCGTGATGTACCGCCAATACAGAAAATACAGCCTCAACTCCGGCGCTGGCGCCCAGGGTATGACCCGTAAACGATTTTGTACTGCTCATTTTGGGATAATGTGGATGAAATAGCCGTTGTATGGCGGCGCCTTCCGAACTGTCATTGTTTTGGGTACCAGTCCCATGGAGATTGATATAATCAATGTCCGACGGCTGCAGGCCACCCATTTCTAACGCACCCGACATGGCCATATAAGGTCCATCGCCATTTACTGATGTTGATGTTTGATGATAGGCATCATTGGCATTAAAATAACCAGTGAGGGCGCAATAGGGGTCCCGTTTTAACAATGACGCCACGCGTTCTGATACCAGCACTACATATCCTGCGCCTTCACCCAAATTGAGACCGCTCCGGTTTTCATCAAACGGCCGGCAATATTTCCCGTCAAGCACCAAAAGGGTGTTAAACCCGTTTAGGGTAAACCGGGTCAGCGCATCGGTACCGCCGGCAACCACCGCATCAAGCATGTTATGTTTGATTAATCGCGCGCCATACATAATGGCATTGGCAGATGAGGAACACGCGGTACTTATGGTGCTGATATGATTTCTGATACCCAACTTGTCGGCAACCATTGTTGTAATGCTGTCACATTCGTGGTTGATGATATCCCTGAGTTTTCCCTTGTTATTATCTATCAAAAAGTGAGTGAGAAATTCCTCGGTTTTATCTATACCCCCAGTTGTTGATGCCGAAACAAAACCGGTACGTAAAGAGGGAATATTTTTTTTTACACCGGAATGAGCCCATGCTTCCTGAGCCGCTATCATACTTAACATAGCGGTACGGCTTGTAGCCGGGGCAAGTCCCGACATGGCCGATAATTCATCGTTACTTAACTTAACCTCGGCGGCGGGTAATAAATCGCTGTGATTAGTCCTTAAATACTTAATTTTATCAATCCCTGTTTTTCCTTCCACTAATGCATCCAGACATTCCGCGACATTGTTGCCAATACCGGAAATAACACCCACCCCAACTACAAAAACCGGGTCATTCATTTTACGTGTTTTGCACCCTGTTCTCAGTGATGAATTCAGCCATCGTCCTTACCGACTGGAACACCTTCAACCCATCTTCAGGATTGGAAATCCGGAGATTATATTTCTGTTTCAATAATACTATCAGTTCCAGCACATCTAAAGAATCGAGGCCCAAACCTCCTCCAAACAGCGGTTGGTCATCGCCAATATCCTCACGTTTGATATTTTTCAGTTTTAATTGGACTGCGATCTGTCCTTTGAGATTAGCTATTAATTCATCCATATAATTGCCAATTTAAATCTATAATTCTTTAGCCTCCTCGACTTCCAATTCAATGGTACGGGCTAATGTTTGAAGTGCCGAATCATGGCTTTTGACAAAAGGGTTTTTCATATCCCACACGTAACCTGCCAAAACAGAGCAGATCATTTTTTTTACTTCGTAATTCTGCCTTTCGGCAAAAAATATGGTATCCAGGGTACCTTCATACCAGGCCATTACATAGGATCGGAACGTATTTACACCTTGTAAGACGTGTTTAGTATATTCTTGCTCCCAATCCACATCCTCTCCTTTCAGTTTACGTATAACCAGGTTTGCCGCTTTTTGGCTTGATACTGTCGCTAACGTAACCCCGGATGAAAAAATGGGGTCTAAAAACTCAGTTACATTACCGGTTAATACAAAGCCTTCGCCATAAAATCGATCGGTGGTAGATGACCAGGATTGCAAAATCGCGGGATCGAACACAAAATCAACACCCTTTAAACGCTCAGCCAGGTAAGGTTGTGTAGCAATTAATTCGCGTAGTACCTTTTCATTATCGCCCTCATAGGCACTAAAAAATTCAGGATCACCTACGAAACCGACAGAAGTAATCCCGGTTGAAAACGGAATGACCCAAACCCAAACACCGGGTTTGTGTACAATGATGGTGATCCGGTTGGGCTCATCATCCATTGAGCGGTTCAAATCAACCACATGCGTAAATAATGCTTTACGCGGTGGTAAATTCGAAGGCTTATCAAGGTTAAATAATCGTGGGATCACCCGGCCATATCCGCTGCCATCGATGATAAACCTTGCTGCAATTTCAGTTTTATTGCCATGCAGGTCCTCAACGGTGGTTACGGAATCTGAGCCTGTAAAGTTGATCGCAGTAACGGTAGTTTCATAAGAAACCGGTACGCCCATGCTTTCAACGGTATCAGCCAGGGTTTTGTCAAAATCAGCACGCGGCACCTGCCAGGTCCAGTTCCATCCGGCAGTAAACTGATCGGCAAAGAAGTAATCACAGATCTTACCGTTTTTTACGAACTTGGCGCCGAACTTTTCCTGGAACCCCTTTTCTTTCAGCGCATCAACAAACCCGGCTTCGGTAAGCGCTTCCATGCAGCGTGGCAATAAGCTTTCGCCTATGACAAACCTTGGGAATTTTTGCTTTTCAATAATTTTGACCTTAAATCCGGCCTTATTAATGATCGAGGCGGCTACAGTACCAGCCGGCCCGGCGCCAATGACCAAAACGTCTAATTTCTCTATACTCATTTATGCGTTTAATGGGTTTAAATTACAACTGCGCCTTTCCAGGGTTGGTTTATTGGATCAAGCCTTGTGCTGCTTTCCAATTCGTAAAAAAATCAGGGTTAGTCAACTGTAGGGTTAATTTATCTTTACTTAAGAACACTTGTGTTGTTGAACCCGTTACCACCAATTCGCGTGTTTCTGCATTTACTAAGCGGTATGTGAAATTGATTTTGGCAGACTCGCTAGGCGTATAGGTTGTTTCTACAAGTATCCTGTCGCCATAACGTACAACCTGTTTATAATCGCACTGAACGCTTACAATTGGAACAAGGTAGCCTTCAGCGTAATAATCAAGATAACTCAGGCCGTACCTTTTGCCAAAAGATTCTCTGCCATCTTCAAAATATCGCAGGTAATGGCCATGCCAAACTATGCCTAACGAATCTACTTCACTAAACCTCACGGGTACCTCAATAGTATCAGTTAAAATTGTCTTCAATGTATTATGTCAGGTTAATGGCCTTTATTCCCATTTTTTCAAGTTCATCTCCTTTAGCGCAACATATATTGGTTTCGCCCAAAAGTTCCTGAAGTTCGCCCCTTGTCCTTTTGATGACACATATTTGGTCAGCAAAACGGTTTTCGATTTTATATCGACAAAAGTTACCCATATACCTTCTTCCGCTGTTCCCCTATCCATACCTTCGACAAAAAACATCATGCCGAGACCCTTGGTATTTCCGAAGTCGTAGTTTTTAACGGCATTTATTACATCTGCTTCCGTTTTTGTGTGAAAATCCTTTGGATCATTGGAGAAAAACTCTTTTTTCGTAAGTTTCTTGTTTGCATTAACGCATGTAGCAATTGCATAAGTTATCGACTCCGACGAACGCCCCGTTGCTTTGGCGACATTGTATTTTTTCTCCTCATCGATAAACAACTGATTCCATTGTTCCGTATATGAATCCCTGAATTGATCTTTTGTGATAACGCCTTGATCCGTTTTTTTAACAACTCCCCAGGGGGAAAAACCTTCAGCATATTCAGCGGGGGTGCCTATAAATGTCGTCAGCGAATAATCCACGCCAAGCAGGGTAATCGGAACATTTTTATCAAAGACATCAGCCTTTGATTGGGCTAAGAGGGGTTGAGCGTTGATGGAGACAATAAACAATGCGATAATCCATTTGACTTGAGTGATAGGTTTCATGATTAAATTGATTTGGTGTTTTTATTTTTTAAGAAATATTTTCATTTCACATTTTGCCAGCAGTATGTCACCGCATTTAACGCTTCCGGATATGATGGTTACATCAAAAACCCGGTTTATAATGGTGACATTGGTCTCTATAACATCGCCAACTTCAGGCTGTACAAAAATTTCCAGGTTTTTAACGGCGGCTATATAGCCAATTTCAATCGGGCTATTACTTCGTAGGGTAATGTATCCTAATCCTGCCGCTGCTGTTTGCGCGATATTTTCTGTAATGCCGGCCTCGCTTAATTTGCCATTACGAATAAGCACGTTTTCTGCTTTGACCTGAAATGTTGTAATGGAACATGTTTCATTGCAGCTAACCAATTCATCTATCATCACAAAAGGTGGCCTTTGTGGTATGACCGATGTAATATTGTCTTGCAATATAATCATTTTAACTATTGCCAAAAGTTGTAGTAGTTATACCATTGTTCGGGATATGCCCTGACTTTAATTTCCATATCCTTAACAAAATCCGCCAACATTTGCTGTACTACTACATTTTGGTCCAAATCAGGATATTCCTTCACTTCACTGGCAAAAAAATGATAATGAAAAGTGCTTTCCTTCATACCATATACAAATGAAACCGGCACCCCGAATTTAGCCGCCAACATAAACGGCCCCAATGGAAATCGGGCGTCTTCCCCTAAAAATTTCATTGTAGCGGTTTTATTACTTTCTATAAACCGGTCGGCTGGCATACATACCAGATCTTCATTTAACAAGGCATTGCTTATTTCGAAGATATGCGACATATCGTCTTTAATAATTATCAGGTTCAGTACGCTTTTACCAACTACGGATTCCATGTACTCCTTAATACCTTGATCTTCGCCGTCAAAAATCACCACATGGATGCGGGCATCAATCTCATGTAATAAATGCCGGGCCGCTTCCCAGTTGCCGATATGTGCGGTAAGTAATAAGCCCCCCTTTTTCAGGGATGCGATGTGACGTAAATTACTTACCCCATCAAGATCAAAGGTAAATTTATTAGGGATGCCCGACATGATCACAACCTTGTCAATAAGGCTTTGTCCTAAGAGATTATAATTGATGTAAACTTTATAAACCGATTTTAATATGTTGTAATTAAATTTTTTATGAAAAAAATTGAACGTGCTTTTGGTAGATTTATACGAGACTATTAAATAATATAATGTAACAAAACGAAGTAGGAGATACGTAGGTAGAACTCCACCTGCCTTTAAAACAAAAACAAAAATTCCATAACCTGAAGGTTTGCCTTTTGATTTGCCTTTCCAGGATGACATTAAGCCAGCTCTTTTTTACCGTTGTAGATCACATAATCGTAAAAATCCTGGAATGTCACAATGTTTATAAAATCTTCCGGCTTTACCTTAATTTGAAAATTACTTTCTATTACAACAACAAGATCGATATAATCCAGGCTATCAAGGTCAAGCGTCTCCCTCAAATTAGCTTCCGGAAGCATTTTATCAGCGTCAATTTCAAATTCGTCCGCTAAAAAGGTGTTTATTTTTTCAATAATCTCTTCATTTTGCATAACAGTGTAGGTTTAGCTTAGTTTTTTAATAATCAAGGATGAGTTTGTTCCTCCAAAGCCGAAGGAATTGGATAAAAATACATTTATTTTTGTTTCAATAGTCTTTTTTGCAATGTTCAATCTGGCCGAATCTTCATCGGGAGTTTCGAAATTGATATTAGGGGCAACAAATGAATTTTCCATCATCAACATGGAATAAACAATTTCACTCGCCCCCGCCATCCAGCACTCGTGCCCGGTCATTGATTTGGTCGAGCTGACTAACGGGTTGCTATCGCCAAAAACCTTATAAATAGCCTTCGCTTCGCTCGCATCACCGGCCGCTGTAGATGTTGCATGCGCATTGATGTAGTCAATTTCACCGGCATTTATGCCGGCATCTTTTAAGGCCATTGAAAGGGAACGTACCGGCCCCTCTACGGTGGGATTTGATATATGGGCTCCGTTCGATGAAAACCCGTAGCCTATAACCTCCCCTAAGATAGTTGCGCCCCTTTTGGTTGCTGACTCAAGGCTTTCCAAAATCACTGTTGCTGCGCCGCCGCTGGGTACAAGCCCGTCGCGGCCTATGTCAAACGGGCGGGAAGCTTTAGTTGGATCTGACTCTCTAACCGAAAATGCGGACAGGGCATCAAAGCTACCCATGGCAAATTGATTGATCTCCTGAGCGCCACCGCAGATAATACACTCCTGCAGGCCCGCTTTTATAAATTGATATGCCACACCAATTGAGTGTGACCCGCTGGCGCAAGCTGCACTAATGGTGAAGTTTATTCCTCTTAACTTGAATATGGTGGCCAGGTTCATGGTTATCGTAGAATTCATGGTCTGAAATACTGCGCCGGAACCCATCATCATCGTGTTCTTTCTTTCACGCACAATATCCGTAGCATCAATAACGGCCTTTGCAGAGCTGTCATTGCCATATAGTATTCCAATCTCGTTTTCATTAAGGTAATCCTGATCAATGCCGGCTTGCGTTAGTGCCGCGAGCGTAGAGACATAAGCGTACTCACCTTGTTCAGGCAGCATAATGCGTGACCGCCTGTCTAAAAGTTGTTTTAAATTAGGTTTCTCAACAAATCCGGTCAGACCTGAGCGGTAGCCAAATTTTTTTCGCTCCTGATCCATGATTATACCTGACCGCCCTTTATAAAGAGAATTACTTACTTCATCGAGATTTTTCCCTATGCATGAATATATGCCTATGCCCGTAATTACAACCCTGTTCATATGCAGTCACCTGATTATTTAACGCAATTTAACACCACTAATTATGCGGATCATTATTTTTTAGGAATACAGACCGCCATTGACTGATAATATTTCGCCGGTAATATAGGTAGCTTCCGATGATGCCAAAAATCCTACGGCATGCGCTACTTCTTCCGGCGTACCGAATCTTTTAACCGGAATCATGGACCCCAACTCTTTTTCGTCAAGTCCTTCCGTCATGTCTGTTTTGATAAATCCTGGAGCTACAGCGTTTACAGTTATTCCCCTACGGCCAACTTCCTGGGCCAACGCTTTGGTTGCGCCAATTACCCCGGCTTTTGCGGCTGAATAATTAACCTGCCCGGGTAAACCTTTTAACCCTGACAAAGACACGACATTAACGATACGTCCATATTTTCGGACCAACATATCGCTTAAAACCGATCGTGTAACATAGAAAAACCCATCCAGGCTTGTTTTAATGACATTTTCCCACTGTTCATCTTTCATCCACATCATCAGCATATCTTCCTTGATGCCTGCATTGTTTACCAGCACCTCAATATATTTTCCGGTATTTGCCTCAATCCAACCCTCTAATACTTTCTTGATATCCGTTTTATCCGCTACATCAAATTTTAGCAATTCACCTCCACCGCCATTTTCTATTATTTGATGAAGGGTTTTATCGGCTTCATCGGCATTCGATTTATAATTAACCAAAACGTAATAGCCCATTTCGGCCATTTTATAACAGATCGCCCTTCCAATACCTCTTGACCCCCCGGTTACTAATGCACATTTCATGTGTTTTTACTTTAGAAAAGGATATTGTAGATTGTGTGATAATTTAAGATTTTAGCTTAAGTTTTAACTTTGTCGGCAATGTACCCGAATACAACGATTTATTTTTTAACTTATTCTTCTACAAGCCGTTAATTACAAACTTGTGTTAAAATTAAGTCAAATAATTACAGCTTGATAATTTGAGTGAAAAAAACTCAAATTGTTAAAATTCTTCTAAATTTGACCAGCAGAAATCAAGGCTTATGACACTGAGCAAAGATCTAATATGATATGAATCAATTAGTAACGAGTGCAAATTTTTTCGATGATTTAAAATTATGTGTAGTCATACCGACGTATAACAATGCAGGGACACTTGCACATATCATTACTGATGTTGCAAAATATACTCAGCACATTATTGTCGTAAACGACGGTTCGACCGATAATACCCCCCAAATTCTACAAAGGTACCCTTTGGCGCAATTGATAAGTTACCCGGTAAATGTCGGCAAAGGCTGGGCATTGCGCAAGGCTTTTAAATACGCAGTATCAAAAGGGTATGATTATGCAATAACCATCGACTCTGACGGACAACACTTTGCGAAAGACCTACCGGCTTTTATTGAAAAATCTCGGCACATGCCCGATGCCATTATTGTAGGTGCGCGCAATATGGATCAGGATAATATACCAGGTAAAAGCAGCTTTGGACATAAATTTTCCAATTTTTGGTTTAAAGTCGAAACCGGGATTAATTGCCCTGATACTCAGTCAGGGTTCCGTTTGTACCCATTACAATTATTAAAAAACATCAAATTTATCACCCGAAAATACGAGTTTGAAATTGAGGTACTGGTCCGTGCGGCATGGAAAGGCATTCCCCTCGGAACCGTGCCGGTGACAGTCCATTACGAACCAAAGGAGACGAGGGTCTCACATTTCAGACCATTCCAGGATTTTTCACGGGTTAGTATTTTAAACACTTTTTTGGTAATTATAGCATTTGCTTATATAAAACCCCGCGATTTTTTTCGCTCACTTTTCGGTAAAAAAAAAGTAAACGAGCGTTTTTTGAGCAGTTATTAAGCCTTAATCAATCCGACCAGATTAAGGCGGCATCTGTCGGGGTAGGCGTTTTTTCGGGGATACTGCCTATATGGGGATTCCAGTTATTCGCAGGTTTGTTTCTGGCCGTCATTTTCCGACTAAATAAAGCATTGGTAATCATCGCTTCAAACATCAGTATCCCACCCATGATCCCTCTGATCGTTTTTCTTAGCTACAAAACAGGCGGTTTATTACCACCACAATTTATCGGTCGGCACCTTAAACAATATATTTGTGGCAGTATAACTCTTGCTGTTATTGCAGGTTTTCTGGCCGCCTTATTAACCTTCATCTTACTAAAACTGTTTAAAAGAAAAACGGTTTCGACTTTTTAAGCCGGCATAAACAAATGGAAAAAATCCTGTTAATCATTTATAATTATTTTGAAAAAAACCGAAAGGCGTTCTACCTCGTCTTTGGCATAACGGTTCTTTTTATCACCTGGTTCGCGTCACAGGTAAAGTTTGAAGAGGACATTTCAAAGATAATACCGAAAGACAAAAAGATCGCACGGCTTAATGAGATATTCCAGGACTCAAAGTTTATAGATAAGCTGGTGATCATGGTATCGTTAAAAGATACATCGGTACAAAACCCTGATAGCCTTGTGGATTATGCTGATGTGTTTGGCGCTGCAGTGCAGGATAAACTTGGTCCTTATATCAAAAAAGTAAATTTCAGGGTTGATGATGAGGTGGCTTTTAAGCTATTTGAAACCATTACTCAGCAATTACCCATTTATTTAAATGAAAAAGATTATTCTACTATTGATACCCTTATTACTCCGGCAAAAATTGATTCAACGCTTCAATATGATATCCATACACTATCATCACCGGCCGGTATCGCGCTAAAAAAGGTCATTGTCAATGACCCTGTAGGATTATCATTTATCGGCCTGAAAAAATTACAGCAATTACAGTACGACGAAAACTTTCAGCTGTATGATGATTATGTCATTACCAAGGATCATAAAACCCTTTTGCTGTTTATCACCCCCCTGTACCCAGCCAACAATACCGGCAAAAACTCGCTGTTTTTAAGGGGGATCGATGATATTTTAAGCAATTTAAACAACGGGGATTTTAAAAATATAGATGCCTCATATTTTGGCGCCATTGCAGGTTACTCGGGCAATGCTTCACAACTCCGGAAAGACACCAATATTACGCTTAGCATCGCAATAATTGTACTTGTTATATTTTTAGGACTATACTTTCGCAAAAAAGCCGCACCGTTTATTATTCTCATTCCTGTCTTATTTGGCGCCCTGTTTTCATTAGCAATTATTTATTTTATTAAAGGGAACTTATCTGTTATAGCCCTGGGTACGGGATCGGTTGTATTGGGGATAGCCATCAATTATTCACTGCATGTTTTCAATCACTATCGGCATACCAAAAGCATCGAACAGGTAATTAAGGATTTAACGCTGCCATTAACCGTGGGCAGCTTTACTACTATAGGCGGATTTTTTTGCCTGGAGTTTGTACAATCTGAACTCTTAAAGGACCTTGGGCTGTTTGCCGGGTTTAGTTTAATTGGCGCATCGCTTTGTTCACTGGTATTTTTACCCCAGTTTATTTCTACCAGGGAAGAACAACGACATCATAAAATAATTCAATTTTCCTGGATTGATAAAATGGCCTCGTACAACCCCGAATACAATAAATTTATTGTAATAGGTATTGTATTGCTTACCGTTATTTTTGGCTATACTGCAAACTATGTGACTTTTGAATTTAGTTTGGACGATATGAGTTACATGTCGCCTAAATTAAAAAAGGCCGAAACCAAACTGAACAGGATTAATAACTTTTCGCTGCAATCTCTTTACCTGGTTACCGAAGGCAAAACGCTGGATGAGGCACTGGTTAATAATGAACGGCTTTCGGGCCAGATTGAAGCGCTTAAAGAAAAAAATGTAGTTATAAAATATTCGGGCGTTTCTTCGCTGATTATCTCCGACTCATTGCAAAAAGAAAGAATTGAGCGCTGGAATAAATACTGGACTCCCGAAAAAAAGCAACAACTGCTTGCAAGCCTGGAACAGCAAGGAAAGGCCATGGGCTTTAAACCCTCTGCTTTTGATAACTTTAAAGCACTGCTGAATAAACCTTTTCATGTTGAAGAAAAGCAAAATATCAGCGAGCTTAGAAAAAGTTTTCTTGATGATTTTATTAATGAAAAACCCGGCCGTGCAACCGTGGTTACATTAGTACAAACCACCCCGGAAAATAAAGTGGCAGTGTATGATGCTTTTAAAGATAATCCGCGCGTAACCGTTGTTGACAAACAATACATAACTACCAGATTGGTTCAAATTATCAATTCTGATTTTACCAGGATTGCAATAATGTCTTCTTTGCTGGTTTTAATTGTGTTGTGGCTGACTTATGGGCGGATAGAACTTACATTGGTTTCCTTTATCCCCATGTTTATATCCATGATATGGACAGTCGGGTTAATGGGGATATTCGGAATCGGGTTTAACATTATCAATATTATCATCTCGGCCCTGATTTTTGGTTTGGGCGATGATTATAGCCTGTATATCATGGATGGGTTGCTGCAAGAGTATAAGACCGGGAAAAAAATATTGTCATCCTACAAAACATCCATTTTTTTATCGGCGATTACTACTATAACAGGTCTGGGAGTATTGATATTCGCTAAGCATCCGGCATTAAAATCGATCGCATTTATATCGATAATAGGAATTTGCTGTGTGGTTATAATGTCACAAATCCTAATCCCGTTTTTATTTAATATACTGATAAAAAATCGGGTGGAAAAACAAAAATTCCCGTGGACGTTTAGTGGCCTGTTGAAAAGTATCTTCGCTTTCACTTATTTTGTTACCGGATGTATTATTTTAACCGTTTTGGGCTTTCTGATTAAGCTAAATCCCTTTAGTAAGGAGAAAGGCAAACTTCTCTATCATTACATCCTCTCTAAGTTTGCCTGGTCTATGGTTTATATCATGATCAATGTAAAAAAGAAGATCATTAATCCCCAATACGCAAATTTTTCAGAACCCGCGGTGATCATAAGCAACCACCAATCTTTTCTCGATATTCTGTCTTTGGTGATGCTCCATCCTAAATTGATTTTACTAACCAATAATTGGGTATGGAACTCTCCGGTTTTTGGGGCAGTAGCGCGGATGGCTGATTTTTACCCCGTGGCCAATGGTGCTGAAAATAGCCTGGAAGTACTGGTCGACAGAGTGAAACATGGCTACTCTGTGGTGATATTTCCAGAAGGTACCAGATCCCTGGATGGAGAGATTAAAAGATTCCACAAAGGGGCGTTTTACCTGGCCGAACATCTTAATATTGGCATTTTACCCATACTGATACACGGCACAGGGTATACCATGGCTAAGAACGACTTTTTACTGAAAGATGGAACGATAACCATCAAATACCTCCCGAGAATAATGCAGGATGATAGGAGGTTTGGAACCAATTATTCGGAAAAAGCGAAGTTGATCGGTCATTACTTTAAAGATGAATATAAACAACTGAGGATAGCCACCGAGCAACCGGTTTATTTTAAACAGCAATTGATATACAATTACCTTTATAAAGGCCCCTTGCTTGAATGGCAGTTAAAATTTAGACTGTGGCGAGAAAAGTACTACCAGCTTTTTCACGAGTTATTGCCTGCAAAAGGGAGGATACTTGATATTGGAAGTGGCTACGGTGATATGGCTTACCTGTTGCACTTTGCGTCAAAAGAAAGAGAATTTACCTGTATAGACAATGACGGGGATAAAATTGAAATGGCAAATAATTGCTTTAGCAAGGATGAAGAAATAAATTTTATTTTTGCCGATATCCGGGAATTCGAATTTCAAAATTATGATGCTATAATAATGGTTGATTTCCTGCAACATATGCAAAAGGAGGCACAGGCGCCGCTGGTTGAAAATTGTATATACAATCTAAAACCTGGCGGAAGGCTTATTATAAGAACCCATAATCTTTCGGGCCGGCTAGTGAAGGATCTGGCAGCATCTAATCATATGAAGTTGACAGTTATAGATCAGGGAAAAAATAGAGATGATATTATTTTTGTAATAGACAAGAACGAATAAAATTAATAATGGAGAATTTTGATATCCTAATAATCGGAAGTGGGATGGGTGGTTTGGTATGTGCCGCTATTTTAGGCCTTGAGGGGCATAAAGTTTGTGTTCTGGAAAAAAACAAACAAATAGGCGGAAGCCTGCAAACATACGTACGCGATAAGGTGATTTTTGATTCGGGCGTTCATTACCTCGGCGGCCTTTCAAAAGGTCAAAATCTTTATCAGATATTTCAATACCTGGGTATTATGGATAAACTTAAACTACAACAGCAGGATGTTGATGTTTTTGACCGGATACTTTTTGAAGGCGACGATAAAGAATATGACTTTGCCCAGGGCTATGAAAACTTTATCGCTAAACTGCTGGAACATTTTCCGGATGAAGAGGACGCGATACGCACTTATTGCAATAGGATAAAGGAAATATGCAGTAAATTCCCGTTGTATAATCTAAGGGCGACTAATGATTTTAAGGAGAAAGCGGATATACTTGAAATTGATGCGGAGGCCTACATCAATTCACTAACCAGCAATACCAAATTACAGGCAATACTGGCTGCCAACAATGCGCTTTATGCCGGGCAGGCAGATAAAACTCCATTCTATGTTCATGCTTTGATTCTGAACAGTTACATTGAGAGCTCGTGGAAATGTGTTGATGGTGGTTCACAAATAGCAAGATTACTGGCAAAAAAAATCAGGGAAAACGGTGGCGAGATTATTCGGAATTGCGAAGTAAAAAAGATTGTGGAGGAAAACGGCCTCATTAGCCATGTTGAATGCCAGGATGGCGCTAAAATATATGCCAAACAATTCATTTCTAACATCCACCCGGTTAAAACGCTGGAAATGACCGCGACCCCTTTAATAAAAAACGCTTATCGTAACAGGTTAAAGGGTCTGGAGAACTCTACATCGGCCTTTACATTAAATATCGTTTTCAAGAAAGATTCCTTTAAATACATAAAACACAATTACTACTGCTGTCGTGAGGGAAATGTTTGGATGACTGCTAACCATACCGAGGATAACTGGCCCCTGGGCTATGCCATATTTTGTGGCGCTTCATCAAAATCAGAGGAATATGCTGATGGATTATCCATACTCAGTTATATGCGATTTGAAGAAGTGGCTCAATGGAAAGATACGTTTAACACTGTTTCGAATGTGAATGACCGGGGAGAAACCTATAACGAATTTAAAAAACGCAAGGCTGAAATATTGCTGGATACCGTTGAAAGCAAGTTTCCGGGGTTAAGAAATTGTATAAAATCATATTATGTAGCCACACCGTTATCATACCGGGATTATATTGGTAATGATGACGGATCGCTCTATGGAATAGTTAAGGATTACAAAAATGTTTTAAAAACTTTTATATCACCCAGAACAAAATTGCCTAATTTATACTTAACCGGACAAAATCTTAACCTGCATGGGATATTGGGCGCATCAATGAGCGCAATTGTTACCTGTTGCGCTTTGTTGGATAATGATAACGTTATAACTAAAATAAGAAATGCGTAAGAAGAAGACTATGTGGCAGAAGCTGTTGAAAGGCCTGTTATATGTTTTTTCGGGCTTTGTTGCTTTGTTTTTAATTCTTGCTGTTTATTTGTATTGCGTGGCTATTGACTATCCGCCAAACCCAATAGATACCAGCAGCGAGAAATTACAGCGCAGCGAACTATCGCCGGGTTTTTATACCATCAAAAACAACTGGTTCCGTAAAAGTAAAAGCGGTCTGTATGAGTTATATGTTGAAGGGCAACCTTTTGAGCGCGGTGTTATTAATGGCAAGCTCACTAAAGAACTTGTAGTAAAACAGGAAGATTATTTTACCGCACAGATCGCTAAAATGATCCCTTCAAAGTTTTATCGCTCCTTTCTTAAATATTTTGTCGCCTGGTTTAACCGCGATCTTTCCAAAAATGTAACTGAAGAGTATAAGGAAGAGATATATGGCATATCCCAATCGGCTTCGGATAAATATCAATATATCGGTTCTAACTATCAGCGGATCTTGAATTATCATGGCGCACATGATATCGGACATGCTTTACAAGGCATGGCTTTGGTAGGCTGCACATCATTCGGTACCTGGGATTCACGGTCGCAGGATAGCACCATGATCATAGGCCGGAATTTTGATTTTTATGTGAACGATGATTTTGCCGTTAATAAGATTGTAGCTTTTTACAACCCTGCACAAGGATATAAATTCATGACAGTCACATGGGGAGGATTTATAGGGGCCGTCTCCGGTATGAATGAACAGGGGTTAAGCATAACAATCAATGCCGCGAAAAGTGATTTACCGACAGGCGCCGCCACGCCGGTATCGTTAGTTGCCCGCGAAATTTTACAGTATGCTAAAAACATCAACGAAGCTGTGCAGATAGCCAAAAATAGAAAAATGTTCGTTTCTGAATCATTGCTGATAGGATCTGCCAATGATAAAAGAGCAGCTATCATTGAAAAAACGCCCGTGACTTATGATGTTTACGATCCTGATAGTAATTATATCGTTTGTACCAATCATTTTCAGGGCAATTCGTTGGTTCATACAAAAGAGAATATTGAACAAATGGATAATAGCGCCTCATTGTACCGGTATAATCATTTAATGGACCTGTTGAAAAATAATGGGAAAAACACCGTTCAAAAAACTGTTGATATTTTAAGAGATACCAAAGGATTGAACAACGCTGATATTGGCCTTGGGAATGAGAAATCAATTAACCAGTTCGCCGCCCACCATTCCATTGTTTTTGAACCTCAGAAATTAAAGGTATGGGTTTCAACATCGCCGTGGCAGTTGGGAGAATTTGTTTGTTACGACCTGAAAAAGGTTTTCGCCCTGAAGGGAATGAAAACGGACAAGGAAATAATAGACAGCGATCTTACCATTCCTCCTGATACTTTATTAAACACGCAGATCTATAAAAACTTTGAGGCTTATAAGAATATTTTACAGCGTATAAGTGACAATAAAAACGTAGATCCCGATAGCTTAGTTATTAATAAT
>Ga0302179_10000899_pt1 | contig 18804 bp, 14 predicted proteins | sample I_Palsa_E3_1_FD_198788 | JGI IMG/M metagenome (GOLD analysis project Ga0302179, IMG submission 198788) | Peat permafrost microbial communities from Stordalen Mire near Abisko, Sweden - I_Palsa_E3_1 | ecosystem: Environmental > Terrestrial > Soil > Palsa > Peat permafrost | place: Sweden...
CCCCGATGTCTCGATAAACCTCCTAGAGGATCTTGCTTTCGCTCACTATTGGCGAGGGCGAGCACACTTTAAAAGCGGTGATGTGCGAAGCGCTCTAGCGGATTACGACCACATCATTAAGACGCAAGTCGTGGTGGGATCGGAGACGAGCATAATGCCCGTGAACTTTCAGATCGTGGCCTATGATGAGCGCGCGCAAGTGCGACTCGCTTACGGTGATGCAATGGGTGCAATTCAGGATGCCGAACGCGCCGTCTCGATGTCTCAGGCCTTCGCGAATAGCGACCGATTGGGCGGCGTTTATTTAGTTGCCCGCTGCAGGGCCACTCAGGCTTTGGCGTGGTTAAAGCTCGGCGAGGCCGCGCGCGCTGCGAAGGTTTATGACACGGCTATAGCGGAGATGGAGAAACATCTTGATCGGATGGGTCCACAAGGCGAGATTTCAACTTTGCTCGGCCAGCTTCGCGGCGCGAGGAGCAAGCTGCATGTTTAGACTTGCTACTAACCACTCAGACGTCGCACGACGAATAGGAGCCACGGTATGGCGGAACAGAATATCGGCGATTCCGTGCAGATCAATAACCCCAATCTGGCAATCAAAGAATTAGAAGGGTTGCGTGACAGTGGACTGGCACTTTCATCGCACCAGCAAGAAAAGCTTGCGGATTCGTACGCAAAAAGGGCGCAACCCCCAGGGAAACTGGACGCGGTACCAGACTTAGACGCTGCGGCTCGTGAGTATGTGGACCTCTGGTCACGAATTGATGAGACCTGGGCGCCCGATCGAAAATTTACCGTCCCCTATTTAGATGAGCCCATGGCGTTGACAAAAGAGCACTATTCTGACGTGCTGCAGTACAAGCTTGCTCAAACGTATTTGATGCGCGCGGCTGCGTGGATTCACGCATCCCAGCAGCCAGAGAAAGCCCGACGAGATCTCGATATGGCCATTCCGATACTCGAACGTCTCGAATCCGAAAAAAGTCTGGGTGCCCAAACTACTGCCTGGGAAGCCGATTTCATTCTTCGTGCGCGTGGTCTGCTGCGCATGGGTTACGGCTTTCGCGGGAACGGTCCGGATAATCCGGCCGAACGGTTGCGAGACCTCGATGACTTTATGCGCCTATGGTATTTGAGCAACGGAACGGACCTGGCATCTGCACCGCCCGACGAGTTGCAGATGTTGGCGGGTGAATGCTTTCGACGGATGAATGTTAGGAGGGCGCTAGGACATTCGCGTGGTGTAATCGAGGATCTGCACACCGGCATAAAGGCACTGGAACAAGCTCGCAAAGGGCTACCGAACGACCCCGTTATCGAGGAGGAACTCAGGAAGGCGAAATCTCTTCTGCCTATTGCCGATTTTTCCGGCTTCGTCGGGGGCATCATAAAGCGGTTCAAGAAATAAGACTCTGCGCAAGGTATGACTTGGCCCCACTAAAAACGAAGCCGGGCGGAATGCCCGGCGGCGGTTTCGAAGGAGATGCAACTGGACCCACTAGTGCTTCGGAAACCATCCGGGGTGCATCAGGCTTAGAGCGGCGCTGGCGCCCATGACCAGACTCAAGGCAATCAGAATTCCCAGCAGGGATTTCGATTTATATTTCTTGTATGGCGCCAAGGCTACGTAGGTTCCCCAAAGAAACGCTATCCCAATGAATGCGATGACCGGAACCGCAAAGCCGTCTCCCCAGTGTTCGAGCAGGACATTGGCGAACTCGACGGAATAGAAACTCATGAACAGGACCTCGAGCCACTCCACTTTGGACTGCACCTCCGCGGTGGTTTCCGTATTCTCTTGCAATTCATGCGAGCGTTTCTTTTCTGCCTGCGTGGCGTAACGGTTGCGGACCGTCTTCAGGATGTCCTCAAGCCTTATGGCATCAAAAAACTCGCGAAGCACAACATTCTCGCGAAACGTCAATTCATACTGAATTCCTCCGAAATCCGCTAGGCGCTGTTCGCTCTGCAACAAATCCTCTTCGGCGTCGATGGTCTTGGAATTTTGTTTGGAGCCGGCTTGGTGCCGCAGTAGCAGGGAACCGGCGCTATGTTTCAAAGCGGCAATTCTTCCGAAGAGCTTCTCTAGGTTGTGCGCTCGCGAAGTCTGGCCGCTAGAATTATCATCATCGGGCTTGCACGCCACCGCCACGCCGGCAAGACTCCAAACGCTGATCGCATCGGGCTCTACGATGAGATGGCTCTTGTCAAAGTCGGGCGGTACGCTCCTGCCCGGGTGAAGGACCCCCCACAGGCTCTCCCCAATTTCGCGACCAGCCGCGCTCAGTCCGGTGTCTACGTCGCCATGAAGAGAGACCCGGGCAAACTGGACGCGGCCTTCGCCAATTTCTCCATAGCGACCTGGTGCTGTTTCCCGGGTCTGCAACGCATCGATTGGAATCTCTAGCTCTTTGATTGGGGTGGAGATTGATCTATCCGTCTCGGTGGCCCCTGGCCTGGTTTCAAAAATGCTCACGTGCATGGCGCTCGAGAAAACGCTGTACTCGAGCTCATTTCGCACGATTTCGGCAATGGGATCGTCCTCCATTGTTGCGAGCTTGCCCGGTGGAGCGATTTGAGTGCCGGCATTTGGAGTCGCGATCAGCGTGCAAGCGAAGTTGCTCCCGTCAAACCACGGGTCACTCCACAATGGCTCCATGCCGCGGGCGCGATTCTCGAATTCCCGACGCGGCTCGAGTCCTTGCGGTTGGCCATCTTGGTGCGACTGTAAAGCCTTAATCTCGGCGGCTTGAAGTTTGGCCCAGACTTGATAGAGGTGCATCCCGTGAACAATGGCGCGTTCAGGATCAAGGCTGAAATAATAATTCGAGCCGTTGACCTTCGCACCTTGTCGTTCCCCGTCGTAAGCGACCCCCGTAAAAATGAAACCCGCGCGCTGTGGTGAGTTATCGGTATCCATGCGAGCCCACTCTTTGAACAAGAGACATTCCGGATCGCGCACATAAATACCGTCGACGGGTTCCCGTGTGTTGCTCCAACGATCTAATTGTTCCGGGTTAAGTTTGAGCCCCCCTTCTTTCGCCGACTCCATCAAAGGCTGTTCTACCACCTGGCCGTATCTCTGCTGAAAACTGGTCGAAGTCTTCTCCGTCGGAACGTATGTGGTGGTCTTTCGCCCGCGTCTGATATCGCGAGCGTATGCGTCCACTTCCTGGTCAAGTAAAGCCATCTCCGGCGCAAATGCATCATTGTCCTCAAGTACGGAGTCAAGAGCAGGGTTCAAATCGGAATGCTCAAGTTCATTCTTCACCGCGTCGAAGAAGTCCACGGCAGCCCGGCTCTCATCCGTGTAGTTCCGGCCACGGTAAATGGCCGCGTATAAGACGGAGTGAAGGGCGCGATTCTTTCGGCAAGGTATCCTGGCGCAGCGATCTACCAACGACGCATAACTCGCCAGCTTCACTTGCCAACGCAATTCCTCGTCGACACCACGCAGATCCGGACGCAGCCAGTCCGCCTCGGTAACGCTCTGGGGACGCTTAGCCTGGGTCACAATGCTCATGACCAGATATTGCGAACACAAAGCGTCAAAGTCAGGCTGGCGGTGGGTGACTAGCCATAATTCGCCGTCGCGATCATGGAACGTATCCCAGAGCATAGGTGCTAAGTGCATAACTCCAGCTGAAGCCGATGGGAAACGGCCTGGACCGCTGAAGTGATGATCGATCACCAAGGGGTCGCCATCTCGGACCCAGCAGCGGGAACCGACATCAGTTGCGACCTCATTCGCATACAGAGCACTGGGATTGCTGTTTGCTTCGCTCCGATCTCCCGCAACTGATTGGAATTGCGTTCCAAAATTTACAAAACGGTATTTGCATAAGGGAGGCATGTCGTCAGCCTATGAAAGCGCAGCACATCATACTCCGGGCAAACTAAGGATGTAAGGCTCCGCATTTCTTTGGCATTTCTCGCGATGAATCCAAAACCTAACTCCAAGGCTGCGCTTACCTAGTACGGTAGCCAGTCGCGCTCTTACTCCGATTTTGGTAAACAGCATCAGAAATTGAGGCTCGCTAGCTCTGATCCAACGCGATAACGGATGAGTGAGATGCTATACGAATACGCCCTACGTGCCGCGATGCCCCACCAAAAAAAATAAAATAAGAAAATAGGGCCTCGGACGTGTACTCGCGCATGACGTTTCACGTACCCGACAACTCGCAGATCGCAACTACTGTGATAGCGGCTGCGACAATGACAAATCGCCTCAGCCGATGTCGCTGGACCGAGGGAACTTTCAAAACATTCACGCCCGTTCCCAATCTCTGTAAATCAACGAGCAGTTCTCGGGCGGATTGGTATCGCCGGTTGGGGTCCCTTTCTAAACACTTAAGGATGACTGTTTCGAGTTCCTTAGAAATGCGGGGGTTCAGCGCGCTCGGCGTTATCGTAGGCTGGTGGAAATCGCCTCAATGAGCCGCGAGAGCAGACGCTCGCGATATGGGCGCTGGCCCGTGCCCATCTCGTATAGCACGGCACCGATCGAATAGACGTCGGCGTGCACGTCGACCGGTTCACCTCTAAGCTGTTCTGGTGGCACATACGGCAGTGTGCCGATCGCGATCCCTGGGGTTGTAAGATTTTCCGCCTCGTTGGCTGAAGTCGTTAAGGTCTGGTCGTCAAGTGTTACCACTTTGGCGAGGCCAAAATCCAAAATTTTGGCGTGACCGCGATTGGTCACAAAAATGTTGGCCGGTTTGATGTCGCGGTGAACGATCCCTTTGTTGTGAGCTGCATCCAGCGCGTCGGCAATCTCAATGGCTAGTTCTAAGGTCTCGTCGAGCGGCAATGGTTTGCCCGAAATGCGATGCTTGAGTGTCTTCCCATCCAGAAGCTCCATGGCAATAAAATGCTGGCCGTCTTGCTCGCCAATATCGTGAACAGTGCAGATGTTGGGGTGGTTCAGAGCGGAAGCCGCCTCCGCCTCACGGCGGAAGCGTTCCAGTGCCCGCCGTTCGTGAGCTGTTCCCGGTGGGAGGAATTTCAGCGCGACGAAACGATGGAGACGAACATCTTCCGCTTTGTAGACCACACCCATACCGCCGCCTAGCTTCTCGATGATGCGATAGTGAGAGAAGGTCCGCCCAACCAGTGCCCGGGGATTCGCTATTTGGCGCAATCTTAGGTTGCAGCCAGGGGCGAGTCAACGCCCCGGCGTCGAGTACACCCTTACAGGCACACTTTCACTGTGCCCAATTTTGTGCCCACCACCGAACGCTCCTTGCTACCGGTAGTCGATGAGCGCTCGCAAGGCCCTGCAAAAATTGCACTTAGTATCACGTCATGGCAAAGCGTAGCATTCAGTGTAAGTTGTTGATTCTTTGTGCGACCAATCTTTGCAAGCAGGGGGTCGCCGGACCCGGTATTCTCGCCAGCGGATCCTAAAAGCGACGGATGGTGTTACGAACAGTGCAGATTGGATCGCCAAACCGCAGCCATTCAATATTCGCTTTGTTCTGTACGGTCCGAAGAGATCCTTTACAGAACGTTCCGGAGACATAGTTTTGTAAAGGGTGAGTCCGAACGCACATAGGAACCAACAATTTACGACGCACACAAAATTCGCTGAGCTCTCGGTACGAAACCAAGAGGTCTCGGGGGGTCGTACCTGCGGTAGGACAACGGTCTAGGAAACCGTTGTCCTTGAGAAGCACGAATCGCCGCCTGGTAACCAAAACCCTTTGCCGCTAAAACAATTACATGATTTGGGTAGAGCATTTGGCTATGGGCCGAATGCTCGGCCAAGCCCAAGAGTGGGTTAGAGCGCGCGTGCCTCTCTCTCTGTTGAGGAACTGGTAGTGAGTTCATGAGGCAGCGACCAGTTGGAAGCTAAGGTCCAGAGCCTGTTTTCGGATTCGGGCTTCGACACGGACGCGGTTCGCCGCTTCATTTTTCACCGAGATGGTTTCTTCGTAGGAGCGCCCTCAGCATGAGATAAACGATCCGGGCTATTTTGTGCGCGGCGGCGGTGATGGCTTTCGGAGCCCCGAGTTTCGCGCGCATCCTGCGAAAGTAATGTCCCAAGTAGCTTAAACCGCTTCTTGATTCTCCTCCGGCCGCATTACCGGCAAAGTTTAATAGAATAATAGAAATTTCGTGGGAACCAGTGGGCGAGTAGATACCCGGCATGTCGTCCGGCTGGAAGCTGCCTCCTACAACCTGAGGTTTTATTCGTTGTGAACACTGCCGCGAAGGAGTGGTGAGAGATCTGAACGGGCAACAATACCTACCAGCCATTGGCCGGTATCGTAAGATTCAAAGGCCCAGAACGCCATTTTACTTTGGCGTCTCGTACTCTCCGCCCATGACGTAGTTGTGCCGGTTGTACGCAGATCCGTTTAGGTCTCCGCGATCATGAGGGTTTTTGTCTTTCCCCTCCGATGGTGATCGTATGGACTTCTTTCATTTGTCTCCCATAAAACATCAAATCGTCGATTTGCGGAGTCTAAAGCTTGTGCAGGCTCGCGGAAGAGCAAGTTTCGCGTGTAACACCGGTCCGTCCAGATCTCTATAACAGCCGATGGGGCTAAAAGAATGCTCCTTAGCGGGGTGAGACTTGGGCGTGCGGTGAACGCCTCGCAACAGAACGGATGGTACTGATGCCTTTCAAAGTCCAGGTTGGTCCGGCCCAAATCTCCGTCCACGAGGGTCATACGGTACTCATCACCGAGCCGGATTCGCAGATTCGTTGGCCGAGCGAGAAAGGGCTGTATTTCTTCGACACGCGCGTTATTAGCAGCTGGACGATTTCCGCCAACGGCGAACCATGGGAGCTGCTCAACGGTGGGGCCATCAGCTATTACGCGGCACGCATCTTCCTCACCAATCGACCCATTTCCGCGGTGGAGGGCACGGTCCCTCCGCGCACCCTCGGGCTCACCATCAGCCGCTCGATCGATGGCGGCATGCATGAGGATCTCGACATTGTGAATCACAGCATGAAATCAGTTAAGTTCCAATTGGAGATCTCCATTCGTTGCGACTTCGCCGATATCTTCGAGGTGAAGTCGGGTCACATCTTGCGCCGGGGACGGATAACCACGGAGTGGACGGTGGGGTGCCAGCAACTTCGCACTACTTATCGCAACGCTGATTTCAGTCGGGCCGTCACCATCGTTCCGGCGAATGCGCCGACGGAGGCGGTATACGCCAATGGCCGACTGAGCTTTGAGGTTGCGCTTGGGCCGGGAGAGGCTTGGCACGCGTGTCTTCTGTACTCCCTCGACGACAGCGACAGGCATTTCGACGCACCACCTTATTGCGTTGTGCATAGCGAGAAATCACCGCAGGCCACGGCGCTTGCGAACTGGGTGCAGACCGTTCTCAAAATCCAAACAAGCAACGAGGAATTCTATCGCCTGTATCGTCAAGCGCTTGAAGATATGGCCGCCCTTCGTCTGCCAAGTGAGGGGACCGACCATATGGTTTTCCTGCCAGCAGCTGGCCTCCCCTGGTTTGTCGCTCCGTTCGGCCGCGACAGCTTGATCGTCTCGTTGCAAAACATCCTGGTATATCCGGAGTTCGCCTCCGGAGCGTTAGAAGTTCTTGGTTCGATGCAAGCCAAGGAAGACGATCCCTATCGTGATGCGGAACCCGGCAAGATATTGCACGAACTGCGTTACGGCGAGCTGGCGCACTTCAAACTGATCCCGCACACCCCCTACTATGGCGCCGCCGACGTCACGCCACTCTATCTGATCACGCTGCACGCGGCTTGGCGCGCGATCGGCGACCGGGCGCTGTTGGAACGCCATCTCAAGACCGCGGAGGGCTGCCTGTCGTGGATCGATAAATACGGTGATCTCGACGGGGATGGTTTCCAAGAGTATCGAACGCGCTCTTCGGCCGGCTACGAGAATATGGGGTGGAAAGATTCCGGCGACGCTGTCGTTAATCCGGACGGCTCGTTGGTTAAGGGTCCGAAGGCACTTTGTGAGCTGCAAGGATACGTCTACAGTGCGTGGGTACGCATGGCCGAAGTCTTCGACGCTTTGGGCAGGCCCGACCGCGGGGCGGAATTGCGTGCCAAGGCGGCCGCACTGTTTGAGCGATTCAATGAGGCTTTCTGGGACGAAGAGTCCGGCTTCTATGCCTACGCGCTAGACGGTGAAAAGAAGAAGGTCCTCACCGTCGCCTCCAATGCTGGACACTGCCTGTGGTCTGGCATCGTGCCCCCGGAGCGCGCGAAAAAAGTGGTGAAGCGCCTGATGGCGCCAGACATGTGGAGCGGGCGTGGGATCCGTACGCTATCGGCACTGCATCCTTCTTTCAATCCGTACAACTATCAGACCGGATCGGTTTGGCCACATGATAACGCCATAATCGCATGGGGATTCAAGGCTTATGGCTTCGGAGTCGAGGCGGCACAGATCGCCCGCGATATCAGCGAGGCAGGATCCTACTTTCAGCTCCATCAACTGCCAGAACTCTACACGGCGTTGGCTGGGGACCTAACAACTTTTCCCGTGCAATATATCGGAGCAAACGTGCCACAGGCTTGGGCAGCCGGGTCCGTCTTCATGCTGATGCAGGCCATGCTGGGGTTCCTTCCGGACGCACCCCGCAACAAGTTATATCTCGATCCATCCCTTCCCAAATGGTTGCCAGACTTGACGGTACGCTTCTCCCGCAAAGACGACCAGACTCAGTTCGAGGTCTCAAAAGGCGACGCCGAGATCGTCGAGCGTTGCGACCTGCCGCAGAAGATCGCGCGCCTCAAGATCGAATCCGAACAGATCTAGTGGTGCGAGAGGTTCTTTCAAATCCGCCGCGGCGGCACCGAGGGAAGGAAACGTTGCGAGTAATTATTTAACTTTCGGTTTGAAGCGATCTAGCAACCGGGCGTCCACAAAGAGAGGCTTGAGGTTGTCATACCTTCCTCAGAATTCGCAGGGACGCAGTTGGATTTCATCTGGCCTCGGAGCGGTAGTAGCGAGTCATAACCCAGACCCAGACCCAGACACTTCCGTTTTGACCGAGCCTTTATCCGGATCTCCTTTGGCGCGTTACTTCTGACTTAGCTTTACAGTTTCTCTTGCAAACCAGGCCCGGTTTATCACCCAGTCCTCCGCCTCCGCCGTACTGGTTTACTCTCAGTGTTAGGGCTTTCCGCAGTGCTGATCTTCCGTGGAACAGCCGCGCCTTCGCTGTCGAAACGGATATGCCTATCTTTCCGGCCGCTTCTCTGACTGAGAATTCTTGCAGGTATCGAATTTCGACGACCACACGAATGGTCGGTCGTAAATCGCGGATTGCGGCCTGAAGAACATACCCGATCTCCGATTGTGCGCATTTTCGTTCGGGATCCGAGTTATGGTCAGCCACATCGCATCCCCCTTCCTTCACACCAAATTCCTTATGCACTTCCATGCCTGTTTCGCGAGAGCTGCGCCTCTTGCGAAGGATCATCAGCGCCGAATTGATCGCAATACGCGTGAGCCATGTTGAGAAAGTGGACCTGCCATCAAACTTTTGGATATGCATAAAAGCTCTCAGAAAAGAGTCCTGAAGAGCGTCTTCCGCGGCCTCGCGATTTCTCGTTATGCGATACGCACCTTTCAAGGTCAGCAAGTGGTGGGGAGCAGTAGGCCCTATCGCGTTTTAAGGGTTGGCAGGCACGATGCTGCGGGTTCACCTTAACTGTTCCAGGGAATGCGTCGACGACGGAAGATCTTGCTGACCGTATCGCCAGGGCGGGTGAGGCGCAGAAAGTAAAGCGGCGCGAGGACGTAATCCGAGCTTGTGGAGTTGGCGCGTGAGCGGTTGCCTGGCACAGACGTATTCCCGACCGCGGAAGTTCAGAGCGATTGGCCCAATTTTTCGGTAAGAGAGCGATGCGCGCAGCGGCGCACGCGCAATCTTCCGTCATGACCGACCTATGCCACGACCGAATTCCGAGGAAACCAAAACTTAGATGTGTACTTTATTGACCAGAAACGCTCTTCATCAGTGTTTAGGATACGGCCTGGGTTCGCTCGATGTTGATTCGGGAGTGAGCGACAGATGGCCCCTCAGGGAGCGCGACGTGTACGTACGCCGCTTGTTCGCCCCGCAAGACGTGCGGCGTGGCAAGTCGGCACTGCCGAGTACGAGGGAGTTGTCCGGGCCCGGGAAATCTATTCTGGATGCGGACACCTCGCCCGCAAGGACAAAATCGCGAAATCGGGCGCGGCTGCGTCAGTTCGTTGAGAACCGCCAATCCAGTTCGTCCACGACCGTTATTCGGGTACAAGCAGGTACCAATGTGGCGTCAATATCTGCGAGACGAGAAATGAATCTCTTCGGGACGGATGTTCTCCTTGTGGGGCAGACTTTTCTCGGTGCCGACGTTCTGGCGGAGCGGCTGCACCTCTGGGGACTGCAATGCCGTTATGCCAGCAATCTGCGTGAAGCCTCCGACCTGTTGAGCTTACAACCGGTCGATCATCGAGCCAATCCTCAGGACGCGAGCAGTGTCGTCGAGGAAATAATCTGCGTACGCCAAAATGAACGGGTATGTGTCGGCGGTCCAGCGCGCAATTGCTGACACGCAAGCGATTCTGCCTTGAGAAGCAGAAAAGGTCTCGGAGCTGCGATCCGTCGTCGGCCAGACGCGAAATCAATTTTGGGGCCGTTGACCCGATTGCACGGTTTGACTGTCCAAACCACCGTGATCCGGCGAGACGTGAGGCAGATATTAGAAAGACGCACGCGATGGGATGTCAAAGGAGAGTGTGAAATGAAGAGTCTCGAATCGGACGCGCTTGTTTTCTTCGGAGCAACTGGAGACCTGGCGTATGAGCAGATTTTTCCTGCGCTACACGCCATGACCCGACGCGGACACTTCGAAGTCCCGATCATTGGGGTGGGAAGATCTGCAAAGGATATTGAGGGGCTTCGAGCCCGGGCCCGCGAGAGCATTGAGAAACATGGCGGCGTGGACCAACGCGCATTTGCAGCCCTTTCAGCAAAACTCCAGTATGTCAAAGGAGACTACAGTTCACCGGAGACATTCCGCGAGTTGCGCAAGGCGCTGGGCACTGCCTCGCACCCTCTTTACTACTTGGCGATACCTCCAGACTCATTTGGGGTCGTGGCTGAAGGCTTGGCTAGTACAGGATGCGACAAGGGGGCACGGCTGATGGTCGAAAAACCATTCGGCCGGGACCTTGCTTCCGCGCAGGTACTCAATCAACTGCTACGCAAATCTTTCTCCGAATCGGCAATATTCCGAATCGACCACTACCTTGGCAAGGAATCAGTCGAAAGTCTGCTGTACTTCCGCTTCGCCAATTCATTTCTTGAGCCAATTTGGAACCGTAACTATGTCCAGAATGTGCAGATCACGATGGCTGAAAGCTTCGGCGTCCCTGGGCGCGGAGCCCTTTATGAAGAGTTGGGTGCAATCCGTGACGTCGTTCAAAACCACTTGTTGCAGGTCGTCGCCCTGCTCACGATGGAGGCACCGATAGGTCAAGGCTCGAATGCCGTGCGTGATGAAAAGCAGCGCGTCTTCCGAAGCATGCGGCCGCTTTCTCCGGTGGACGTTGTCCGCGGTCAGTACCGTGGTTACCGCAGTGAAAAAGGAGTCGCTCAGGATTCGCAGATAGAGACGTTCGCGGCCCTCAAGTTGTACATCGACAATTGGCGATGGGCCGGAGTTCCATTCTATATCCGAACGGGCAAACAGATGCCTGTCACTGCGACCGAAGTATTCGTTGAACTCAAGCGCCCCCCGCAGAACGTGTTCGACACCATTCCCGAGGGCCAGGCGGATTATTTTCGGTTTCGACTCAGCCCTGATGTGTCCATCTCGTTGGGTGCGCGGGCGAAGTTGCCCGGGGAAGCGATGGCCGGTGAACAACTCGAACTGGTCGTACAGCAGACCCACGCCGATGAGATGAAGCCTTATGAACGCCTGCTGGGCGACGCGCTTCGAGACGACCCTACGCTATTCGTGAGTGAAGACAGCGTGGAAGCGGCTTGGAATGTGGTCGATCCAGTTTTGCGAAACGCGACGCCTGTGCATGAGTACGATCCGAACACCTGGGGCCCCACGGAGGCGGACCGCATCATTACGGAGGATGGCGGCTGGCACGATCCGAAGCCCGTCGCAGCCAACGCAAAGCAAGCAGCAAAATAACAGTAGCGAGCCATAACCAATGGGGAATTGAGCCAAAACTCTACCGTCGCCTTTTGGATTGGGAGCACACCTTGGAAACAAAACCTATCTCTGCAGCATTTGGCTGGCCTGGAACGGAGCCGCGGTGGACGTGGCGGCAAAGACGGCGTGGGAACCGCGTACGCGGCTTCTGGTTTGATCATGGCAATATCGAGGCCATCGGTTGCGGACGACCGAACCAAAGTGCGCTCGCTGAAGTTCGCGGAGAACGCGTGTGATCTATTCTGATAACAGTCTGCGCGCGCGGGTGTGGATTAGTCATGCAGGATCACGTTGAACAGCCACTTATGGACCCGGATGCGGCCGTTGTTTTCCATAAAACCAGCTTGCGAATGCGATACATGAAGAAGCTGACGCGGGATCGCGTGGTCCCGATCATGTCCGGCAGCGTTTCCTGGGCGAGTTAGGAAACAGCTCTTCCGATTCGATTGGTTTGCCAAATTCGGCCATCAACAAGAGAATTCCCGTCGACCGTTTTTCGTCGGAGTTGAAAAGCGGTCGGCGAGATCGCCTTGGATTCGCATGCTGCGCGCCAGCGGCAATAACACGGGCGCAGGGCGCCTTAACGCGGCCGCGTGTTCTCCGACACCAAAGACTATGATACGGTGCGAGGCGCCAACCCCTCGCAAAAAATGCCGTTTTATGACGGTACATCGAATCTCGGGATCAGCCATCGCCTGCCGCACCATTCCGCGCAGTGTGATGATCTCCTTCTCCCAACCGTTCAGTGGCGAAGAGCAGATCGTCATTGGGATTCATAACCATTCGGGCCAAATCACTTCGCCCGCCACCGATCCAGAACGAAACTAAATCCTCGCTTGTGTATAAAACTGCTCAGTCATTTGCACGATAAAAGCCGAGGCTAAGACGCGGGTATTGGTGAAGGGGAGACCACGGGTTCCCTGGTGAGAAAGATGGTTTGGTCAGGAGTTTTATTGTGTCAAATACGATTCAACGTTCGGCGCTAGATCAATTGTTCAACGAAGCGAGGACGTACAGCGAATGGACCGAGAGACCCGTCGACGAGCAGAAGGTGCGCGAGCTTTACGATGTTCTGAAATGGGGGCCAACCTCCGCCAATTGCTGTCCGGCGAGATTCGTGTGGGTGAGAAGTGCCGATGGCAAAGCGAAGTTGGCGGCGCTTGCGATGGAGGTCAATCGCCCAAAAATTCTGGCAGCTCCTGTCACGGTGATTATCGGGTACGACCTTGCGTTCCCGGAAACAATGCCGAAATTGTTTCCCGCGCGAGCAGAGGTGATGCGCCAGTTCTTTCAGCAACCAGGAGTCGCTGAAGTCACAGCGATGCGCAACAGCAGCCTGCAAGGTGCTTACCTCATTATCGCGGCGCGGGCTCTGGGTCTCGACTGCGGACCCATGTCCGGGTTCGACAATGCGGGCGTCGATCGGGAGTTCTTTGCGGGCACTCGCATCCAATCCAATTTCATCTGCAGCCTTGGATACGGAAAACCCAGCACGCCTTACCCGCGGAATGCTCGGTTGACGTTTGAGGAAGCGGGGCGATTCGCCTAGAAGTCAGCGCGAAGCCTGCAGCGCAGGAATAGGTTTCTAGGAGCCCGCGGGCGGCGCGTTGTATTGCTATCAAGTAACGACGAAAGCGCTGCAGGCCAAGTGGCGGCCTTGGTTGAACAACTCGGCTTTGCCCCGGTCAAACTTGGAAAGCTCACAGAGGGAGATTTGTTCGTGCAAGCGCGAGGACGCACCTGGGCTCAGCTCATTTTCACGGATTTCGTCAAGTTCAACTGAAGCAACCCCCTTGCTCAAAGGAGACCACCATGCCCACGCCTGATCCCTTCTGGCCTAACGGTGCCCGGCTCGCCGTCAGCTTCTCGCTCATGTTCGAGGGCGGCGGTCAGCCGATCTCCGGGGCACCCGGCTTCTTTGAAGAACCAATGGAAAAGGGGCTCCCCGATTTGGCGACGAACGGCATCTTCCAGTACGGCGTGTACGAGGGCATTCCCCGAATCCTCGACCTGATGGACAAGCATCAGGTGAAGCTCTCCTCCTTCATGATCGGCCAAGCCGTAGACAAAGCGCCCGATCTCGCACGCGAGATCGTGGCGCGCGGCCATGAGGCCGCGGCCCACGGCCGCTCCTGGCAGAACAGCTATCTCCTCGATCCTGACGCGGAGCGGCGCTTCATCGCCGACGGCGTCGAGAGCATTCAAAAGGCCACCGGCCAGACGCCAATCGGCTGGAACGCCTATTACGTGCGCAACTCGCCGCACACGCTCGACATCCTCCAGAGTCTCGGCTTCAAGTACCACATCGATGAGCCAAGCGCCGACGAGCCGTTCATCATCAAGCTGAAAGGCGGGGACTTCGTAACCGTGCCCTACACCTTGCACATGAACGACATCGCTTCGTTCACGTTTGTGGGTTGGAACCCGGCCGCCTACGAGCAGGCGCTCAAGGACGAATTCGATCAGCTCTACGATGAGGGCGCGCACCGCCGCCGGATGATGGCGGTGGGACTACACGACCGCATTTCAGGTCATGCCAATCGCGTTCGCGTGCTCGACCGTTTTCTCACCCACGCGCGCTCCAAGCCCGGCGTCTGGTTCGCCCGCAAGGACGAGATCGCGGCCTGGGCGATTGAGCATCGCGAAATCACGCCAATCTACGACCGCGGCGCGCCTACAGTGACCGGCCTGCCTGGCTCTGCGGCCTAGTGAGGGCCTGACATGTCCGAAGACTCGCCGCGGTTTCCGCATGTGCGATTCAGAGATGCACGCGACGAACTCACGGACCTTTTAGGAAAGGGGAATAAGAAATGTATGACCACGTGATTTGGCCTCACCAATTTGACCCGAAGACCTCGGCGATCTACGCGCTCAACGACATTGACGTGAACGCGCCGCCTGAAGTGGTGTGGAAGCTGCTTGTCGACGCCAAGAATTGGTCGAGCTACTTTCCTGCTGAAAATCAGGTCAAGATCCTGAGCGGTGAGCCGGAACTGGCGCTCGGAACCAAATACCGCCGGGTGACCGTTGGCTTTTTGATGAATCTTATCGTGACGGAGTACGTGCCCGGCCGTCGGCTCTCGTGGTCGACGGTAGTCGACGGCGACAAGACCGGTTCGAGCGCCTTCCACGGCTGGGTTATCACTCCCACGGACAATGGTTGTCATGTGCTATCCGAGGAGACGCAGCAAGGCCCCTTCTTCCTCGAGGAGCTCGGGCGCAAGAATCCCGGTGCGCTCTACCGCTATCACCAGGAATGGATCGAAAGCCTTGCGCGCGCGGCAGAGGCTGAAGCCGCGAAGGCGAAGGGCTGAGCTTTCAAGATTGTTATCGGCAACCAGCCTCGCCGCACCCGTTGCGGGCTAACGTAAGGACGTACAGCCATCACCGCCGAGGGTCCCCAGTCCGTCTGGCTAAAGGAGATAAGACAATGGCGAAAACTGACATCGAGAAAGTTTTGACGATATTTCACGGCATCAGCGCCGGGGATGTAGACCTTGCGACGCAGCACATCGACCACAGGCGATTTGTGCAACACAATCCGTACGCGACCGACGGTGTGGAAGGGCTGACGCAATTCATCAATCAGTCGCCGCGTGACCAACTGCAACTGACCGTGGTTCGGGCATTCCAGGATGGCCCCTACGTCGTTACCCAGGCTAAGGGGCAGCGATCCGGACGAAACGTGTTCTTCGACATTTTCAGGTTTGAGGACGGCCTAGTTGTCGAGCACTGGGCTTTCTCCACCATGGACGCTCCTCGCAATCAGAGTGGACATACCCAGACCGACGGGCCCACTGAGGCAAAACTGTCAGCCGACACAGAGAAGAACAAGTCGATTGTTCGGAAATACTACGAGACCATTCATGTCTCCGGGGATCACAGTAAGATTCCGCAATACTTTTCTGGAGATCATTGCATCCGCCACGAACCCGGTGTTCTCGATGGAGTCACAGCATTCAAACGTGACCTCGAAGAACTCACGAAACACAGAAGCATAGACGAGATCAAGTTTGTGTTGGGACAGGGAGACTTCGTTTTTATAGCTGCCAAAGGCTCGCATGAGGGCGCCCCTTGTCTGTACATCGACCTATACCGGGTTGAAGACGGGAAGATCGCCGAACGCTGGGGATTTCCCGAAGAACTTCCTGCTCACGAGGAATGGAAAAACAACAACGGCATACTCTAAACCAGATCCGGCTTCCCGCTTTCCGTGCGGTGGTTTGCGGCTTGGTACGCTCGCCACTGCTTCCTATAAACCCTCAACAATGCTCAGCACGTGCTGAGAGACAGGAGATTCTTTATGAAGTACGCCATTGTCGGTTCCGGCCATATCGGTACCGCGCTCGCCCGAACATTCGCACGAAAGAATATCGAAGTCGCAATCGCAAACTCCCGTGGACCTGAAACGCTCACGTCTTTAGCGAAGAAACTCGGTCCCGGCGTCCATCCCCAATCCATTCATGACGCTTATGAGGCTGAGATGATCTTCCTTGCTGTCCCATTTCCCGCTCACAAGGATGTAGCGAAGCAATTCAAGAATTGGAACGGAAAGATCGTTGTCGACGCCATGAATATCCTTGATCTTTTTCCGAAGGAAAGGGAGGAGCTAGGAGGGGTACTGTCTTCCGAGGTGGTTGCTAAAGCATTTATCGGAGCGCGGGTCGTAAAGGCTTTCAATCATCTGCCTTCCGATCAGCTTGGAACGAATCCGTCCGTAGAGGGGCAGCGGCAGGCCGTGTTCGTATCGAGCAATGACGCCGATGCCAGCGCGACTGTCGCGGCCGTGGCAACTCAGCTTGGCTTCGCACCAGTCGAGCTCGGAAAGCTCGATGAGGGCGGCACGCCCCTGCATGTCGTGGGCGGGAAGCCGGGCGGGCTTCTGTCTCAGAATCTCGTCAAGCTCGGCTGATTGCAGCAGTCTCCCGTAGCAGGTAGCTTCGGGCCGGCAGACTAGAGCCGGTCGAGGTGGACGGAGGCTACCCGCAGATCTGAGAGAGCGGCTTTAACTCCACCGAGAAAGCTCTGATCGCACCAAAACGTTTATAGGATTCATCGGGGAAATCATGAACAGATTTGAAGGTAAAGTTGTCATCGTCACAGGGGCTGGATCCGGTATTGGTGCCGGCACAGCGCGCCGTTTTCTAAAGGAAGGCGCATTCGTTGTCCTCAATGGACGGCGTGAACACAAGTTGCGCGAAACCATTGCAGGCTTTGGTGCAGCAAAGTCACTTGTTCACCCTGGAGATGTGTCGGACGAGGGGTACGTGAAACGCCTTGTGGAAGACACGATCGCAAAGTTTGGGAAGCTGGATGTGTTGGTCAACAACGCGGGGACGGCGATCTTCGGCCCCTTCGCCAAGACCACCACACTAGACTGGCGGAAGGTGATGGGGACTGACCTCGACAGTGTGTACTTCGCGTCCCGCGAAGCATTGCCTCATCTTCTGAAGACGAAAGGTTCCATCGTCAATCTCTCCTCCGCTTCGGGTCTAGGCGGAGATTGGGGGATGAGTTCTTATAACGCGGCGAAGGGCGCCATCACGAACTTCACGCGCGCTTTGGCGCTCGAGTACGGCTCGCGGGGCGTGCGCGTCAACGCCGTGGCACCTAGTCTCACCTCCAGTGAGGCCACTGCCAATCTTGAGAAAAGTGAAGCAGTAATGGCAGCCTTTGTTGAACGCCTCCCGATCGGCAGGGCCGCCACACCAGATGATATCGCCGGTGCGATTGCATTTCTCGCGAGTGAGGACGCCGTCTTTATTAATGGCGTGATCCTGCCGGTCGACGGTGGTCTCCATGCGTCCAACGGGCAACCGAACTTCCTCAAGCTCCTCGGGCAAGGGTGAGTTCAGATAGGACCAAAGGACGAATCGAGGCGATACCGGAGAGTCAAATGCGACTTCCCAACATTCCGTCGAACCAAGTGACAGCCGAGCAGCGTCCCCTGTTTGACCGGCTTAACACCGGGATCAGGGAGAACCTGCAAGGCTTTACGACGCAGAAGCCGGAAGCTGTTTGGCGCACTCAAAGCCGATGCCGGCATGACCGCCTGTGATGAAAGCTGTTGGCACGAAGACCTCCTTTAGGTTGACAATGTCAACTGTGGTTTAAATGCTTCTGGACCTCAGGAACGTGCGACGCTTTCGCCCATCCGCGATCAACCCGGACGTCGATGATTCCAATCAGTAATCGAGCTATCAAATCGGATACGTGCCTAGCAAATTGTGGACGCAGCTGACCGCCAGAGCACCGTCACCGATGGCAAAAGCCACCCGCTTGGTTGTACCGCTGCGGCAATCGCCACTAGCAAATACTCCCGGCAAGCTCGTCTCGAGTGCCTGGGGTAGCCGCTGTTCCTTCCAACTTTCTAACTTTGCGACGGCCGAACCCGTCAACGCAAAACCCTTGTCGTCGCGAGCCAGCTCGGCCGGCAGGAAATCCGTTCTCGGCCTGGCGCCGATGAAGATAAAAACACCGGTCGTCTCCTCGCGGGCAGCGTTTCCATCGCCGTCGCGCAAGTGAACGGCTTCTATGTGTTCCGTGCCCTCGATGGCCGTTACTTGGGTATGGTAGCGAACCTCGATCTCCGGATTTGCCGCCACCCGATCACAGAGATACGAGGACATGCTCTTGCG
>Ga0302179_10000908_pt1 | contig 18664 bp, 24 predicted proteins | sample I_Palsa_E3_1_FD_198788 | JGI IMG/M metagenome (GOLD analysis project Ga0302179, IMG submission 198788) | Peat permafrost microbial communities from Stordalen Mire near Abisko, Sweden - I_Palsa_E3_1 | ecosystem: Environmental > Terrestrial > Soil > Palsa > Peat permafrost | place: Sweden...
GATGCCTGTGTTCCCACTTGTCGGTTCAATGATGGTTGTCCGTCCAGGATGAATCCGGCCTGACTTCTCGGCTGCTTCGATCATGCGCAGTGCGATTCTGTCCTTGACACTGCCTCCGGCGGAGAAAAACTCGCATTTTGCTAGGAGGGTGCACTGCAAACCTTCCTCGGCGGCGATTTTGGATAGGGCGATCAAGGGAGTGTGGCCAATATGCGGGAGGACGTTGTCGGAGACGCCCAGGGCTGGATGCGGCAGGACGGGATGGCCGAGGCCTGTGTTTGAGGGAAGCGTGGATGCGATATCGTTGGGCGACATTGCTGTGCTGTGCTGTGCTGTGCTGTGCTGTGCTGTGAGCGACAAGGGTGAAGGGAAGCTGTAAGTGAGGTGAGACCAACCGCGCTCGATGGCCTCATTTTGAGCACGTGTCGGAGGATCGGACCGAACACAATCGCCAATGACAATTGGTGCGACGCACATTAAATATCTACACATCTACTCCTTGTGTAACAGAGGACAGTCAGTCATCGCTGTGCGCTCTGGTTTGAGCCGTGCTGCTGCTGCCTGGATGTCGACAGCTCCATTGCTCGCGATTCTGCTTGTCACCTCCTCGCACCTCACGTCTCCCAACAAACATCTTCTCTTCCACTATCCACCGCATCCCACTCCAAATGCCGCCCTCGACGAAGAAGTCCCGGATGACTCCTCCTCCGACACCTCCTCGACGACAACCTCCTCCAGCAGCGGAAGCAGCACCACATCCATGCCCAGCTCAAAGTACTCGCGCATAACCGGCGACAGGGGCTACGGAATTGACGACAACGAGGAACACCACGATGGATTTGACCGCGACGAAGATGATGCTGAACGCGCTTGGCGGCGAAAGCCCCGCCGAACGACAGAGTGGGAGGAATTAATCTTTGGTCTGACGAAGCGCGACTTGGCCGATATTCTCATTCCGAAAGACCAGCTGTGCAATCGCAAATTCGAATTGGGTTTGGAAGATCTGGTGTTCCTGGGGCATCCGGTGCTTTTCACGGAGAATTCGAATGAGAGAGTTGCGCCCGAGTTACTGGCCACATCACCGTCAAGTTCGATCAATGATGATGCCGATACAGAGGCCATCGTGAGTACAGTCAAGTTGACAAAGTTCCATGCTGTCTTTGTGATGAATCCTTCATGGACGGGCGATTACCATGAGCATGTTCAGAAAATGTACGGAGAGATAGTAAAGAAGTTTACAGATGCTTGTGTGATGGAGCAACATGAGAGGGGATACATCTCACTCGAGGCTCACAAAATCCACAAGATCATGCGTGATGCAGAAGAGAAAGGTATCCTTTTAAATAAATATGAAGTTGACAGCAGAATTACCCATGTCGCTGGTGTGGGAGGAAATTATCAATACCTCGAACCTGGCATCAGCAATCGCAAACCTGTACAACTCAATAATTCACAACAAAGTATCCTTCCTCGATCTCAATAATTCCATCGAATTGGCCTTCCATGTCAAACAGATTTCACAAATCAGTTCTCTGCCCGAATTAGGCTCAATTCCCTTCAACGAGAGTAATATACCCCTGTTAAGCACAGCATACGGATTCGGCGAGAAAGAAGACGAAGCAGATCAGGTCCTTGCGCCCAAGTATACATTACTGTTAATGGATGAGCCCGAGGAAATTCTGAAGAAGGTGCCCACACGACCAACGGTACGGGCTCAGAATTGGAGAAAATTCATGACCATCACGCCCACGATAACGTATCCCCTCGCGCAGTCATGCTAATATCAGATTTAAGAAATTGTCGAGGGATCAGAAATTGCCGCTGTCGCTTGTGTTGAGTATGGCGAGGGAGTTGATCGATATCGACATGGCAAGAGCAATCCCGCCACTAAGTAATCGAGGAGTCTACATTGTCTCACCCCTCGCTCCAATCCAAAGCATAACCCCCTTCACCCGCGAATTCAAGCTCCGGTTCCCGACCTCCCCTTCGCTGCCCACCCTTCTATCCACCATCTCGACCGGCCCACCCAAACGCTGGGACACAATCCTCCTAGTCTACCCCCGCCTATCCCCTGACGTCCTCCCCTTCCTCATGCGCAAAGGCTGGGTAATCCAGCTCCGCCAATTCTATTTCATCCGTATCCCGCGACGAATCAAACTAGCCTGTATCGACGCTGTCTCGCCCGAGGAAAGACGTGCTGCCGAAGACGCTGCAGAGGATGAGATTCTCGTGGATCCGTACAGAGCGAGCAGAGAGGAATTGAAGTGGATTAAGAAGCTGGCGGAGGAGGGCGGGTTGACTGGACGGGGGAGGATGTTTTCGAGGTTGGGGAAGTATTTTGATGGAAAGAGTGCCAAGGAGAAGATTTTGAGGAGGGAGCAGGTTGACCGGAGTGAGTTGGAGGCTATGGTGGAGGTTTTTCGGAAGGCGGGGGGGATTGTTGTTGCGGAGCATTGGTAAGGGTCATTAAGTTTGCATAGCATTGGTTGTATATCTTTCCATTGAAGGTGGCGGGTCTATATAACGTCTGAAGAAGTGAGATGAAAGACAAAGTAAGCTAACAACAATTGAAATATACTTCACACGTTTTACTATCAGATCCAAGCAACGGATTTGCCCAGAAAGACAAAAGCGAGCGCCCGCCCGTTCCCCGTCTACCCCTTTCGTCCTACCTGTCAAGAAGTCTAATACGTCTCGAAGTTCGTCTCGCTGTAAACCGAGTCCCTCTGAGGATCTTGAGTGAAGATGACCATTCTAGCTCCTATTGGCGTTGCTCAGATCCTACAGCTCGCATTGATTGTTCCGCTTGGATACGTTGTCCTCTTGGCGGTGTATCGCCGCCTCTTCCACCCTTTGTCCAAATACCCCGGCCCCTTCTGGGCGAGTATCACCAGATGGTGGATGGTCAGAGAAGTCTTGTCGGGAGGACACGATAAACATATCCGCGCATTGCACAAGAAATACGGCCCCTTTGTACGAATTGCACCCAACGAGATCGCTATTGCGGACCCTCAGGCGATCAAAGTGATCTACTCCACGGGCGGCGGCTTCACCAAGGGTACCTTCCTTCCCCCCCTTTCCTTTTGAGAAGCATGAATAAGGGTAGGCGACTGGTATACTGTGTGGCCTATGGTTGAGCCGGATTTGTTTTCCTTACAGGATGAGAAGAAACATGGGGCCAGGAGACGGAATGTTGCCAATGCATACGCTTTGGGTACATTATTGGGGATGGAGGAGTATGTGGATCAATGTTCGACGCTGCTTCTCCGGCAGTTCGCAAAGATTGCACAGAGTAAGGAGTTAGTCGATATTTCTGGATGGATGCAATACTACGCATTCGATGTGGTCGGTGAACTCGGTAACTCACCTCTCAGAAAACACATCTGATATGACAGGCTTCGGCAAGAAATTCGGATTTATTGAAGCTGGCAAGGATATCGGCTGGATCGCCATGATCGAAGAAATCCTCATCTTCCTCTCCTGGGTACTTCCGGGCTATGATTAGCTCTAAGACTAATCTCAGACGGGACAAGTCCCCTACGTCAAAAAATCATTGGATTTCATGGGCAAATACCTCCCGCTGAATCGCAGCCTAGCCAACAAAGTCGGCGCCTTCGCCCAATTCTCAGGCCAATGTGTCGAGGAGAGAATGTATGGAGGCGCTACCGCCGGCCGAACAGACCTCCTCTACTTCTTCACTGAACGTCAACAAAAGAATCCCGATCTCATGAGGCCTCTCGATGTGCACATTGAAGCCAATTCCGCGGTGTACGTCGCCTCCCGTTTGCATCGTTCTGACTGCGTGTAGGTTCGCAGGAAGTGATACAACGGCAATTGCGCTCCGTGCGATCGTTTATTATTTATTGAAAAATCCTGCCTGCTACGCTAAATTCCGCAAAGAACTCGATGAAGCAGAGGCAAAGGGTCTTTTCTCCGAATCAGTCACTTATGCTCAAGCACGTCAGTTACCGTATTTCCAAGCTGTTCTCTCTGAGGCACTCCGTATTTGTCCTTCCGTGTCGTTGTGTATGCCCCGCTATACGCCCAAGGGTGGAGCCACGATCTGTGGCGAGTACTTCCCCGAGGGCGTCCAAGTCGGGATGAACGCGCATGTCGTGCACCGTGACAAACAGATCTTCGGGGCGGACGCAGACCAGTTCAATCCGGACAGATGGCTTGAGAGTGAAGCCCGTAATAAAGAGATGGAGAAATATTCCCTTACTTTTGGCGCGGGAAGTAGGACCTGTGTTGGCAAGAATATCTCTCTTATGGTATGCATTCCCCATCCGGCCTTGGAGGTGTTTGTCACGGACATGGGTTGATGAGTAGGAAATTAATAAAGTTATTCCTCAGATTTTCAGGTATTTCGATATGACGCTTGCAAGTGATAAAGATTGGGAGGTGAATAATACGTGGTTCCATGTACAGCGGGGAATTTTTGTTCGTATGACTCAGAGAAGGGAGGTCGCTTTGGAGAATGTTTGAATTTATAGGACATCTAGTACGGTAAGATAAGTCAATGTATATAGAATGAATTCTGCATATGCGGATCCCCAGTGAGTTAGTGATATCGACTCTAGTTCGAAGAATATGGTAGTTATCTGACACCGTCTAGTGTAATTCAATCTGACGGAAATGAAATTTGGCGGGCCACGGGCGCGCGCTGGGCCGATCCCTCACCATTCGGAAATTTAGACTTTTTTCGGGAGTTGAGTCACGACCACGACGTCCGTCTGGCTCGCATCTCGTCCAGCGCACGACAATGAAGAGCAAAGACTCGAGGACAATCGTCATCAAGCTTGGTACTGTCGGCTCTTGCTCTTTTAACACGTAGGAACAAGCTCAATTTGCGATGAGCACACTCATGAGCCGCTACTTTCGAACCTGTCGCTCATCGTCGAAACTTCAGTGCGCTTGCGACGGGAAGGGCATAGAGTCATTATTGTCTCGTCTGGGGCCATAGGAATTGGGTTACGCAGGATGGATATGCCGAAGAAGCCGAAGCGGCTGGCTACGATACAGGTATGTCCCTTCAATCCACCGAGTAATGAATCAGGCTTTGGCAGCAATTGGACAGTGTCGACTTATCGCGCTATGGGACGAACTGTTCAAGAACCTGAATCAACCCATTGCACAAGTTCTCCTCACTAAAAATGACATCCAAGACCGAACACAATATCTCAATGCAGCAAACACCTTGTCTGAACTTCTTTCCATGGGAGTCATCCCCGTGGTCAACGAGAATGACACTATCTCCGTCAGCGAAATTCGCTTTGGTGACAATGATACTCTATCTGCAATTACGGCAGGGATGGTCAATGCCGATTACTTGTTCCTGATGACCGATGTGGATTGTCTGTATACGGATAATCCACGGACGAATCCTGATGCCGAAGCCATCGAAGTGGTGGATGATGTCTCTGTTCTCAAAGCCAATGGTATTTCAATTGCGAGAACACCGCTGATAACAGTATCGTCCCCAGGAAGCAGCGTTGGGACAGGTGGGATGGTCACAAAACTTATTGCGGCGGAATTGGCCGCGTCGGTGGGAGTCACAACTATCATAACACGAGCTTCATTACCGGGAAATATTTTCGCTATCGTCAAACATCTTGATACCCTGGCATCTCGTCCCGCTACTCCAACATCTACATCACATGTCTCCTCTGCAGTAATATCGACTCCTCGCTCATCCCCTCCTCCCCGAGGCGAGGTCCCTCTGCATACACGATTCCTTCCCAAACGCTCCTTTAAGGACCGACAGTTCTGGCTCCTCCACGGGATGGCTCCTCGAGGCAAAGTAGTGATCGACGAAGGAGCCTTCAAAGCACTTACCCGCGTGGAGAAAGCAGGTCTCCTTCCCGTTGGGGTCATTGCCGTCGAAGGTTCCTTCTCAGCAGACGAAGCAGTCACCATTTCGGTAGCGGCGAGAGATCCGGCGGGAGGAATCAAGGATACGACGGATATCGGAAGAGCGTTGGTGAATTATTCGGCGACGGAAATTGCTAGGATTATGGGGAAACGGAGTAATGAAATTGTTGGGATTTTGGGATATGCAGATGGAGAGTATGTCGCTCATCGGGATAATATGGTGTTTATTCCGAAGGTTACAGCGGCGTTGAGTAAGGAAACATGAAGTTTATTTATATCCTGTGTCTAAATAGAGAATAGAATTAGTGGCAAAACCCCCGCTGAATTGAGGTTGAGTGATTCAGTTTGTCAGGTTATTTGTGCGTGAGGTATCTCAGATACAGATATCTCAATGACAATTCCCTTTTAATCTTCGCTGTCTTAACCACCGGCCAAACAAATATCGTCATTGAAGACATGTAAGGCTAGAAAGAACCAGCGATCCGCAATGAACAACGGATATAGTTGTGAATGGTATCCTATTGCATAGTCTACACTAACGCCTCTCCCTTGATCAAGCGATCTCTAATCTCATTAACCCATTCCTTAGTACGCCCTCTGTACTCTGCCTTTGACACCATCATAAACGCCTTTCCTCGAGTCCCTGCCCGAGCGGTTCTTCCGAGCCGATGTAGCAGATCAATACTGCTGTACGGAACGTCATACAACACCACCGTCTTGGCAGCGATGGTATCCAGTCCCCGCGATCCCATATCTGTCGTAATCAATATCCTTAACTTGTCCGACTTTTCAGTTTGCTCATTGAACCTTTCCAACGCTGTATGTCGATCGAAATTATCTCTCGTAAATGGAATTAGTTCGAATAACCCATCGTTGCCTTCCGACTTGTGTACTTCCTCTGATGATTTGAGATACTCGTATACTTCCCGGACTACCTCGCGGACATTACAGAATACAATGACCCGTTTGATATCACGGTCTGGTTCTGTGTTGTCGGCCTGGATCGCTCGAAGAGTGTTGAGGAGTGCTTCTCGTTTATCTGATTCAACCATGACTTGGAAGTTGATTCGTCGGGGCGCCGTATGAATTTTGGGTGCAACAATTCTTTGCATATTCTTGAAATTCTTGTGCAGTCTCTCCTCTAGAGCAAGGGGAATAGTCGCGGTACAGAGGACGAGATGAGTTAATTGTGCTTTAACGGTGTTTAGAATTGGATTAAGCGAATCCAGGAACGAGCGATCGAAGATCGTATCCGCTTCATCGATGACGAGGTATTTGATTTGATTCGATTTGATCTCGTTGGATTGCATGAACTCATTCAGACGGTGAGGTGTGGAGACCAGGATATCGATATATTTCGGTAATATCGATTTACGTACCACCGAGTCGTCGAATTTCGGCAGCAAAGCGCATACTGTGTATTTTATTTCATGAGACAGAAGTTTAAGGATTTTGTAGATCTGCCCAGCGAGTTCAGACGTAGGAGCGAGTATAACCGCTCTCGGAGAGGCAGCGCGATGAGTATTAAATATAGAATACGGTGATGTCGGATTCTGAAGAGCCCATTCCTCCTCTGATTTAATCCGATTGATTAGAGGAACGAGGTATGCGAGAGTCTTGCCACTTCCTGTTTCGGCGGCAATAAGGAAACTGAGAGATTGGGGGGTTTCGTCGGCGAACCCTGCTGTATCGAGCCTGGTGATGACGGGAATGGCCAGCGCTTGAATGTCGGTTGGCGTGATATCTTTTTTACCGAGATGACCTAGAGTGATGGATTCAATTGCTTTGGGCAGGGATTTGACGAGATTTAGGTCATGGAAGGAAGTAGGCGACCATGACGAACGAAGTTGTTTGGTGGCTTGAGCTAGTGTTGTTTGCGAAGGATGGGAGAATGTTGATTGTCGAAGGGAGAGATCTCTCTGATTCGGTCGCCATATCTCTGGGACCTCCTCCTCTTCCACTTCTTCGGCCACCTTCTTAGCTTCCTCTTCAAGCGGCTCGAAGGGCTCTTCTGCAGCAGATGTCACCGGCGGCTCTGCAGCTTTTTTGGAAAGCTTTTTGAGTCTGTTTGCTTCCTGCTCCAGTTTCCTAGAAGCACGTAAGGCCAGCTTTTGAGGTAATTCATCCAACTCAGGAGCGATGGCGCCCCAATCTCTCGCTGTGTCTGACCCTTCCGTATCGGTATACTTTTCCAAGAACCACCTGAAATTCTTAGCCAAGGTCTCACTAGTCTCATTATGTCCTTGTGCGCGAAATACATCGCCATCCTTGGAAGACCGAAAATTAATCCACAACGAATACCTTGTTCGATGGTCTGCGACTCCTCCTCTCACGCTCTGCAAGGTTGGCGTCAAGACCGATCTGCTATGGCCGACTCCGTGTAGGATATTGTGCGCTCTAGGCAGATAAAACCGTTGAGGGGGCATGAGTCGTAACTTCTTATTGGTGTCCCATTCACGTTGTACTTCGATGCGGTCGATGGAACGCATGACAAGCACCATTAATTCGGCTTTGCCGTGCACGGAAGCCAGGTAGAAATTCCCCTTTCTATGGCCCTTAAGCCGTTTGTTGGATTCATCGCGGACCCCTAAAATGTCTGTGAGGTAGAGTTTTCCGTTCTGGGGGTTTGGGGTGAGTCTTTTTCCAAGATGGAGTGCTATTTGATGGGCTGGCCGTTGTTCCGGGGGAAGCTTGACTTTCTTTGCCTTTTTAGCGTAGCAGCGGCGAGGTTGTTGGATGGGAAGGATTGGAAGGAGTGGGAGGATTGAAAGGGGTCTCGGGAGGGAGTTGAGAAGACATCGCCGACAGATTGCAGCGGACGCTCGAGACAACATCCGCTGAGAGATGGCGCGGGCAAAATGTTTTCAAGTGCTCAGGCAAATTGCAGCAAATTTTCGAAGATCAATCAGTACTTTTCTCAGGGCTCTTTTAGGGCATTTCCGAAGATCTTTCTGCGGCTGGTTCCTTACGGCTTGCTGAGCTTGTTCTTCGATGACAGATCCACTTTCCGTGAAGGAGACGCATTCTCCTCGACAGCTAAGTCCTCAAGACACACAGCTTTTTGAGCACTGGAAACAGACATTCTCATCACTTCGACACAAGTCAATTCATAAACCCTCACAACCTTTACCTCGAATCGATCTCCACAGCAGCGCCGAACCCTCCCATCAAAAAACCTCCTCATCCAACAATAACTACAATAATGCCATCTCCGCAAACGACCTAGCCGGGAAATTCGATCCGCAGACCTCTGAGCGGCAGCACACGGGCTGTATCAACCTCGTTAACAAACTCTTCGAAAAGTCACCCATCATAATCTTCATGAACTCGGAGCTCAAAAAAATAGGTTGCTCACCTCCAGTATATTGTGCGCCCTGTCCACAGCAAGTGCATGGTGGATTTAGTGCGGAAATGGGTATTATTCTATGTGAGAATCATAATTATACGTCGAGACGGATGGAGAGTACATTGGCCCATGAGATGGTTCATGCTTTTGATCATTGTCGTTTTAAAGTCGATCACAACGATTTAAAACATATTGCCTGTGGAGAGGTTAGGTGCTGTTGTGGATATTGTTAAGGGTAGGTCCGAGCGGTGGCATTATCTCGAGAATGTCGTTTCCTTGATGAGGCTCAGCATCATTTTTTCGCACGGTGGCATGGTGTCGAGGACACTTTTGGATTCAATCGACGGATGCAGGTTTACCATGCTCCATGGGCGTTGCTAACTTAAGCAATGTGTCAAACGACGAGCAGTGACATCTCTTATGGCGCATGAATCAAGACCAACGCGTGAAGAAGCAGAGCGACTTGTCAGTAAAGTCTTCCCTTCATGCTTTCGGGATACACGGTACTGATTCTCCTTGCGAACAATCTGACAAACAGACCCTTTGATGAACTATACTAGCGCTAGAGATGATCTTGTACAATAAACTACATGCCGTGCAGACAATTAATATGACACCACTAATCTCGCCTCAATGGTATTGCGACGAGGTGTCGTTTCCGAGTAGGCTTCCTTTGATCTGACAACTCCCTGCCTTTGTCTTCCGCTGAATCCCTCGATCCATTCTCGTTTATTAGACTATCATTTGTTACTTTCATGTGCAATAGCTCCTTTTCTACATTTTCTGCACTTCGGCCGTATGTCTGGGAGCCACTATTGGAAGGAGATTCCTACTCTCTCTTTCCTTCTGTAGTCTTCGAGATTATACTGGGGTTATATTCGATTGTCGACTTTCTCAAATCCTGTGGCTTGGGATTCGAGTACTTTGTAATCCAGGGATGCTGGGGAATTTGGTCCAGCGGCAATCGTTTCTCCGGATTATGTTGCAATAACTATTCGTTAGCGTGCTTCAATGATCCGGAATACCCGACTAATCAAATCCCTTGCCTCGGCACTCACAAAATCAGGGATCTTTAAATCCACTCTCGCAATCCTCTTATACGTAGCCCCATATCCACTCAACTCTTCAAAAGGCGGACTCCCAACCAAAAACTCATAAGCCAACACTCCCAAACTCCACAAATCAACCTTCTCATTATGGTCTTTCCCCTCGACCATTTCAGGGGGTAAATAATCCAGTGTGCCGCAAAGGGTTGTTCGTCGTGTCGAGGGGGCATGGACGCTCCATCCGAAATCAGAGATTTTGATCTCGCCGCTCACACTAATGAGGATGTTTTCGGGCTTGATGTCTCTGTGGATAACGTGTTTTTTATGGAGGTAGGATAGTGCGTTCGCCATCTGGTGGATGTAACTTGATGCTCTTGCATCGCTGAATTTGCCTTTTTTGCGAAGGAGTTTGTAGAGTTCTCCCTGGCCAGCGAATTCCAGGATTAGAAATACGCGTGTTGCATCGTGAAAATGCCCATACAATCGGAGAATGTTTGGGTGTCTACAAGTCAACCCTTGCATTTCAAAGATAGCGGGGAAAGAGACCTCAAATTTGACTGAATTTCGATTTCTCGACGGAGTTGTTTTTCTACTTTCGAGGACACGAGTTCGGCCTTATGCATGACCTTCAAAGCACACACGAATCCCGTTCTCTTCTCCTGCGCAAGGTAAACCCGTCCAAACTTTCCCTTTCCCAATGGTTTGCCAATATCGAACATTCCCAGATGAAATTCTTTTGGCGGAGGCGGTGGTGTGGGAATGGACTGGACAGCTGTAAGGGGACCCGATTTCCGGGAATTCTCCAGTTCATCAGAGTCTCCGGAATGTTTGGAGGTTTGTTGGCGCCAGTGAGAGGCTGATACATTGATTACTGTGACAGACTGCTGGGTTGTTGATCCCAAGGCCGATTTCCGTGGATTTATGGGGGCAGAGGCTTTATTGAAGGTCTGATTGTGCACGGCCAGTTTGAGAAGAGGGTGGCGAGTTGCATTGGAAGTGGCCGTCGTTGTTGTCGTCGTAGAAGAAGATGATGTTGTCTGTTGAGCTGGCTGATTGAGGCTCGAGCTGGATTTAGAGGCCGGAATCTACTGTTAGACCGACCTTGTGCTCGGAGCAACTTTGGCTACTGGCTTTGCGGCGGCGTATGGATTGATGTTTTCGTTGACGGACAATCTGCCCATTATCTTATCGAGATCCCGCACCGACATTTTGCTGACTATTCTCTCCTGGAGAGTGGCTGATGTTTGTGCTGGATAACGTTGGTGGTTGAACTCGACAGAACCTTACCGGTAGATTTGCAAAGCATCAAAACAATCCGGTAACCACAGCAACCAAGCACCCAATTTTCATTTGCGGGCTCGTCTTAGAGAAAACCCTTGTGCCTTGTGAGTCAACCACGCGAAAAGTCCGTTTCGGTGAGAAGAGTCATCCTGAGATATCGCTCTGGCATTTTGTCTTCAAAGATCGAGCTGCTATTCATCTCGAGCGCTTTTACGAGATATTGTTCGACCACCAGTCTTTTATTCGTACGGCTGTGGACTGAGGAAAATGGCCGGGTCGAGTGCTGTGCGGAATAGCGAATCGAGCCAGGAACAGAGTCAGAATGGAAGTATCGGCGGTCCAATTAGCAAAGTCAAGACTCAGAAAGAATGTAATCTGTGCTTTGGTTGTGTGTTAACTCTTGCTAGTAGAGAAGGAGGCGAAGAAGGCCGAAAAGAAGGCCAAGTTTGACGAGAAACAGGCGAAATTGGTTTGTCACGTAGGGGGATATTTGTTGATCATAGAAAGCGGCTGCTGCTGCAGCGCCTTCGGATGCAAAAAAGGCAGACAAGAAGAAGAAGGATGTAGAGGCCAAGGATATGACATTCAATGACACGACCATTCCAGGGCACAAGAAAGGTACGCCCATGGACTTTGGCAATTAATGACAGTGTTGCAAAGTCTGGAACTAGGCGCTCTGGAAAAATATAATCCTGGTGCGGTCGAGTCATCATGGTACGCATGGTGGGAGAAGGAGGGCTTCTTCAAGCCCCAAATGACTGCAGACAACAAAGTCAAACCTGAGGGAGTGTTTGTGATCACTCTCCCTCCACCGAATGTGACTGGGTCATTACATATTGGACATGCATTGACCGCTGCTATTCAGGACACTCTTGTTCGATGGTATACGTCCTGGAAGACAATGCTGACGATAGGAACCGCATGCTTGGAAAATCCGTGTTGTATCTCCCTGGATTCGATCATGCTGGTATTGCAACTCAAACTGTCGTTGAGAAACGCCTTGCAAGGGACAAGAATCTTACGCGTCATGATCTCGGTCGTCAAAAATTCCTCGAGCACGTTTGGGAATGGAAGGAAAAGTGCTCCCTCGAAATGATGTGACTCACAATAGATACCACCAAGCCATCAAAACGCAACTAAAACGTCTCGGAGGATCACTAGATTGGACTCGCGAAGCCTTTTCCATGAGTCCCGAACTGTCCAAAGCTGTCGAAGAGACCTTCATCCGATTCCACGAAGAGGGTTTGATCTATCGCTCCACCCGGCTCGTGCACTGGTGCTGCCAACTCAACACCGCATTGTCCAATGAAGAAGCCGACCACGAAGAAATAAAGGGCCGCACATTCAAAAAGGTCCCCGGCTACGATCAAGCGGTTGAGTTCGGTGTGTTGACTAGCTTCGCATATCAAATTGAGGGGACGAATGAGCGGATCATTATCGCGACAACTAGACCAGAGACAATGCTCGGAGATACGGGGATTGCGGTGCATCCTGACGACAAGAGATATCAGCATTTGATAGGAAAGGTTGCTGTTCACCCTTTCATCGATGGACGGAAGTTGCCCATCGTGGCCGATGCTACGCTCGTTGATATGGAGTTTGGAACGGGTGCGGTGAAGCTGACTCCTGCTCATGATGAGAACGATTATGAAGCCGGGAAACGGCACAATTTGCAATTTATCAATATTCTCAATGATGACGGGACATTGAATGAGAATGCAGGTCCATGGAAGGTCTTCCACATCACGAAATTACGCTGACTCTAGGGTGTACGAAGATTTGATGCACGAAAATCTGTCGTTGAGAAATTAAAGGAGCACGGTTTATATGTGGACAAACAGGACCATGAGATGTCGCTACGAATCTGCAGTCGTTCAAAGGACGTCATCGAACCGATGCTGAAACCCCAATGGTATGTCAGCATGAAAGATATGGCAGCCCAAGCGCACAAAGCTGTGGAATCCGGGGAACTAATTATCAATCCTAAATTGTCCGAAGCAGAGTTCAAGCGATGGATGGATAATATCCGTGACTGGTGTATTTCTCGACAACTATGGTGGGGTCATCAAGCTCCCGTGTATTTTGTAGACATCGAAGGCGAAACTCAGAGTGTATGTTCCCCGAAGAGTGGACCTAATGTTAGCCGAATGAGGGACAGTGGTGGATCGCGGGGCTTTCAGAGGAAGAAGTCCGCCAGAAAGCAGAAACTAAATTTCCCGGAAAGAAGTTCACTCTCGAACGAGATTCAGATGTCCTTGATACTTGGTTCTCATCTGGTCTATGGCCATGGTCTACCATGGGCTGGCCCAACAACGCACTCTATCTTGTCTCCTGTCTAATGATTAGACCTCTGATCTGAATAACTTCTACCCTAATTCGATGCTCGAAACTGGTTGGGACATTTTATTCTTCTGGGTCGCTCGAATGGTGATGCTGGGCATAAAACTCACAGGCACCGTCCCCTTCCACGAAGTCTACTGTCATCCCCTCGTGCGCGACGCCCAGGGTCGCAAAATGTCCAAGTCTCTAGGCAATGTCATCGATCCCATCGAAGTCATCGAAGGCTCCACCCTTGAAGCGCTTGCCGCAAAACTTGATGCCGGAAATCTGGATGCCAAAGAAATCGCCCGTGCGAAAGCAGATCAAAAGAAAATCTTCCCGAGCGGCATTCCCGAATGTGGTACCGATGCTCTAAGATTTGGTCTGTGTGGGTTGGTTACCGGCGGGAGGGATCTGAATTTGAATGTAATGCAGATTAAGGGACACCGACAGTTTGTCAACAAGTTCTATCAGGCCACGAGGTTTGCTCTGATGAATTATGGGGACTATGTACCTGCTGAGAGTGGGATGAAGTCGGGGAGAGAGACTTTGGTTGAGAGATGGATTTTACATCGGTTTAACGAGGCTGCGAAGTCCGCTAATGAGGGTTTGGAGGCTCGTGAATTTCACAAGTCGACGAATGCCATTTATGTGTATTGGCTTTATCAACTATGTGACGTTTATATCGTATGCTGCCACTCAAAGATTGACTGATACAAGGAAAACTCAAAGCCTTTGATGCGGGAAGGCACGCCTGAACAGAAGAAGTCTGCTCAAGATACGTTATATACTGTTCTTGAAGGTGGACTGAAGCTATTGCATCCTTTCATGCCATTCGTTACAGAAGAGCTCTGGCAACGATTGCCACGAAGGCACCATATATCTTTTTATCAAAGCTTACTTTAGGCCCAATGATAAGACTCCCAGTATCATGATGGCAGCATATCCCGTGTATGACAATGAATTCGATGACCCAATCGCAGCAAGTCAATACGAGCAAATCATCGCTTCTGTCAAAGCAACACGATCCCTCCTAGATTCCTACGGCATCAAACAAGACGCCAAGAGTAGCATCCTTTATATCTTTGTCTAACATAGTCATCATCGAAGTCGAACCATCTCTTCAAACTCTCTTCGACGAACAACTCCAATCAATTTCTCAACTCATCGGCACCAAGAAAATCGAATCCATCAGCGTTACCACCAAAAACACTGAGGAAGGTTACGCTGTGTCCACCGTGTCAAGTGAAATCAATGTCCTATTATTGGTTAAAGGCCGCGTTGATCTTGCGTCTCATTTGGAAAGGACAAAGGAGAAACTCATCAAGTCGCAAGAGAAGTTAAGCAAGTTGAAGGATCAAATTGGTGCTGCGGGGTATAAGGATAAAGTTGATTCTGATGTTAAGGAGGCGGATGATGAGAGATTGAGGAATTTGACTGCTGAAGTGGAGACCTTGGATACATTTGTTGAGTCGCTGAAGAAGTTGACGCTTGAGTAGGATGTAATACCGGCGGAATGTTTGAGGGTTATTTTTTCAGAGGCATAGATTATCATCCATTTCACAATCCAACGTTCCAACTACTGATGTAAATGTCGAAATGTTCGTGCCTCTGACGAGGGTCGCCGGTAGATGGCGAATGTGTGACCTACAGCCTAAATTATATCTAGGGTAGAAAATGATCTCCATTGTCACTGGATGTATGTAAACGTTCCACGCACGCGCCACAGCGGCACTCGTCAATAGCGGCGATGACGACGGAGTCTGTGGTCAGCTCCTTTGTGAGAGCAATAGAGCACCATCATATCCTCGAGAACTCGTCCGACGGAACTGCCGACTATGCCATTGTTTCCTCGGACCTGTCCTCCGCGAGCGAACACCGCCAACTTTTGGAACAGTTGATCAGGAACCTTGACGATGCAGTAATACAAGTGGGCGTACGTGGCCACGTATCCTGTCAATTGACTGATCAGATAGTTGCGGCAGGAGAGACTGGTCGAGGATGCGTTTATGGGGGAGTATGAGTCCATTTTGGACCTTGTCAGGCATATGTCCAGGGAAATAGAAAATGCGAAACAGCGGCATGATCAAATTATGTCGGAGAATACACTACCTATGGTATTGCTTCATTCTAACTATAACTAACTCTTTAGACGGGCTTGTTGGAGCTGGAGAAGATCTATGAGCAGCATACAAAATACTCGAGACGGCATTCCGAGATTGACAGAACCGTCCTTGCACTCCGCGAATTGTCGAAATGGTCCCAACGCGCTGAGAGTCTGAAAAAGGCGATCGAGAACCACCAGCTAGACTCTGTGTATCAGGATTTGGTATCATTGGAATCCGAATTATCGGCTCTAGAACGAAAGGCCCCAATGCTTGCTGTTCTACCGAAGATGCGGGACCAATTACTTTGGCTTCAGCACTCCGCTACAAGTGCTTGCTCAGATGTCTGGGCCCGCTCAATCTCCGTGTATAGTGACGGTGAGTCTACAACTTTAACTATATCTCAAAGTCAAGGTCATTCCTATACGTTTGAAGCTGACGGTAGCCTTAGATTCGGTCTTCTCCAGCATGGAAGGGTTTGGCATTCTTGAACTTAAAGTCTCGGAATTATCAAAATTGTTACTGGACACGTTCATTTCTCCACTACTCGAGGGAGATTTTCTTGTATCCAGTGCCGACGAAACACTCACACTGCACAGAGAATCGGGAGCATCCAAAATAAACCCCTTGTTTGTTTCTTTATCTCTCTTCATCACTTACATCTCCTCACATCTTCATCACAGGGCTCTTCGACTGCTCAAGCCACAGCTACTTCCTTCCCTGGCTGAGAAAATCCAAGTGAAAATCCTTTCAACCGCTACCTCAATACCACTGACAGAATTACCATCCTTTGACGTTCTTGTTGAGGAAGTCAAACGCTTCGAACGGCATCTTGTCGAATCAGACTGGGCCCGGTCGACACCTTTGAAAACTTGGGCTGCTAATGCGCCTCAAACATGGTTCGAAGGTCGACAAGCCGCATTCCTAGACGACTCAAGAATTCTTATTGGGGAGTCACTCGATTCGCTGGATATTGTGATCACCAGTGGCATAAATATCACCACCGATCTATCAGATCAAGAACAACTACCGCAGACAGATGAAGCAATATCAGCACCGTCTCAAAAAAATGGACAGTTGGAGCAAAAGATAGGAGGATCAGAATCAATTGAGGAGGACGAATCTGATGGATGGAAGTTCGATGAGGAAGAAGAGACTCCGGAAGTGGACGACTCCTTTGATGCAAGCGAATGGAAATGGGGAGATGATGAAGTTGGTAATGAGGACGATGTTGGTAATGAGGAGGAAGATGATGAGGTTGGGAGTGAGGAGAACCCATCCGATGCATTTCCGTATGCCATATCCGCAACACCGGACAAATTGATAAATCTTATAAAGAGGCTTCTCGACGAGGGCTTGGAACTGTAATTTCCCTGTTATCGTTACTACTATGCTGATACAATTTACAGATCCAAGTCCGGTGCCATAGTCTCAGTGAGCGCCAAGAAGTATCCATCTACAGTGCCGTATATTTTATCACTGTGGCGCGCAATCATTCGGTATCATAATACTAGTATGACGAGATGTCATCGAATACGAGTTACTAACGATGCTCTGTACTTGGCTCGTCGACTATCTTCATTTTCTCAATATCCTGAGATCCTCCCCGAAGCTCAACTTCTGATGCAATTCGAGGGACTTTGCTATCGTGAGGAGCAGGTAGTTCCATCCGCCACCTTACTGATCGTAGAATCGTGCGATTCAGTTAGTTACAACAAAATTTCCTTCTGTAGGTGATTTTGCCAATTCTTCCGCACCTGAAGAATCCCACAAACTCACCCAAGCAGTTCATTCCATCAAAACCGAAATCCTCGCTATCTCAAAAGACTACAAAACCGTCCTCCCCCGCTCAAAACAGCTCGTCGCGCTCGGCGAAATTCTCTCATCCGTCCTACTGTATATCAACACCTGTCTCAGTGATCTCGAAGACATTTCATCCGACGATTCCACCTTCTTAATTCAATTATACCAGTCGCTATTTACCTTGGAAAGCCTGTTTAGTCCGGATGAGCCGGGTCGTTATTGTGCGGAGTGGTTGAGAAGTCAGTATATTCGGGAGTTGTTGGAATGGAATATGGTTGATATTATGGAAAGTTGGAGGGAGGGGTTGCTAGAGGGGAGTTTTGGACGGGAGGAGATGGCTGGGTGGTTGAGAAAGCTATTTCAGCACAGTGACGCGCGCGAGCGTAATATTGCCGAAATACTGCATGGGTAGATGATCTGTAATGAAAGAAAGATAGATAGATCAATCGGCGGTTCAATCCCTCTGGCGGGCATAAATATCTGCTGGAATAAGGGGCAGTCAAGATCAGAATGCTATTTCTTTGAGGTGAAGCGTGTTGCCGATTTGGATATTTCAGGGCCAACGTGTTCATTGCCTGTGGCCGAGGTCTATCGTTTTGTGTTGTGTTCAGTGGAGTCGCCAGCCAGCAGAATGACCTCTTCAACCGCGACATGCTGGACAATTGTGCACCAAGACGACTCGTCGGACCAATCCTCTGACGTGCAATCTCTGCGAAACGCGTTGGAAAAGGGCAGCGAGGATGTCAAAATCCAGACGATGCAAAAGATCCTCATCCTCATGCTCAACGGCAATCCTCTCCCGGGCCTGTTGATGCATGTCATTCGCTTTGTATCTCGCCTGTGCGCGTCCCGTGCTGATGTCGTAGGTCATGCCCAGCAAGAGCAAGCCGTTG
>Ga0302179_10000917_pt1 | contig 18535 bp, 17 predicted proteins | sample I_Palsa_E3_1_FD_198788 | JGI IMG/M metagenome (GOLD analysis project Ga0302179, IMG submission 198788) | Peat permafrost microbial communities from Stordalen Mire near Abisko, Sweden - I_Palsa_E3_1 | ecosystem: Environmental > Terrestrial > Soil > Palsa > Peat permafrost | place: Sweden...
GGAGTGATCGAGTGATGGAGTGATGGAGTGATCGAGTGATCGAGTGATGGGCGCCGCTCTTCCTTCTGCAACTCCTGAACTCCTGTAACTCCTGAACTTCTGCCTTTATCCTGAACTTCTGCCTTTAGAGAAAGCTGAGCTCAATGGCCCGTTGGATCATCGCGATATGCGCCTGAATTCTCGGGCCAAGGTCATATTCGGAAGGTGTCTCCGTGGTAATCGTGCGCTCGCTGTGGTTTGATGCGAGGTAAATGGCCTCTGCGAGAACGGGGAACTTCTTTAGATTGATCTTCCGGGCAATCCAACCTTGATCGGCCCGGCGGCCTTCGATGGTTAGACGCGCGTCGATCGGGACATAATAACCAGCCGCAGCGAGGAGTTCGCGTCCGAAAGTGGTGAGTTTTTTGCGTATCTCATAGAGGTAAACTCCTTGAGCATCGTAATCCTCGTGAAGACACATTGAGAGCCGGAATTTTCGATCTCGCAGCAGTTCTTTTTGCGCGTTGATCCGCTGGATGGTGTCCAAATGATAGCAGCGATTCAGGTCGCGGTTTTCAGAATCTGTCCTCAGATTGTGCACCAGACCCCAAGGATTGAGGCACGGAAATATCATTACCGGGATATCGCGCAGAATGGAGCGATGAAGTTCAGCCCATTGATAGAGTCCTTCGGTCGCCGCCGGTTCATCGCCGTGGATTCCGGCGGATAAGTAGATTCCGCCGGCACTTTCCAGCGCCGGTGAGACAAAACAGAGCAGGTCAAATTCTTCCGCCGTGCAGTAGACCAAGGGTCTCAACCCGGCTTTTCGGGCAAGAATTTGCCAGCGTTTGCTCAGAAACAGATAATCGTGGACCCGATGCCGTTGAAACTCGAAATTCATGCGGCTGCTAGCTCCGTCAATAAACGCTGGTGAATCCCTTCGAAACCACCATTACTGAAAACGACGATTACATCGCCCGGTTTGGCCAGGGGCTTCACCCGCTGCAAAATGTCATCGACGTACGGTTCGTAGAACGCTGGGATCCCGCACGCTTGGATCGTTTGGACCACTCGCTCCGGATCGAGTCGATCCTCCAGCGGCAGCTGATCCAGTCTCGCCACCCGGGCCAATATAACGCCGTCCGCAAATTTCAGCGCCTCCGGAAGCGCGGTCTGAAAGATGGCGCGCCGTGTCGTGTTGGAGCGCGGCTCGAAAATGGCCCAGATTTTGTGCCCTGGATACCGCTGCCTCAGGGCCAATAGCGTTTCGCGAATCGCCGTCGGATGATGGCCAAAGTCGTCGATCACTTTTATTCCGTTGGCCTCGCCGCGGAGCTCCTGGCGACGCGCCACTCCCGCAAAGCGAGCCAGCGCACTTTGGATCACTTTAATCGGTAACCGGTACGCTAGCGCAACCGAAACGGCCATCGCCGCATTTCGGACATTGAACTCCCCAATCAGCGGCGACCGGAACTCATGATCGTGCAAAGCGAACATTGATCCTGCACTGTCGTATCGAACATTTGTAAGCCGGTGGGTTGCGTTTTCGCTTAAACCGACAGTGAATATCTGGCTGAGCGACTTCGTCACGACTTCCGCGCAGTTCAAGTCATCCGCATTGATGAAAATAGAGCCTCGCCCCGGCACAATGTTCACAAGCCGCCGGAAGCTGAGCTTGATTTCATCGAGGCTTGGAAAGATATCTGCGTGGTCAAACTCGATGTTATTGATGACGACGGTCTCGGGAAGGTAATGAAGGAACTTGGACCGCTTGTCGAAAAAGGCTGCGTCGTATTCGTCTCCTTCGACAATGAAATAGTTCGAATTGCCCAAGACCGCGCCCTGCGCGAGGTCTCTGGCGATCCCGCCAATCAAAAAGCCAGGGTCGCAGGCCGCTTCGCGGAAGATCCAGGCGATCATCGAGGTGGTCGTGGTCTTTCCATGCGTTCCGGTAACGACGATATTGGTTTTGCCCTGCAGAAAGAAATCCTTCAGCGTTTCCGGAAGGGAGCGATAAGCGAGTTTTCGATCCAGAACCGCTTCTAGTTCCGGATTTCCGCGACAAAGCGCGTTCCCGACAACCACCAAATCCACATCCGACGGGATGTTTTCCGGCCGGAATCCACTCGAGATTTTGATGTTTTTTGCTTCGAGGAATGTGGACATCGGGGGATAGACATTGGCGTCGGACCCGGTGACGATGAATCCCAGTTCCCGCAACGCGGCAGCCACGGCGCCCATGGCTGTCCCGCAGATTCCTAGAAAGTGGATCCGGTGAACTGGCTTTTGCATGAGAAATAACTCCGGGACGGTTGGATTGGCTTCCTTTCAAATACCAACGTGATCGGTTTCGCAAGCGAATGGTGAAAATATAAACCAGTTGTCAGTCGCAAGTGAAGGCAGCGACCGGTCATCGCAGGTTCCGAGTTCGCCGACGCGTCGAAACGCCCACACTTCGTTTGGAGTCTCCTGGTTTGACGCCGGCGCGAAGAAGATCTACCATCCGAGCGATTCGCGTCCGTAGCTCAACTGGATAGAGCGTCGGCCTCCGGAGCCGAAGGTTGTGGGTTCGAGCCCCGCCGGACGCAGTCGCGTTGCGAAAAGTTGCCCAGAAAGCCTCGATATTGCATCATGGCACAACTATTGCTTGGACAAACCTTGCTATTGCGTCGCAATACTGATAATTATAGAAATGCGAGACGGAATCTTCAGTTTCTATATAAGATCCAATGGGACAGCCATTCGAGCGATTGCCCTGGTCGAAAGCGACTCGATCCGGGGATTTAACCGGAGCCACATCTATTCCGTCGAGCGGTTGATCAAGTATTCTGCCGACCGATTGCGAAAGGATCGAAATACAAATTGGCGCGTGAAGGCAATGGCATACACTCACGCACAAGGCGTCTCGATCGGTGGATTTCCAGCGAAACTTGAAGGCGAAGAGGGAGAAGAGCAGTTTTGGTTTGAAGGAGGGTCTGATGCAGACAAACACGTCAGGGTCGAAATTCAAGGGGCGTGGCTCCAAAATCTTCCGTGGCAACGTCTGGCGCTTAGACAGAAGTGAAGCTGAAGCTCGTTCCCATACTCTTTTGCCCCGTTGTTCTGCGCGTGGGTGCCCCACCAAATTGTAAGAAACTTCTTAAGTTACGGTAATTCGTGCCGATTGGTTGGGTAGCAAAATTTTACGTTCGATACTTGTATGCGACCTGCCGATCTTTCGCCCAGTACGGAACCAAACCCTCCCTCAAAGCGCTCAGGGCCATTTACCAGCGCGGGTACGAAGACGCTGCACGCAAAGGATTTACCGGATGCGACCATCCAGCCGTTCAAAGCGTGGCATCCTCCTCGAATGAAAACTGGGCCACGGAACCAGCCGATTGGCAGAAAGGTCGCAATCCTATGAGCTTGACCAGACCGCGTCGGAGTGTTCTTTGGTCCATCCGTCGCCCTACCGACGAGGGAATGGCGATCTTGCCTTAGAGTAATCGCTGCGGTGCGGGGACCGCGATTCCGGAAATGCGGTCCGTCGCCGCCGATCGCCAGCGTGGGATTGGGTTCGATCCCAATGATTCAAGCCCAACTCCGGAGTCGCGTTTGCCGGACCGGCCCAAAACAACGAGTTGCGAATATATATGGAAAAGTGGTATACTTAATTAGTATCATGATATACATAAATAAGTATGGCTAATTATAGAACCGGCACTTCCTGCGATTCCCGGGTCCCCTTTCAGGGGCGGCGAATAAAATCGCCCAACTCCTTGATTAATAATCTCGATTTGGAATGAATACAATTTTGCTGGTCGAAGATGAACCGGAGCTCCGTGCATTGCTCGGCTTGGCTCTTCGGAGAAACGGCTATCACGTCATCGAAGCCGATTCCGGAGTCACAGGGTTCGAATTGGCACGGCGGCATTGCCCCGACCTTATCCTGAGCGACATCGACATGGCAGGAGGGGATGGCTTGACCTTGCTTCGCGCCATCCGGCGTGATCCAGAATTAAAGACCCGGCAGGTCGTGCTGATGACCGGGACGACCGATTTAGTTACGGCCCGCAATGGCATGGAGGCGGGGGCCGACGATTTCCTGGTGAAGCCGATAAGCCTCCAGGAGTTGCTGAGTTGCGTGAAGGCGCGATTCACTCGGGCCTCCGTCCGTTGGCGAGTCGAGGGCCAACTGCCACCAGCCCAGGTTCACTCCTCGATGCCATATCGCGATGCCGATGATCGATGGTCCAGTAACCCTCCGCGCCCCGATGAAAATGAATTCGGCTATAAAAATCATCGCGGAGGCACGTGGTATCCCGATGAAGCTGGAAAAGAGATCTAAGCGGTCAATCCCAGTTTTGCGCGTGATCACCGTTAAGGTCTTATTTCGCTGAAAGCTCCTTGGCAACGTCGATTCCGCGGAGCGTTAACCGAATCGAATCTGAGATAAGTCCTCGTTCTTTTAGCCGTCTCAGAGAGCGGCTTAGCGATGTTCGCGCTGCGTTTGCTTTCTCTGGGCCCACTGCCGCATCGTCGATAACGAGCCATTTATGTCCGAAGTCGTTCCTCTGCGTTCGGAGCGGAATATTAAAATAGTCCCGTAGAACATAGATTCTCAAAAGGTGAACCGCCGGTAAATAACTCGTCCGGCGATATTTCCTGGGTTCGCAAGACCCCGCTTCAATGATTTCGCAGTAAGCTTCGACGAGGATCCAGCGCTGCAGCCGGGAAAGCTTTTCTTCAAAGTGACAAAGCATGGGAATCATTGGAGATTTATCTAGTGAGAATGGTTTGTCAAGCCCGTGACTCGCTTATGGGAATTGCAACACAATGATAAAATTCTAACGGCTCGGCTGCTCGGCTAGAACCCATCGCACCGAACAGTATGGGGCGGGGCTTATCAACTACGAAGCTCGAACACATCATCCTGAACGCAATACAGAGAGGCATCGAGGAGCCAACTCTCCGTCCTGGTCGACCAAAAGGGACCGGCAATTTCTCCCACCGGCACGGACAAAACGACTTGACCGGGAATCTGTGTTCAGACGAACATATTCGCCATGTCGATGACTCCTCAAGCACTCCAGGATCTTCTAGACGAACTGGAAGCATCGAGAGCTTCACGGAAGCGCGCTTGGGAAATCCTTCAGGAAATCCGCTGGGTGCTCAAGGATACGGCTGGAATTGAGGCTCAACAGCCAGTCCGGAAGACGATTGATCTTGAAGGCAGGGTGGTCAAAGACGCTGTTCGCAAGACTCTCAGGGATCGCCAAAACGCACTCACCCATCTGATTCACGCCGTGTGCGAATATCGGAAGCTGGCCGAGCAATCGCCCACGTTGCGAGGCTCAGAGTACGCTCATGCCATCCAGGAACTCAATAAGGCGATCGGTCGCGCTGAAGAATTGTTGCAATAAGGGCAGCAACGTCACCCGGTTTCGGCGGTTGCCTCGATTTCTGGTATCGTTGACTTATGCAACCGACCGAAGAACAACTCACTGCGCTTGGAAACTATCGCGACATCATCATCGAACAAGCTTCGAAAGTAGCCGAGGCCATCGGAGTTTCGCAACAGACGCTTGCAGGATGGACGCAGGGGGTGGGAGATCCTACGAGCGAACAAGCAGCGGAAATACTGAATTTCTTAAATGAAAGTACCAAGAACCGGTAGCAGACTCCGTTTGAACCGACATTTGAGATCGACCGAATCACCGCGGGCCGGATCCGGCGCGAACCGGGCAACGGTTACTCCTGGACGACGACAGGGATTTTGTCTCCCGGCTTCAATCGTGGGAGACCGCGGGTGGTCACGACGACATTTCCCCACTCGCCGGACGGTGGGAAGCCGCCGATCTGATGCGGTTGGTCAACGAGCTCGTTTAGATCGAGTCTGAATTTCTCGAGGGTCACTGGAACGATGATTTCGATGTCGATCCGGTAGTTATTTCCGGTTTCTTTCTCGACGTTTGTCGCTATCGCGAAGGGAGTATCCATAATCTTTATCCTGATTTGCGAAACAGACGCCTCAGATTTCGCGGTCTCATTCTTGACTTCGGCTTTCGGGTTAATTGGGGTGTCAGCGCCAAATATCAATGCGAATCAGGATCAACGCTATGCCGGAAAATAGAAATTTTTCCCCTGGGAGTCTCCCGTCCAAGAAAATAAACCGACACCCGAAGCTCCGGACGCAGAAGCGTCACCTTTTTTCGGTAAAACAGAGCGCGGGCGCCAAGGGAGGGTCGATATCCTTCGTAACGGTCCAGGATGTCCCACACGTTCTCGCTAAGGACACGATAAACCTCGACCCGTACGAGTCCCGGCTGTTCGACAACCCCCGGGTATCCGTTTTGGACAAACAGAAGACCTCTCAGCACCCCGTACCCGTGAAACCGAAGATTTCGCACGACAAAGAAACCTAGTCTCGCCACGCTGCGGCGGCGCAGAGAACCGTACACAGCCAAAAAGGAGGAGTTTCGGATGGGCATTGAATCTCACTAACCGATTGGGGAGAGCGCCGCGACCGAAATTGGAGGATTCCCCAATCATTGCAACGCACGCCGACTTTTACGGACGGACACGGGACTGCGGAGATGGCATTCGATAGCGGTTCACATCGAATATCCGAGCGCTCCTTGTCTGCTGATTTTTCTGCAGTTGAATCAATCTCTGGTCTTGTGCCGCGCGTTGGGTCGATGCCCTGTCGAGACAGTCGGCGGCGAGTTGTAGAAACGGTGCGATTGCGGGTGAGCCGGTGGCGGCAATGAAATGGAGGCCTTTCAACAGATGGGTCAGCCGGCGGCGATCGGCGGAACTGTCGTTTGCAACGAGATGGACGTCCGTCGGGCCTTGGCTGTTGCGCCGACTGCCGCGGCCGATCGCTTGCATGAACTGATCCGCGCTCGCTGTTGGCGTCAGGATCATCGAAACCTCGGGCGCCTGCGGGAAGCGTTGATTTAATTCCGGCCAACCCGCTACTTGCTGATAGGGTAGAAGCATGACCTTGGTCTGACTTGACGCGTAGACCGGCTTATTGTCCCGCCCTCGGAGTTCGACTCGTTGGCCACTTTCGTTTGTCCGATAGGCGCCATCCACGAACCGGGCCATTTCTTCGGAATTCCTCGATGCGATCGCGGCCCGTTCTGGGGAGAGAGCCGGGATTGCATCGCTATTCTGCTTAAGCGCTCGGATGAATGAGGATTCGATGCCATTAGCCACCATCGCAATGCGAAGGGCTGAGAGAAAACCGGGTGTCTCCTTGGGCAACCCATCAAGTTCTTTCAGGATCCGGGAAGCCACTGGCAAGTCGTCGCCAACCACAATCACTTTCCTGTTTTGAGAAAGCAGGTCAAGCGTTCGGTGAAGGATCGAATCGACCTTGGTTGCGTCCGACGCCGTGTTTAGCTCGATCGTCAGGTCTTCTTTCAGCTTTCGTTGCTGCGGAAAATTCCGAGTCCCCGCCAGCCGCGCATAGCCATCCATCAACTGCGTTTCCGCGGCGCCGGATTCGCCGCTCAGTGGCAAGAGCTCGGCGGGAGTCACATTCCCGTAGAAGGGGAATTCACGATGAACCATGCCGCCCGCTGATGTCATCTGTTTTAGTTGATCTGCGACGGCGAGATGGAGATCTTTTGCCGAATGAATCTCGTTTTTCAGCTGGTGAATTGGTTTGCCGGTAAGCTTTGAGGAGAAGTAACAAAACTCATCGATGTTGTGAAATGGCGTGGCGCTAAAAAAAAGCTGCCTGCTCGCAGGAATTCGATCGAGGAATTTGCGAACTTCCGGAATGCGGCAATCCTGAGCTTCATCAACGATGGCGACCGAAAATTGTTGCTTCTGTTTCTGCGCATCTTTGAGAAACGCTCCCAACTGTTCGATGGCGACAAAAGCGATCCGCGAGTCGTCCAGGCCAAGTCGGTCCAGATCCCGCCTGAGAGCAGGGATGAGATCGGCTCTCGTCGTGATGAGCGCATGTCTTCCTGTCTCAAGAGCAATCGCTTTCGCGGCCAGAATTGCTTGAAAGGATTTACCCGTCCCGGTCCCGTCATGGACGAGAAACGCGGTTTTGCCTTGGGAATCTTTCGGAGCTTCTGGATCAACCAAGCGGCTCAAGGCCAGATTGACGCCGTCGCGGATCGTAGGATCCTCGCCGGTGCGCAGGCTATCCAGCAACCGTCCTTTGTCGTCCGTTGTCGCGGAGACAGTCGCAAGATAGTCCTTGGTCCAATTTGGAACGCGGCCCTCCAGGAGAGTCGCGCTGACATTGATCGGCGGTCGATCGAAGGGGCTTTCCATACGCTCCTATAGGGTTTCGGCGAAAAGCTCCGGATGGTTTTCAACTATCTCGCTTTTGATCGCTGCCTCCCACGCAAGGATTTGAGGCGCGCGGGCATCCTCGAGAAACCGCAGCGCCCAGATCCTCAGGCGATTCTGAGGGTAAAATCCCGGCGAATCCTGCCAAAGCCGAATCTGTTGTCCCCGCGGGTCGTGATCCTTTTGCAGGGACCATTCGACGAGCGACCCAGCCAATTCCTGGCAAAGGAGTCGCCATCCGAGAATCGAACCGGCCGTGTCGTCCTGTTCGTTCTTAATCGCCCAGAGATAGAGTTTTTCCTGTTGGTCAATCCAGGATCGCGGACCGAATCGGTCCAGGCGCTGCGCGAACGATGCGACCTGGATTGCTTCCGGGCGCCCGGAGTTGTTCCGCAGCCAAACGTCTAGCAGCTCGAATTCGCGTGCGAGAGTATCGTAAAGATAGCGGTCAACTCGTAGATCGCTCAGGTATTGCTGGTGTTCCATGGGGAGTCCGGCATTGGCCTCCGCCTCTGCAAAAACATCGTAATGATCGATGGCTTCCTGCCAGAGATCTGTTTCCAAGAGCGGGGTTGAATCCAGAATCAGGCCGGTCAGTTGATCGGATTTGATTACGTCCGGACCTTTCAATAGTTCGTCGAGTCTATCCATAAATGAATCCGCCAAGACGCTAGTTGCGGGAGAAATGGAAACCCGTAGACCGGTTACCCGGTTCATCCTCGGGATCCTCCGTTTCATCGCCATAGTCGCCTAACGCTTGCTGCATCATGTCATTGACCAGTTCTTCCATGGTCAAAAAGCGATGCGCCTGTCTCAGTGTTGTTTTGTGCAGGGCGACTGGATCTCCGGTGGCCAGTTCGATCGCGAAATGCCAAAGATCGGAATCTCCAACGAACAGGTATTTTTGAAGCGTCTCGGGATAACCGGACCAGTTCACGAGATTCTCTGCCAGGAGACCGGGGCCCGAATCGAACTGGTCTTCGCGCAATTCTCCATCGACACCGTAGAGTGAGACTCCATTTTCAGCGAAACCATCCACTTGGCGAAGGATATCGAGCACGGCCGCAGGCAACTGCACGTGGAGTTTATCGTAGAGGGCTTCCGAGAGTCTCTGAAGCTCCGTCTCATCGGCGCCTGGAAGGAGGGGATACAGCCCCTCCGCAGCCTCTGTTGCGAGTCGATCTTCGAGATCGTGCTGTTGATTTTTCGGAAGTGTTCGGTAGTAGTCGGACCGTTTCAGGTCATTGACGAAGAGATCACTCATTTCCTTTAAGTAGCGTCTGTTCAGGGGCATGGATCTAAACTTTCTGATGATTTGGTTGCGGTTGAAGAGCGGGTTTCTGGAGTGGGCGTTTGGTCGAGCGCGATTTCCGACGCGCCGGGGGCGGTTGAACGACTGTTTCAGGTTTCTTTTGGGATTCGACTAAGGGGATGGATTTCTTCGGTTTGTGATTGGGCGGGAGCTGTTTGCCATTCACAAAAGCGCCGGCAGGCAAAAAATCAGCGACCAATCGCGCTCCTTGCTCTGCGAGGCTGGAACGCATTTGTTGGTTCAGCAGCGGATCTTTGTTTTGTGCTTTATAAAGATCGCCGAACATTCGCGTGATCTCGTGAAATTCCTTCGGAACAGCGTATGGCTGGTGCCTGGTTGCCTTCGAAAACGCCAGAATCCGATTTTCCCAGACTTCCGGAAGCTGCGGCGCACCGAGGGCCGCCAGCTTTTTGCGGAGCTCTTCAACTGTCCGGAAACCCTGGGTGATCGGAGGATAGAACGGGAACACAGGTCGGACGACGTAGATCGGGATCGGGTCGGCCGGCGCGTTATGGGTCTGCGGATGAAGAAACAGGCTGTGCCAGAAATGATGGGGATTTTCCGATTGATCGAGACCACGACGCGTTGTTTTGGCGACGACGAAATTGGTTGGATGATTGACTGAAACTGCGTCCGATTCCGGGCGAATGCTTTTCGGGACGACGTGGTGGCAGTTGTAGGAATCGCGCCGTCCGCGGACCGCCCTACCGCGTGGAGAACGAATTTGCGCCACAAAAGCGGGTGGGCGGCCTAGTTCCATCAATTCAATGCCGGTTGAGCCGACGGCCAGCGCCGCCAGCGCTCTGCCGACAGGGTGCGCGGCAAGCGCCTTGAAATAGTGAGCTCTCAAGGTTTGATAATCGCGATTGACCTTGGCGTATTCTGGTCCCTCGCGATCCAGACAGGTTGCGAGCACTTTGTCCAGAACGACGCCTGGCAGTTCGGGACACTGGCCGATGATCGACGGATCACTCGAAATCTTTTCCAGATTCCGCAGCATCTCGTCAACGGCGTTCACCATATCAGGGCCCGGAGCGGAAGGTTGTGCGTCACGGTTCATTCCGTATAGATATAACAATGCAAAAGATTGTTTTATTATGAATGACGAAAGAAATAACACAAGAGAAAAGTGTGGTTACCTACAAATTTTTGGCATAGGAGCGGCTTTCGCCATCCCCAAATCGTCTGCGAGACGATCGATGCGCATTGCTCTCCAGAGTGTCGTATTTCGGGGACAGGACACTAGCTGGCCGGCGATTGGCGCCGTATGTGTTTAGCGCCGTGTAGCGCCAATCGTCCTCGTCGTCGTTCTCGTTCTCGGTCTTTCAACGTCGTTGGCAATCGGCGCGACTCCCGCATCCACAGAAGTCGAGGACGAGAACGACGACGATTCAGGAGGTACCAATACCGACGCTAAACACATACCAGGGTTTACCCTGGGTGAGCCGAAATAAACGTTTCGCTGAAGTGGCAAGAACTGCTCACGGTGGGCCCTACTCTGAGCGGATTGCGGCGGTACTTGGTGTATCGCCTTCGATCAAGGCAACAAGGTTGCGCGCGGTCGTTTGAATGCCCGATACATCTTCCTGCGAGACAGCCGGTGTGTCAGCGAGCCTCAGGCGGACCTGTTTGAGACCCGAGATAATCTGTGAGATGAGAGGTGTGGATTTCAAAGGCGTCGCAAGCGTGTCCAGCCGCTGCAGGTAATAATCGAGCAGATCCAACTGCCGCAGCTTGGAAACTCGCTCCGGCGAAAAGTCAGTCGCCACGCTGGCGGCGCCTATCTCCAGTCCCCGGATCCAGCCTCCGAGACTGAGAAGATGGACCATTTCTTCGTCGCGCAAATCAAGCATGGCCGATTCGACATCGTTTTGTGTGACAATAAGTTCTTTGCGAAGGCCTCTCCAATCTAATTGCTTGGCCAGATCAAGCAGTTGCTTGCTGTGCCGGCTCACTCGTTGCGCCACGCCAAGTCCCTTTGCCCGACGGAGGAGTTCGCGGCCGAGTGGTTCGATGGCCTTCACCTCCTCCCCTTCAACCGCGAGGAACCCGTCGCCGATCAAGACGCCGAAGCTGAGTGCAAATTTGACTCGGTTGTCGAGACGGAGGGCCCGCGGTGCGCGCGTCAGCTCCTGGATGGGAATCGGTTTCAAGGAATCCAACGTTTTGAACAATTGTTCGATCGAGGGAGTGGTGTACTGGTTGACTCCGAGTTCTTCCCGGAAATGAGAATCGGTCGCCATATCGGAGTCCTCCTGGGCTTCGATGATTTGGGCGAAAGCCAAGGTCGAACTGACCAAAAAGCCGGCGAAAATCAAGGGCAACAATTCGATGAGCATCCGTGTTTCGTTGGAAGATATCGTCTTTGTTGGCGCGTGACCAGAGATGTTATGCCGAGGATTTCCTCTTGACCATCGGAGTCAAAGGGGCATCATGACGCGGAGATTTTCGGGCCTTAACCCTCTGATAATCACTACTTAATATGCATGGACACGTCGGGGCGTTACTTTGGACGATTTGCTATTCCTTGGTGGTTCTGGGGCTGTCTGCGTACGGCATTCATCGATATTCTATCATTTATCTCTATTTTAAAAACCGTCACCGAACGCCCGCGGCATCCTCGAAATTTGATCTCCTACCCATCGTCACCATCCAGCTTCCCATCTACAACGAAATCTACGTTGTTGAACGATTGTTGAACGCGATCAGCGAGCTCGATTATCCGAAGGACAGATTTGAGATTCAGGTGTTGGATGACTCGACCGACGAAACTCGCGAATTGACAGATCGCACGGTTGCCAAGCTCAAGGACCGAGGGTTCGACGCCGTTGTTCTACACCGGGAGAATCGTGTCGGATTCAAAGCGGGCGCACTGGACAACGGATTCAAAAAGGCGAAGGGAGATTTTTTCTTCATTTTGGATGCAGACTTTGTTCCGCCGCGCAACATTCTCAAGGACTGCATCCACCACTTCTCCGATCCGAGAGTGGGGATGATTCAGACGCGATGGGGTCACATCAATCGGTCGTACTCCTGGCTAACGCGCGCCCAAGCGATTCTACTCGATGGGCATCTAGTACTGGAACAGACGGCCCGGAGTCGAACGGGCCGATTCTTCAATTTCAACGGGACAGCCGGTCTCTGGCGGAGGCGCTGCATTGGCGAAGCGGGCGGCTGGCAGCATGATACGCTGACCGAAGACCTCGACTTGAGTTATCGCGCGCAGTTGCGCGGATGGAAGTTCGTGTTCCTGGCCGACATTGTCACGCCGGCGGAGTTGCCTGTCGACATTGACGGATTCAAATCGCAGCAACACCGCTGGACCAAAGGTTCCATTCAGACCTGCAAAAAGGTTCTACCGCGCATCTGGCGAAGCAAATTACCTTTGTTCATCAAGATCGAAGCGACGGCGCATTTGACCGCGAACTTTGCTTACCTGTTGCTGGCGTGCCTTTGCGTGTTGCTGCATCCATCTTCCGGCGGGGCGAACTCGTTCGCAGCCGGTGGGATCGTTCGCGTGTTCCTGATCGATCTCCCGATCTTTGTGGCAACGACGGTGTCGACCGCAGTGTTCTACCTTTGCGCCCAAAGGGAACTCCATCCGAAAGATTGGAAACGCGAGATCTGGTTTTTCCCGTTTGTCCTGGCACTTGGAATTGGCGTCTCAATCAACAACGCCCGGGGGGTTCTGGAAGCGATCTTTAATCGGAAATCGGATTTCTGTCGAACCCCGAAATATGGCATTGAAAGGGCACAGCAGCAGTGGACGAGCAACCGGTACTCTGCAGTGCGAACGGTGATCCCACTCGTGGAATTTATTTTCGCTGTGTACTTTACATACTTTGTATTTCGTGCTTTCCAGAATAGGGAGTTTTTGTCAGTACCGTTTCTAATGTTGTTTCAAATGGGCTTTGCCTACGTGGCATTTTGTTCAGTATGGCAGCGCTTTATGCGCCCCCAGTGGAATCCCAGGGACATTTCGGTCGCGTAAAAAAAGGATGGGAAAACATTTTTTAATAACGCTGTTACTGGCCGGCCTTGCCGCATCGAGCCGAGCTCAGAGCCCCACTTCCTCCCTTGTCGCATCCCCGGCGGCTACGCCGCAGAGTGCACCTCCGACGGTCGGCGTGACGCCGACTCCCGCGCCGGTCCTCGAAACGCACCTCGTCGTGAGTATTCCAGAACAGAAGCTGGCGGTCGTGGTGAATGACAAGGTATACAAAAGCTACAAAATCTCCACCTCACGCTATGGGGAAGGGGACGCGCTCGGAAGTTGGTGCACTCCTATCGGACGTCTGGCGGTCGCGACGAAGATTGGTGGCGCTGTCCCGTTTGGCGGCGTCTTTCAAGGGCGACATTACACCGGTGAGGTTCTGTCCATCAACGCGCCTGGCCGGGATCCGATCGTGAGTCGGATCATTTGGCTGCGCGGTCTGGACTACACGACAAGGAATGCCTTTCACCGGTGCATTTACATCCACGGGACGCCTGAAGAAGACTCATTGGGCAGAAAAGCGAGCTACGGCTGCATTCGAATGCGCTCCACCGACATCATCGAGGTGTTTAACTGGATCACGAGCGGTACGGAAGTGGCCATCGTCGACAAAGCAATCAGTCGAGCGGTCAAGGACCTCGCCGAAGATCGACGTTTGATGGCGACAAACAGCGCGAAACCCGAAGAGAAATCCGACTTGGTCCGCTGAGCCGAATTTGGCTAATGCAGGCTACAGTTTGGGTTAGATACCCCAGCGTCGTTGAAAAAGAAGCAAGCTGGTCAACCCGGTTCCTCCTACGCCGACCCGCCGACACGGCGAACCGCCGACACGGGGCCGGGGGCCTCGGCTCGTTACTTGCACCCCGCCCAATCGGCGAGCGCATCACAAAATGGTCACAATAGCGCGCCAAACAGGTACGGCCGCGTTTTGATGCGTCAGGTTCGCCAGAAGAACGTTACCGATTGCGACAAAAAAATTACTCGGTTGCAGCCGGTTTTTGCTTGATACCCACAATATCTAGTGTTTAGTGGACCACGCTTGTGCTAGATGATGGGTTATGGGGCCGGTTATCCCCGCGAAATCACAAGTTAACCACAGGATGTAACCCGGAAACGGGCAGTTATTCACAAGTTATTGATAGCGGAGCACAAATTTCAGGAAGAAGGCCCCTCGATGATTAAATTGAAACCAGGTGTCCGAACCAGTGATTTGAGGCCGTCCGCGCGAGGCTCGCGCGCGCGAAAGAAGAAAAGCGGTCTAAAATTTCAGCGTTCTTTCAGCCAGGAAGGCAGTTCGCCTTTTGATGAGATTGAGTGGGAACGTCGCGTTGCGGAGATTACCGACGACAGCGGGAAGGTCATCTTTCGCCAGGAGGATGTCGAAGTCCCAAAATCCTGGAGTGCGTTGGCAACGAAGATCGCGGTGTCGAAATATTTCTATGGAGATATTGCGAACGGCACGGATCCGCACGCGCGCGGCCGCGAAAGTTCGGTTCGTCAATTAATTCATCGAGTGACGCGAACGATCTCGGATTGGGGGCTGAAGGACGGATATTTTTCGGATCAAGCTTCGGCAGAGGCGTTCTACGGCGATCTTACCTGGCTCTGCGTGAATCAGCATGGCGCATTCAACAGCCCGGTCTGGTTCAATGTCGGTCTCTATCAGCAATACGGGATCGGAAAAGGGTCTGGACAAGGGAATTACTTTTTCAATCGCGAGGCGGGCAAGGCGGAGCGAGCGTCGACGCAGTATGAGTATCCACAGGCTTCCGCCTGCTTCATCCAAGCGGTTGACGATACGATGGAAGACATCATGCGACTGGCGACGAGCGAGGCGATGCTCTTCAAATACGGGAGCGGAACCGGATCGGATTTGTCTACCCTGCGAAGCACGCGTGAAAAGTTAAGCGGTGGTGGACGTCCCAGTGGCCCCTTATCGTTCCTGAGGGTGTACGATCAAGTAGCGAACGTGGTGAAAAGCGGCGGCAAGACCAGGCGCGCGGCCAAGATGAATACGCTCAAGGATTGGCACCCGGATATCGAAGAATTCATCGAGGCGAAAGCCAAGGAAGAGAAGAAGGCCTGGGCGCTGATCGAGCAGGGGTACGACGGCAGTTATAACGGCGAGGCATATGGCTCGATCATGTACCAGAACGAAAACCTTTCTGTACGGGTGAGTGACGAGTTCATGCAGGCCGCGATCGACGGAAATGAATGGTGGACGCGCAACGTCGTGAGTGGAAAGCCGTGTGAGAAAAAAGAGGCGCGCGGGCTGTTAAGAAAGATTGCCGAAGGGACGTACGTTTGTGGTGATCCCGGTATGCAATTTGATTCGACGATCCACCGGTGGCACACCTGCAAAGGGACAGGCCGGCAAAATTCAACGAACCCGTGCTCAGAATATCTGTTTCTAGATAATACCGCGTGCAACCTGGCTTCGCTGAACCTGATGAAGTTTAAGCGAGCTGATGGGGTGTTCGACGTCGAGAAGTTCAAGGCAGCGGTCCGGGTGTTTATCACTGCCCAGGAAATCCTGGTCGATAACGCAAGTTATCCGACAAAGGAGATTGCAGAGAACAGTCATGTCTTTCGGACGCTTGGCCTTGGTTTTGCCAACCTGGGCGCGCTGGTGATGAGTTACGGGCACGGGTACGATTCGGACGAAGCAAGGGCATTGGCCGGCTCAATTACCGCCATCATGACCGGTGAAGCTTACCTCCAGAGCGCTCGTACAGCCTCCACGATGGGGCCGTTTCCCGGGTATCGAGACTCGAGGGCAACCGGGTTCGCACGGACTGTCGCACCCGATAATGTGGACGCGATGCAGGAAGTCATACGGTTGCATCGGCAATATTGCGATCGGATTGAGAACTCTATCGAATTTGGTTTCCTCAAGGAAGAAGCGAAAGAGGTTTGGAATGACGCGATTCGTGCGGGCACAACGAATGGATTCAAGAATGCCCAAGTGACTGTCCTGGCGCCAACCGGAACGATCGGATTCCTGATGGATTGCGATACAACCGGGATTGAACCGGACATAGCGCTGGTCAAGTATAAGCTTCTTGCCGGGGGAGGCATGCTCAAGATTGTCAATCAGACTGTGCGGGCGGCCTTGGAGAAGTTGGGTTATGCGCCGGAACAGACCGAGCAGATTTTGGCCCACATTAATGAACATGACACGATTGAAGATGTAGCGGTCCCTGAGAGTCAGAGCGTCCTCAAGAGTGGGCTCAGAGCGGAACATCTTCCGATCTTCGATTGCGCGTTCAAGCCGTACAAGGGGGAGCGGAGCCTGCATTATCTTGGGCATTTGCGCATGATGGCTGCGTGCCAGCCTTTTCTGAGCGGTGCGATTTCGAAGACTGTCAATTTGCCGAATGGCGCGACGGCCGAAGAGATCATGAACACCTACATCGAAGGATGGAGGCTTGGGCTGAAGGCCGTGGCGATCTATCGTGATGGGTCGAAGCGCTCTGCGCCGCTGAACACCAAGAAGACGAAGGATATGGGTGGTGCTGAAGCGGTTGCCGAGGTGAGCCCTGAGCCGGAAGCGATGCAGCGCCGGATCGTGGATCTTGAGAAAGAAGTCCAGACACTTCGAGCGGAAATCACGCAGCCCTCTCGAAATCGTATGCCGGACACGCGGGTCTCGCTCACGCACAAATTTGAGATCGCCGGTCACGAAGGCTATATCACTGTTGGATTGTACGACAGCGGTCAGCCTGGAGAGTTGTTCATCCAAATGGCGAAAGAGGGGAGTACGATTGGCGGGCTGATGGACACGGTCGCTACTTTGACATCGCTTGCTCTGCAGTACGGAGTGCCCCTCGAGAGCCTCGTGAAGAAGTTCGCGTATCAGCGTTTCGAGCCAAGTGGCTTTACCAAAAATCCCGATATCCGCAACGCGACGAGCATCACCGATTACATCTTTCGATGGCTCGGGTGCCAGTTCATCAAAGGCTACAAGGAAGCGACGTCCCCGGGCCGGTCGCAACTCGACCTACCGATGAAGGAGATCGCAGATATCGATAAGAAAGCGATCAATCGGCCCGTCGCGGAACTGCCACGGACGGCTGAGAGAGAGATCATCGATGTAATTACCAATCGATCAAATTCCGAGGGTACGGCTGTGCCTGTTTCGAATGGAAACGGCTTATCCAAGACGCACGCAGACCGGGTTCGCGAGGCGCTGGAAAATATGTATATCGGCATGAGTTGTTCGAATTGCGGCAGCACGAAAGTTATTCGTGCCGGAGCGTGCGGCGTCTGCACAGAATGCGGAACGTCGCAGGGGTGCAGCTAACGTCTTGGGGGGGAGGGCGCCGGAGATGACCTTTGGGTTTCTCTGGCGCTTTCTATCGTGTTCCAAAACATGATCGCGAGCACCGCCAAGTTTAGTCCGCTGATGTCCAACGCCGTGTAGCGCCAATCGTCCTCGATCTTTCAACGCCGTTGGCAATCGACGCGATTCCCGTATCCACAGAAGTCGAGGACGAGAACGACGACGATCCAGGAGGTACCAATACCGCGCGAAAAACGTACGAACGGAATACTTGACGTTTGGTGTAGTGACCCCTTTATCTCTGATCATCCGTTTTAAGCTTAATCCGCCATTTTGGCGACCATTTCGGGGAATCGGCAACTTGCGCAATTCGTTGCATCGGCGAGGCAAAAATCTTCGAAGATCTGCAGCAGTCCCTGCTGCTGATAGAGAAATCGGACGTGTTCCCGGGCGCGATCGGTCTCGCCGAAGAGGCGCTTGCAGACGATCGTTAGTCGCCGATTGCTGAGCTCTGCCCGAATTTTTTTGTAGGAGTCCCAGTCGGATTGGTTCGTGGCGACCAGCATCGGATGAATGACGTTCGCCAAAATCTCGTTGATACGGGTTTGGCCGAGCAGATGAAACCGTCGCATTGTGGGCCGGGAGGTTAGGGTAAAATGGTAATCCCAAAACG
>Ga0302179_10000920_pt1 | contig 18507 bp, 14 predicted proteins | sample I_Palsa_E3_1_FD_198788 | JGI IMG/M metagenome (GOLD analysis project Ga0302179, IMG submission 198788) | Peat permafrost microbial communities from Stordalen Mire near Abisko, Sweden - I_Palsa_E3_1 | ecosystem: Environmental > Terrestrial > Soil > Palsa > Peat permafrost | place: Sweden...
ACGGCTTTTTCATTGAGGATCGCGGCGTTACTGTCGGTCGGGAAATCGCGGGACAGGTCACGGCCACGGGTGATGGTCCAGCCGATGGTTTTACCGTAGTCGGATGTGATATTGACGTTGTTGAAGCTGATGGTGTTCTGATCGGGGCGCTTGCCGGACCAGTCCAGAAAGTGTACATCCTCAAACGTGGTAGGTGTCATGTCCGAGGCGGCGACGTTGGCAGCGAGACCTTGCTGGATGAGTTCAGCGCGCAGGGCTTCGTAATGGGTATTGATATCGGGAGTGTTCATGTGCAACGTGAAGAGGCCGTCGCGGTTGTAGCCGGTGGGACGATCCTTGGTGAAAAGTATTTGCCGGAACACGATGGTGGTCCCGATGATGAGGATCAGCGAGACAGTGAATTGGAGAACAACCAGAATTTGCCTCGGCAGGGAGGCCGATCTGCCAATCTGGAGTTTGCCCTTGAGCACTCTGACAGGGCGGAATGCCGAGAGATAGAAGGCGGGATAGGAGCCGGCGAGAACGCCGGTGAAGATCGTGAAGCCAAGCATCGCCGTGATGAACAGCGGACTGGTCCATGGGATGGACATTTGTTTGGCGGCGAGCCCATTGAAGAAGGGCAGGGAAACCTGCGCAAGAAGCAGTGCGAAGCCAAGGGCAATGACCGCCAGCAGGATGGACTCGCTGAGGAATTGTGTAATGAGTTGCCCCCGGAGCGAGCCGATGGTCTTGCGGATGCCGACTTCTTTTGCGCGTTTTTCGCTGCGGGCTGTGGCCAGGTTCATGAAATTGATACAGGCGAGCAGCAATACGAAGGCGCCGATGATCCCAAAAAGCCAGACCATGGTGATGCGGCCGCCGTCAGGTTTATTAAATGCGAATTGGTCATACAAGTAGGCTTTATCGAGGGGATAGAGGAGGGCCTCTTCGTGGTAGTCTTTGAAAAAGGGGGTAGGGAGATCATTTATCCTTGCCGTGGCCTGTTCAGCGGAGACGCCCGGCGCCAGTTCCACAAAAAGCTGGCTGTTATGCTCCTGCCAGTCCGTGTTGTCGCGACGGCCGCCATTGGCAGCGTTGCCCCAGGGAAGAATGGCCTGAAGACCGTTGAACCTCGTATTCTTGGGCAGATCGGTATAGACGCCGCCGATGCGATAGTCAAGGGTGTTGTCGACCTTTACGCTCTTACCCACCGGGTCGTCGTTGCCAAACAGGGCTGTAGCCAGGGACCGGGCGATGATGATCGTGGACGGATCCTTTGTGGCGTCCGCATTGCCCCCGAGCATCCTGAAACCGAACATCGAAGGGAGATCGGCCTGGGCGGTGAGGGCGATCCCGCTGACGGTCTTGTCCCCGTAGTTAAAGAGTCGGCTGCTTTTGAAGTCCGCCGCCATGGCGACGCCGGTAAAGAGATCTTTGTATTGCGTGCCCAGGGCTTTGCCAAGGGGCGTCATAATGGTGTTGTCGGTGTTAAACTCTTCCTTTTTGATGGCATTGTGCAGGCGCTGGTTGACCATACCGACGGCAAGGCGGCTGTGTTGGGGGGCATAGTGATCGAAGTTTGCTTCGTCCGTGATCCAGAGACCGATGACAAGGGCGATGGCCATGCCGATGGAGAGGCCAGCAATATTGATGGCGGAGTAGCCCCGGTTTTTCCAGAGGTGGCGCCAGGCGAGGAGGAAGTAGTTTTGGAACATACGTACAATTTTGGGATAGCAGCAGCGCGGCCAAAAAAATGCCGTTTTAGCTAGGGCTTAATAATCAATTGGTTGGCGTTTGACGGTGATGGAGAACTGTTCGAATGCGGTCACTCTGTGTACGGTTAATTAGTGGCTTGTCTCCTGGAATATTCCGCCTTAACTGAATAATTCAATGTGAGGTCAGCCGGTACGTTAACAACAATAGTGAAAACACCCAATTCGGCGCTAACTCAACGACATAGGTATTTTCCCGTTGCCCGCACCGAAAAGCCTGCGTAAATTACCCTGCACCAAACTCCCATCATCATGGCCGGAACAACTACACCCGAACCTTCAAAAACTGACCCCAAAACAGCAATCGATAAGGATACCGCCGAACTCAGCCAAAAGGAAAAGATCTTCGCCGGCGTCCTCCTCATCCTGCCCTGCGTCATCGCCATCATTCTCCTCCTCGGCTACTGGCCCGACCGGCTCCCCGATCCCAAAGACGGCTATAAGCCGCTTTATATAAAAGAGATCTTCCATGTCCGCCTCGCCTGCATCCCTTCCTCCTTTTGCTGCGTGGATTCCTTCTTTGCCTGGAAAGAAGGCCGGGACGCCGACTCGACCAAACCCGACACAACCCGGCAGCAGACCCTAGATACAACCGGGAAGCTGACCCTGGATACAACCTCCGTCACCCCGACGCCTGGCAGATCCGCCGCCAAAAGCTATAGCCTGATCGACCTCAACATATTGCTGATGTTCCTCGTCGCCCTTGGCGGGTTCCTGGGAAATATGATCCATATAGCCACCTCTTTCACGGCCTTCATCGGCTCGGGTACCTTTAACCGAAAATGGATCCTGTGGTATTGCGTAAAACCTTTCACCGCGGCCTGCCTGGCACTGGGCCTGTATTTTGTCTTCCGCGCCGGCTTTTTGAACTATAGCGCCGATGCCGCCAGCATCAACCTCTATGGAGTGCTGACGATCGCCATCCTGGCAGGACTATTCACCGACAAGGCTACCCTCAAACTAGGCGAAGTCTTCGACGTCGTCTTCAGCATCAAAAAAGATGGCAAGTTCGGCGATAGCCGCCCCGATCCGCTGGTGCCCGTGACGTATAAATTCAACAAGATAACCCCCGACAAGCTCAGTCCGACCGATAACAACAGCATTGTCATGACGGGGGAGAACTTTGACACGGGCCGGCTCAGCTTTGCGATCAACGACGAAGCGTTGCCCGCCGATAGTGTCACCGTCAGCGCGTCGATGATCAGCATCCGGTATAAAATCCCGGCCACTCAGGCCGGGAAGAAGAATTTTGTTTTGACGGTGACGGACGAAAAAAAGACCGTCGTCTTTACGCATAATTTTGAGACGCTATGATACACACACGAATATTTTTCATAACAACCACCCGGCTCATAACCCCTTTTCAATATGCGCAATGACCAGGTCGTAATATTTCGCCTTGTTCGCTCCCGGATACCGGCCGATGACCTCTACACCATTGACCTTTAGCAGATCCAGCTTCTCTTTGGACCGCGCCACCCATTCGGCGGGAACGAAATAATAGATCTTGTTGAGGATGGGCTTTTTCAACGCAAACAACTGCCGCGCCCGGAACGTCAGCAGCCACCAGATATCCGTCTCGACAAAGTCCAGGGAAAACCCGAAGATGTATATATTGTCGGTAAAGAAAAGCTCGGTCCAGGAGTCCCCATAAATCTTACCTCTTTCCCAGCGCGTGATAAAGGGAAGCCGGTCTAGTTTTTTGGTCTGGTAATTGGTCCCGCTGGCTATATAATTACGTATTTGTTGCAGTTGGCCGCCGTAGTGCTCAAAACCCAAATTGATACTCGCGGGATAGCGGCAGTCGCCATGCGCATGCCAGACTCTTTTCCCTTTGACGACGGAATGCCGGAAGACACTGTACCGCTGCTCGGTAATAATGCCTTTATTCGCCCCGGGAACCTTGCCTTCCAACAAAAAATCATAATTGGTAGTAATGATATTATCCGCCTTCATACGCATGATCTGCTCATGGATCAGCCCCGATTTCAACTCCAGAAATTTCCGGCTGATAAACTCCTTCACCTTTATTTCCGGCTGATAGTTGGTGCGCAGCGACCGGAGAAAGATCTCCTCATACAGCAAAGGGAAAGGTTTATTGCCGTTGTCGATCGCCTTTCCGCCCACACAACAAAACGTTTTTAACTCTTCCAACAGGTTCTTCCAGCTATTGCCCGCAACCAGGTTGTTGATATCATTACCGATAAAAAGCGTAGTTCCCCGGATCGGCGCCGATGATAGCCTTTTAGCCATATGGACAATATACGATAAAGATTACAGCCAAAAAAGGGTGTTTTCACTGGCCCCGCCTAACAAACACTTTTGTAAATTGAGGAACACGACAATCACCAATTATGGCCGAAACCGATAACTCCGCTCCCGTTACACCGGGCAATACCGCTCCACCGCCACCCGGAACTGCCCACCCGCCTTCCGCGGTCACCATGTCCTCCACCCCGCTGGAAAGGATCGCCCTGGCATGCTCCGGCGGCGGTTATCGCGCCACGGGCTTTCATTTGGGCGGCCTGTCCTATCTCAATCAGGTGACCTACCGGGGCAAACCACTGCTCGAAAACGTCAAAATGATTTCCACCGTCTCCGGCGGCAGCATTGCCGGTGTCGTATATGCACTGAAGAAGCAGGAGGGAGCGTCTTTTGCGGCGATCTTTAAGTTCATAACCGATCTGCTCAATACGGTGGATCTTTTGAAATCAGGCCTCGAAAAACTAAACCCCGGCACGCATTGGAACAACCCCGGCAAACGGAAGAACCTCATCAACGCCTGGTCGGAATTATACGATCAGCACTTTACCGGCGGCGCGACGTTTGCGGCATTGAACCCGATCACGCCGCAATCTCATCTCGAAGCTGTGGTCTTCAACAGCACCGAGTTCAGCAATGCCGTCGATTTCCGGTTCCGCAACAACGGCACAGGCGTCTTCGGCAATTACTATCTTGAAATAGATCCGGCCCTTGCATTGGAAGTAAAGCTGGCCGATGCGTTAGCCTCCTCCGCCTGTTTCCCCGCCGCTTTCGAACCCATTATGTGGCCGGCCGATTTTATTCATGCCGGCTCGCCCCTTCTCACAGCAAAAAAAGACCAGCTCCCCACCGCCGCAATAATGGACGGCGGCATTTATGACAATCAGGGCATCGAAAGCATCCTGATGTACGAAAAAATAACTCCGGACCGCCCCTTCGACCTCATCATCATCTCGGACGTCTTATCGCCCTCTATGCCCCCCTTTAAACCAACGGCCGACGAACCAAAGACCGGTTTCCGCAGCAAGACGGTCGGCGAGGTCAAACGGGACGTGATGCGGATCAACAACAACATCGGCTGGATCCTCGGCGTCCTTACCCTGCTCTTCGCGGCGCTGCCGCTGTCCTGGCGCTACACCAACCGGACGGGCACCGGCATCTGCCTGACGCTGGCGGTCGCGCTGCTGGGTTGCTGGATCGGCAAAGCGTGGCTGTGGAAAAAATTAGCGGCCCTCGCCGCCTATGCAAAAAATAAAATTCTCAACCCCGTGCCCCCATTCATCCTTCAAAGTCTGGCCTCCCTGAAACTCGACGATCTGTCCGTCCGAAGAGTCGAGCCGCTATTGCTTGACCGGCTGAACAGCCTCCTCGACCTGCTGCTCAATGTCTTTCTAAAAATTGTCCGAAGCCTGAACTATGCAAAAATATACGAGGTCGATGCCTTCCGCTATCGCCGCATCAGCCATCTGATCTATCAATTGACAGCGGCAAATTTCACCACCCAGACACAGCCCTGGCAGGCCCCCCCCGAAGTCCGGGCGAAAAGTACCTTCACCGGGAATTATGCCAGTGACGTAGGCAGTAAGATACAAACGGTCGCGGAACTGGCCACCAGCTATGGCATAACACTATGGTTCACCGATCTGGACAAAATGAATAACACGCTGAACACCCTGGTAGCCACCGGGCGGTTTACCATGTGCTACAACCTGATCGCCTATCTCGAATCACTGCTGTATGACCCGGCGAGCGGCTTTGATGCGTTGCCGCCGGCAACACAGGAGGAGTTGAAAAAGACCTACGCACAATGTTTAGCGGATTGGGCCGGATTTAAAGCGGATCCCCTTACCCCGGGGCTTTGACTGTCAGCTTACAATACGGTGTCTAATCCCCACTGCTGCAAGAGTGGATTCGTGAATATAGGCAACGTATTAGCATCCAACAATTTATTTCGGGCTGCAATCCATGCTTTAGCCGAATCACCATACATATTTGCAATTCTCGAAGGATACAGGTCATTCACTTTTCCCCAATGAAAGGTGAAGGTGATTCCTGTCGCCTCCAGTTTTTGCCATACTTGCGTATAGAAATTATAAACAGCGTCGGAATAAGCTGCATCGAGTTCCATGACACAAGTTTGCGGAAACCGGGTGAAACCCATCGTAGCTTTCGTTTGCTTAACAAACCGAAAGGAGAACAGGCCCGGAAAAGGGCCTGCAGTACTGTTGAGATCCAGCATCAAGGCAATTACCTGATTCACATTGGCGATCGGGAAACCAACGGCTGCACTTAACAATTTCCCGCGCAAAGTGGTATTGCTGAAAAATTCGCTGAGGGTTCCAAACTGCTTTTGGTAAAGCGTTAAACTGGCTCCAAGGATTTTATTGACCAAGCCAGGAACAAGAGCCGGCAGAGCATCCGTCATCAAACCAATAAAGGCTGCGGCGTCATCCCCGGGTCCAAGGCCTGCTGTATTGACGACGGGAGGCTGGTAGTCCGTTGTGTAAGGTCGTTTATACATCGAAGTTACATAGACACCATTACTCATGTCATAGGGGTTTATCATAACGGAAAAATGAAAAGGACGCTCGGAGCCGTTTGGCAGATTGGCATTGGTAAAATCAAGTGTCTGCATAATCCCTTTTAAGATAGTCCCCGATGGCGAGTCATCATAGGGCATCCGTTGATTATAACCTTCCAGTAAAAACAGCGGATCTGTTTCAATCATAACACCAAGTACGACACCAAAGCTGCCAAAGCTGACAAGGACCGCATTAAAAAGGTCATCGTCCTGTATAAGTACCGTCTGAAGGCTCTGGATAAATGCATCGGATACGACCGGGGCAGATGCTCTTTCCAGCCAAACATGCCGGTTAGCCCCAACGGCCACATGCAGCCCCACTACAAAATCCTGAACAGCACCGAAATCAAATGCGGAGCCGTGGGCTCCTGTGCCGATAGCCCCGGCAATCGTTTGCCCGTTACTTGCGCCGGAAGTCTTCAATGATTGGCTTTTCCCTTTCAAATAGGCACTAAGCTCCCATATACCATTGCCGCTTTGTGCAAAAAGCAGATTTTGAGGATCACCGGGATAAGCAGTTGAAACACTACCGGCAGTTATGTCGAATACAGTGTTTAAGGGCTTAGTATCCAGCATAATGCCATTGTTCACGGTGGCTATTTTCATCCAGGACCATCCTGAGCCCAGGGAACGCAGAGGTATTTGGGTGGCGATCGCCTGACTAATGATATTTAAGAATCCCAAGGTGGCGTCATTGTAGCCGCCTAGCGCGTCAAGCGCAGCCTCATCGGCTAATTCGTAGAGATCCTTGATACTTTCCGTAAATGTCTCATGACGGTTTTGCCATGTTTGATCACCTGTTTTTACTATGTTCATGACGATTGTATTAAAGTGAACCATGCTTTTGACAAGGCTTACTGCATTTCCATTTCAGCAATGCAGGACTCCATATTCCCAAGGTGACAAAGCTGGCTACGTAATCACCGAAATTTCTCCTTAACAGAACTTCGGACATCCCGGGCGAACCCAATGAATCGCAAACCGGCGTTGTAACTTCTTGCGGGCTTTGGAGTAGCCCCCAAAAAAAGGAGTTGATTTTACATTGCTGATATTCGGTACCTGGCTGCTTAAACGTCTCCACTCTGTAAGTAGCACAACCACCAAGGCAAACAGAAACCAATGACACGACAACAGCAAACCTTTGCCATTGACGAGCGGTCCTGATAAGAAAGGATATTTTCATTTTGAAAGGCGTTTAATAGCTGAAATCTACGAAAACTTATGTCAATTCCTACCCGTGAAAACACCCATAATCGTCTTCTTCCGGCAAAAAAAGGGTGTTTTCACGGGGTGGCGCTGATAAAAGTAGATGTATATTCATTGGGCCATCCAAAACTCATTCCATGGATACAAGATCATTAACCAACCTGAATACCCTGCATCCGAAATTCCTCCCGTCGGCCATCGAGGCATTTGGAGAAGCACAAGCCGCGATGCCTGCCAATGTGCAGATTGTCGTGGTACAGGGACTCCGGACCTTTGACGAAAGCAATGCGCTATATGCACAGGGAAGGACAGCTCCCGGCCCCATAGTGACCAAGGCCGCGGCGGGGCAGAGCTACCATAACTATGGCCTTGCCTTTGATTTCGCCATGATCACCAATGGGCAGGACGACGATACGGTAGGGCCGAACTGGTTGAAAGTCGTTTCAATTATGGAGGCCGCCGGGATGTTCTGGGGCGGCAATTTCCCTGAGGGCTTTCATGATAATCCCCATTTTGAAAACAGGTATGGGTATAACTGGCGGCAATTGCTGGATCTGTACAATGCCGGGACGTTTATTCCCGGAACGCAGTATGTGCAAATTTAGATGAAATAAAGTGGCGGCAATCCATTGAGGACAGCACCTGGCTTCCCATTTATTCACTTTGAAGCGCGCACATTGTACCTTCATCGTCGCCGTCGGCGAAGCACAAAGACTAAACCCCGCTCCACTCAAAAACTAAACTTTAAAAAAATCGCTATGAGCAAAAAGACCTTCGTTATATTATTTGCGGTAATAACCGCCGCGATCCTGGGCATCTTCTGGGCAAATAACAATGCCGGCGTCCATCAACCCCTGCCACATGGCGGCCTTACCCACCGCCAGATCAATCAGCTGTTTGCCTTATTCCTCGACTGGATGATCTGGCTTCTTGCTCTTTGCCTCTGCCTGTTCTCCAATATTCTGCGTGATTCCGTGGGTGACGCCAGCAAGATCCAGGGCCAGAACTACGCCAACAAGGCGCTTGCACTGGCCGGCGGCCCAATGGCCGAACCGGTCGAGCCGCCGTATTCACTCGCAAAGACCCAGCTGGTGATCTGGATAACGATCATCGCTTCCGTATATACCTATGCCATATTATGGGATGGCAGAGATATCGGGAGCATCAATCAGACCGCACTGATCCTGATGGGTATCTCCGCAGGCACGTTCGCGGCAGCGGCCATCGTGGACACTACCGAAATCCAGCAAGGCATCCCCCGGACCCAGGACGAGCCCTCTTCAAAGAATTTCTTCACCGATATCCTCTCCGACGCTCAGGGCATCTCCATCCACCGGTTTCAAAATTTCGTCTGGACGCTCGTTGCCGTTTTTATATACTTCTACCGTTATGCCAATCCGCCGGCAGGCCCGGTAAGCGGACTGCCCATTCTGGACAGCACCCTCCTCGCGCTCACCGGGATCAGCAGCGCCACCTATCTCACGCTAAAGACCCGGGAAAATGCGGCACCCCCGCAGAACTTGTCCGCACCCTTAACGATCATCCTCGACGGCTCAGCCAGCACGGTACTGACGGCGCTTCAAAAGACGGCAGTCACCACTTTTCCGAATGCCGTCGTGGCCATTACCGATCAGTCAGGGAATAAGACAAACGCCCTTCCCGATCTGGCCAATCCGGGAGTGAATTTCATAGCGACGAATGTCGCGCCCGGAGCCTATACGATCGATGCAACGTGGACCGGTCAGCCTACGCCTCCGGCAACAGTCACCCTGACGGCACATTGGAGCGGCCAGATCACGGACCCTACTCAACCCCTTATCGTCAAATTCGCATAAACCCAATTAAACGCTCCCCACTTCCGGCCTCGCCTGATCGACCGCCGCCTTCCACGCGGTCAATAGAGGAAATTTGGCATCCACATCCGCCGGCTGCTGCGCGATCATCGACAACGCAGCGCCTTCCAACGCGCGGCCCATATTATTGTCGGGAGGCGTAGCGATATTGTCCCCCAGTATCGTTCGCACAAATATCGGATCCGACGGCGGCGGTGGCGGCGGGGTATTCGACGCGACATCGGTCAGCGCCGTCGACAGACTTTGAATGCCCTGACCCGCACGGTCGGCGACCGCATCGGAATAAGGTTGGCCCGGCGTGAAAATCTCCGCCAGCAGCTGCAACACGGATGTATGATCGTATAGCGTATGATTGACCGTTCCCGGCGCTATCCAGGGTGAGACAAGGATGGCAGGCACCCTCGGCCCCAGGGTTGAAAAGGTATTTGGCACCGGCGGAGCCGGGTTGGGCACGGGCGGAGGTACATTGCCCGCAGCCACATTATTAAACGCCTGAGGCGCAACATGATCGTAAAAGCCGCCATGTTCATCGTAATATACCACCATCAGGGTTTCCGCCCAGACCGCCGGATTGAGCGTCGCCGCCTGATAGGTGCGGCGCAAAAAGTCTTCCCCCCACCCCACAGCCACGGGAGGATGGTTATCGTTCGGATGGTCGGGACCGATATGCGGCGCATCCTGATAGCTGGGCTCGACAATGATCACCTGCGGCTGCGTGCCGTTCTTCAGATCGGTGGCCAGCTGCTCATAGTCAAAGAAATTGCCGGTAAATATCTTCGTCCACAGATCGGGATACAACGCAAAAAAAGTAAAGCCGTCGTGATAAACACCCCAGCTGATATTGTTGTTATTCTTCAACCAATCGAAAATATTCTCCTTGGCAGGGATAGCCTGCAGTTTGGTTTCATAGATCTCGCTATGCCCGCAGAACGCCACCGTCCGGTTGGGCTGCGTACTCGTAGGCAGCGGACAGAACCACCGGTCGCAGGTACAGAATGTCCTGGCCAGGAAACTGGTGACAGGCACCTGAGCGGAGCTGAAAAAACACATCGGATCGCAATTGACATTCGGATTGGTCTTGGTGAAATCGGCATAGGCCTGGACAAATCCATTCATGGCCGGCGTTCCGTCCGCACCCGGCGCCAGTTGCGTGGCTACAAAATCATATTCGTGAGGGACATCGGAGTCCAGTTGCTCGTCCTCCGGCCGCTGGAACGGGTAATATACCCCTCCCTCGTAATAATTCGCATACTGGGCCTGATTGGGCGGCGGCTTGAGACCATCGGCAGCGGGTTGCAGACCTTCAAAGCTCAGGTGACCGAGCATATTGTCGAAAGAGCGGTTTTCGAACATCAGTAAGATAACCGTTTTAATATTTTGTAAGGACATATCAGCGATGTTTTAAAAGGATGAAAATGCTTAATCCCGTGGGCCCCTGCCCGTGTTTCGCTTTATCTTCCGGGGTCAGCAAGGTTTTTAGCGTCCACTGTCCGGTCACCGGCGTTCCTTTGAAGCTCTCGTCCGGTGGATCGCCGCGATGCAATACCCGGCTGATCCCGGAATGGTCTACCTCGATAACGCGGTTGCTCGTATCGGCATGCTCCAGGGAGACCGTGAGGATAACATAGTCGTCACCCCAGGTTTTCGCATTGTTGAGTCCGGCAGCTATCAGCGTATCTCCATGCGGAACCACTGCAAATCCGACCTGACCGCTGGCCGTATCCGGCCGGACGGGAACTTCGATCGTCTGTGGACTCTCCCGTTTGCCCCGGACAGCCACCAGCCGGATATAACGCAGTCGATCGTCGGTATGCCCGTCGGGTTTTTTGCGGATTTCCAGGGAATCCGCCTTGGAGCCCAGCGGTAGCCGGATCGTATCTTCCGCGGCCAGCGTAAAATTGTCCTCCTTCCCGTGCCGCGTGATCACCAGCGTCACGGGCGACAACCGGCCGCCGCCGGAATTCGGATAGCCGATATCATGGATCAACAGGGTGGGCTTCCCCGCCACTTTCCAGCTCACCCGCACCGGGTCATTATTCCCGATCGTCGGCGGATCGACGGTGAAGCGATAGATGCGGGGCTGACATGCTGCGAGGAGCATCCCGCAAATCCCTATAAAGAAAAATGCTCTCATGGTTATTGCTGATTTGCGGTAAACAAAGCTTTTATAAACGCATAGCCGTTATTATAGAAAAGATCCTCGACGAACGCCGGCACATCCAGCTGGGCCGTCCATTTGGCGGAGTCTGCCGCCGGCGCCGTTTACCACGTCGCTCAGCTGAACACAGCTATCCTCGCTGACGGCCATGCCGATTTGATTGTCCGCAATTCCAAATGCCGCCCATTCCGCTTCGGAAAAATATTCCCTGTCGACGACCAGCGTGGAATCCTGGTCGATGCCCGTAGGATGATCGTCGTGGACGCCGACATAACCCAGTATCCGCCGGTCCATCGACAGTCCGATCATCCCGCCGTTCCGGACGATCCATTCGATATCGTCATTGAACAAATTGATGGTCGACATATTAAATCCTGGCGCAGGTCTGGACGGGTCGCTGTCCTCCTGTATGGTCTTCGCGATTTCGAGATAGAGGACTCCCGGCGCACCCGCGAATTGCGGATCTTTTCGCGAAATATATCCTGCCCAGTCCTTGAACGCGACTCCGGTAAAGCCCGCATGCGTACACATGGGAAGCGAAACATTGCTGAATTTGCCCGCGCCGATATCCGTCTGCAGATCCTGCCGGGTTTTCCAGCTCATATGCTTCAGATCATAGCCCACGCCGCGGTCGAACAATCCCTGCAAAACCACCCGGCCGTCGTCAGCAAGCCCGTTGCCGGTCGGATAGAAGGGCGAAGGGTCGGCCAGCTGCATGCCAAAAGCATGATTGCATAGACTCGATTGCTGCAAATGCGTGAGATTGACGGCGACGATCTTTACCTTACCCAGCAGGATGTCCAGATTGCTGAGGATCTCCTTCGGATCATACCCCTGAGCGGGCGTAACCCGGTTGATCGTATCCACCAGCGAATGACAGCCTTCCACGGAAAAGAAAATATTCACCTTGTTGATAGGCAGCGGCGAGTCGAAAGCCGTCTTCGAGAGCAGATTGAAAGATGCCGGCGCCGCCAGATAGAGACTCAATACCCGGTCCAGCACAAACTCCGTGAAGGTCTGGTAATTTACGGCCGCCGCATCCGCCAGTAATGTCGCCGACAGCTTGCCCTGCGAAGCAGGATTGAGATATTTTTGCAGCGGGATCACCGCATTTGCCAGCGAGCTCTCCAATCCGTATAACACCGCACCTACGATGACGACATCCTGAAAAGAGGCCAGCTGGCTCTGGTGGATCTGGCTCTCGATGATCGTAGGAAGATCGGTACACAACGCCGGGATGAGGGCGATATCCGTCGGATAGATGATCGTATCGATATTCGGCTGGTCCGCAAAGACCTGCTTGAGTACGATGTGCGCATGAAAATCAAAATAATCCATTGGTAAAGTATTGGTTATTTTTTCTTATTCCCCTTTGGCTTGACCCCGGCCCGCCGGACGCCGGAAGGGGCCGGCGCATTTTGCGCGATCATTTCTACGATGACCAGCGCCCTCCAAAGCATCTTACCCCGATATTGCAGGTTATTGGCTAATAAGATCGATCTAAATGTACGCAGATCGAAATCCCCCCGCAACGGGGAAAACACCCATATCGTCCGAAACCACAAAAAAAGGTGTTTTCACCCATGTCGTCGCTTACGATGCCACAGGGGTCACGGTTCTGACCTGGGGCAATACCCAAAAAGCCACCTGGGCCTGGTGGGATGAATGCGCCGATGAAGCCTATGCCATTCTGCCGCTAAACGCCCAGCAAGCCGGCTTCCCCCCCGGATTCGACTTGGCGCAGCTGCAGGCGGACCTGAAACTGGTGGCGGGGTAAGGGTACAGGGTCAAATCCAGGCACTTACATTTCTTGATAATCCTTCACGAAGGCCAGCCGGCACCGTGCCGTTACGATCCGGAAGGGTAAACCAGAAAAATGGGTGTTTTCCACCTTTTTAAACCAATAATTCCTGCTTAGCTTGCATTAGTCTTTTAAACAACAATCATCTAAATATATCTTTTATGGCAGCTGATCAAAATCAGACCTTCAGCTCTTTGGCAGGTTCCCATCGGACCCCCCTGCGTGGTGCAAACCTGATTAAAGCAGCCGATCCGCAGGAAAAAGTCTCCATCAGTATACACCTTAGAAGAGGCAGCCAGTTTAACCAGGGCAACTTACCGGACCAGAAATATTGGGCAGCAAACTCCCCGCTGAAACAAAGGCCGATTTCCCATGAGGAACTGGCTCTTTTAGTAGGAGCAAACAAGGAGGATATGGCGGCAGTAACCGAATACTTAGAAAGCAAAGAATTAAAAATTACGGAAGCAGACCTGAGAAAAAGGAGCATTCGTGCGGAAGGAACAGTGCAACAAATGGAAGACGCATTTTCCGTATCGCTGAACTATTACCAGGCTGGCAAACAAACCTACAGGGGCCGGGAAGGTTATGTTTCTGTGCCGGCCAATCTCGCCGGTATCATCAAAGGAGTATTCGGGCTCGACAACCGGCAGATTGCTCATCGCGGTGCAGTAGCGGCCGCTGTCCCGCCAAGCACCCGGGTATTAACACCCCTGTCTGTCGCCAAACTCTATAATTTCCCTGCCGGGGTCAATGCCAGTAGTCAGACCATAGGAATTATCGAGTTCGGCGGAGGCTATGATCCGAATGACGTGTTCAGCTATTGCAATGGATTGGGCATTGCGAATCCGGTGCTTACATCGGTCGGAATCCCACCCGCCTCCAATACGCCGGAAGGTAGCGCGACCAACGTCACTTATGATGATCCGGATTTTGAAGTATTACTCGATATAGAAGTGGTCGCCGCAATAGCACCGGGAGTGAATATTGTCGTGTATTTTGCCCCCAACAACGACGACGGCTGGATCAATGCCTTCAAAACAGCCATCTACGATACGACCAACAATCCTTCCGTTTTCACGATCAGCTGGGGCGGTGACGAATCATCCTGGTCTCAACAAACCATAGATGCGCTCTCCGAGATCTTTCAGGAAGCAAGCGGCCTTCATAAAACAATATTCTTTTCTTCTGGCGATGACGGGACTCAGGACAGGGAGCAAGATGGGCTGGCCCATGTAGAATTCCCGGCGTCTAGCCCCTATGTTACCGGCTGTGGCGGAACAGTGATCAGCAATGTAAATGGCAGTTCGTTTTCGGAACAGGTTTGGAATGACGCGGGAGCAAGTGGTGGGGGCATCAGCGTCGCTTTTAATCAGGTGCCTGCCTGGCAGCAGGCCGCAGCGCCGCCACAATCGATAAACCCCGGCGGAGGCGTCGGCCGCGGCGTCCCTGACATCGCAGGAAATGCGAGTCCTTACAGCGGCTATTATCTGACCATTTATGGGCAATCCACTTCGTCTTTAATAGTCACCAGCGGGGATGGCGCCGGTTCTCCCTACGGCTCGGAAGGTGGGACCAGCGCTGTCGCTCCTTTATACGCAGGGCTGATTGCATTGCTCAATGCAGCTTTGGGCAAGCCTGTCGGTTATCTTAACCCGACGCTGTATCAATTAATGAACACGAATGTTTTCAACCAGATATTGACGGGCAACAACGCATTTAACGGAGTGGCAGGCTACCAGGCTGGCCCCGGATGGAATGCCTGTACCGGACTCGGAACGGTTAACGGCAGCAATTTACTCAATGCGTTAAAGACGATTGCCAACTCCTGAGGGGGTGTTTTCACTCTTTTCCCTCCCTATTCCCCGCCGTAACTTGAATGCCAGAAATCTTCCCTCATCCAAAAAAAGCCCTACTATGTTCAATTCAACCGTTCTCGATCTCGTGATCTTATTGTCCTTCACCTATTTCATCGGTAGTCTGCTCATTTCGTCTCTCCAGGAGATTATTGCGACGGCGCTCAATTGGCGGGCAAAAGACCTGGAGTCGACCTTGAACAACCTGCTGTTTGATAAAGAATGGCAACCCTTCCTAAACAATAAAGTTCTGAATAGTCCATTCATCGCTGTCCTCAGAAAGGACGTGGGCAAATTTCCCTCCTATATCCCCGCTGCCAATTTCGCCAGAGCGGTCATGGAGCCATTGGGCGGCAGCGATCTCAACAAAATCGCCGCAACCCTTAGCGCCGCGCCCGCCTTTCTGCCCGGCGACCTGAAAACAGCAATGGACGACTTCCTGCGGCAGGCCGGCGGAGACGTCAAAGCATTCCAATCGCAATTGGAGACGTTTTATAACACGGGCATGGATCGTGCCACTGGCTGGTATAAGCGCAGAGTGCGTAAGCTTATTTTCTGGATGTCCTTACTTGTCGCCATCCTGCTGAACCTTGACACCATCAAGATCGTCAATGACTCGCTGAAACAACCCGCACAGCTTAAGGCAAATGCCGATCAGATCGCCTCGGCCATGAAGGATATTCAATATAAGGAAGACAGCACAGGCATCTCCGTCCGCCTCCCCGGCAAGGGATCCGCCGAACTCAAAGTCGATACCGCCGCCAGCAAGGCCTCCCTGGAAACTTTATCCACCAAGATTAAAGCGCTGAATACCCTCACCTCCCAGCTAAAGGCTGCAGGCCTAAAAATAGGTTATGACAACTGGAATGCTGCTGAGGACGAGTGGGCGGGAAACGATCCCGCCGCGTACACGACCTTCTGGTGGGCAAACATCCTGATAAAACTGGCTGGCTGCTTCATTACCGTCTTTGCCCTCCAGCTCGGTTCCGGCTATTGGTTCGGCATCCTGACCAAGGCGATAAATATACGTGGCACGGGAAAGAAGCCGGGCGAAAAGCAATCGAAATAAACAAAACCCATCATTATGACAAAAGGAATCGATGTCTCTCATCTCAACGGTCAGCCAGGCGCCAATCCCATCAACTGGAACAGCGTAGCCGCATCACCGTCGACCAATGGTCCGGTGCAATTCACCTTCATTAAAGCTTCCGAAGGAGTAACGCTTAAAGACCCGGCTACCAGCTACAACGCACAGGGAGCAAAAAATGCCGGAATCCTCTTTGGCTATTATCATTTCGCCCGACCGGGGGCAAATGCCGCAGCAGACGAAGCGAATAATTTCTATCAAACGCTGTCAAACATCAATATCCCACCCACCTATACCTATCCCTACGCGCTCGACCTGGAGACAAATACCGGGCTACAGCCCAACGATTTCCTTACCTGGGTGGAAGACTTCATGACAACTTTCCTGGGAAACTTCGCCGGCCCTGCTCTTCCGGCCATCATCATTTACGGAGCGCCGGACTTTTTGGATAACAATCTCCCTCCGACCCATACCCTCGGTCAACAGTTTCCGCTTTGGGTGGCGCATGTCGACGTCCCCGCACCCCGCCTGCCAAAGGGTTGGACGGACTGGACCATCTGGCAATATGCCTGGAATGAGCAGATCGCCGGCATCAGCAGCAACACCGTAGATGCCGATCTGGCCAAAAACTGAAAAAACGAATCCCACCCGGGGCCGGCGGTAAATTGCCCTCCGGCGCCACCCATATCATTAGTCCCCTGAGTAATCACCCATTTTAGGTGTAGGCAGATCCGACGCAGATAGCCTGAACGGTCACGCGCAAAAACGGGAAAAACACCCGATCATATTTTGTCAAAGGGTTTTAACTTAGTCTAAAGTGACACTATGATAAAAATCGCGATTGCTCTCTGCGTGCTTTGGCTCCTGGCCGTCATCCTCTTCCAGTTCTGGGAGCCTTTCCGCACCAGGCTGGACCGCTGGCAATTCTTTCTTTGCGGGCTGCTGCCAGCCTGGCGAATGTTCGGCCCCCAGCCGATAGACGGGGATTTCCTGGTTTACTACCGGACAGCACCGGACGATAACCCGGATAACCACCTATTCACCGAATGGAAGCTGGTCAACTACGACCGGAAACCAATGCTGCCTTTCGCATTATTCTTCAACCCGCGCGGCAATATCGTCAAGGCGCTCCGCGAGATCTGCCAGGAAGCCGTCAAGGCGAGCTCGGCCCGCAACGTCTATTACCAGCTTTTGCTGAACGACCTGGCCCGGCGATGCCGCCAGGACCAAGCATCCACCGCCGGCGCCGGCCGCCTCCTCCAGTTTCAGATCCGCTGGCAAACGCCGTCAGCCCTCACCCCGATATTCTCCAGCCATGTACATCCCTGTTGATTGGCATTCCGCGGCAGACTGCCTCCAACTCGTCCGTTGGCTGCTCTTCCTGTCGCTGACCATCTCATCGCTACAAAACATCTCCAACAGCCCGGCCTTCGGCCCCAACGGCCTTTTCGCCTGGGAATTCCAGAAATACGCCTACCGGGAGAATTGGCTGGAATCGGCCGCCTTCGACATCACCTTTGGCCAAACCGGATTTGTATGGCTCAATCTTCTCAGGATCGGCCTCCTTGCCGCGGGCTTCACCGGTCAGGCCCTTCCCATCGTCTTGCCCGCCTTACTCCTCGTCAGCGCGGTCATTTATCTCCGCGCATTCCTGCCTATGTCGGGCGCGGACCAGCTCAATACCATCCTGCTCTTTTGCCTCATCCCTTCCACCTGGTTTCCATCCCCGGCCATCCGCGCACTGAGCCTCTGCACCATCGCCGGTCAGGTCCTGATCTGCTATTTCTCGAACGGCCTGCTGAAATCCCAGTCCCGGGGCTGGTTCGACGGCTCGCACCTGAAGGCCTTGCTGCAAACGGGTAACTACAGCCGAAAATGGGCGGCCCGCCTGGCCGCCAACAAGACGCAACGGGCATTTCGGCTGCCCGGCAGCGTGATCGTACTCTGGGAATTGA
>Ga0302179_10000922_pt1 | contig 18493 bp, 15 predicted proteins | sample I_Palsa_E3_1_FD_198788 | JGI IMG/M metagenome (GOLD analysis project Ga0302179, IMG submission 198788) | Peat permafrost microbial communities from Stordalen Mire near Abisko, Sweden - I_Palsa_E3_1 | ecosystem: Environmental > Terrestrial > Soil > Palsa > Peat permafrost | place: Sweden...
CTGGGACATCCTCAGCCGTCCCTGCGGGACTGTTCGTGGCGCTTGCCTAACCCAGGACTAGCGTCCTGGGCTACTCTCAGCCGTCCCTTCGGGACTCAGTTTGTAAGTCGAGTTCTCACGCAGGCCTTTAAAGCCCTGCATATTCTCAGAGCTTTGCGCAGCCCGGTAAAGTTCTCCCCTGAGACAAGATCGAGTTCTCACGCAGGCTGTAAAGCCCTGGCGTACGTAATCTTCGAAAGAAAATGGGATTTAGCGTCTGGGTGAGAACTCAAGAGAAGCCCTCAGGGGCAAAACTTCTGCGGAAAAATTCGCGACGGGGCAGTTCACGGGCCAATAAGCGGCCATCCTTGAAGGCTAAGGCCTTGTCTATCCCCTCCGCTGATCGACGGGTGCCCCATCCTTCGCGTTCTTTGCGAAGGGTGGGATAGTCAGATCTCACCCTTCAACCTCCCACCGAAAGCAGACTTGTTCCTTAGGAGATCTGGATGTTCCAGTGACGCCCCATTTGCGAGGAGAAACCCAGGTCTCAAAAGCGAGACCTGGGCCACTGTGGCATCGCCCTTCCGGATGAGTATTCGCATTTTGATTTACGAGCAGACGATCAAGGAATTGAAGGCCAAGCGACCGGAGGAAAAGTTCTTTCGCGTCGGCGACCGATCTGCCGGACCTGGCTGCGCGGCATTGAGCCTCGACATCACCGTCACCGGCTTCAAGAAGGGCAACCGAGCCGTCCGGGCCTCGACCGGCCCGCTGGGAATCTTCCTCGGAACGACGTCGCTCACGTTCCAGGTGAGCCTCAAGGACGTCCACCATAAGACGGTCTTCGATGCACAGACTAAGAAGAGTGACCGAACCGATTCCGAGAGTCTCGGACTCGCGGACAACATCGCGAAGAACGTGGCAAAGCGTTTCGATAAGGCCACGGAAAGCTCAACTGTTCAGGTAGCAGCCCTCTCGCTCCAACAGCAGTGAATGATCGCTAGCGCAGCGATGGGGAACAATGCTGCAATGCTGAATCTCATAGTGTCTCCTTCAACCGGCAGCCAGGCAACCACCAGGCCTGGCGGTCTGGAAATCCGGGCTACCCCGGATTTCCAGTTGGGAGCGATGGCGTTGTAAAGCTTGGTGGTAGAAGCCGAAGAGTATCGGCGTCATCCACCCCGCGCTTTTGCCCGGCCAGTTACCCAGGACCAATACCTGCTAAAACGGCAATCAGTGAGCCTATCTCCTGCCCGCATCGCCCAGTCGAACACCAACGCTTGCGATGTTTACGGACTGTACTTTTCCGCCTAGCACCAGCTTCGATACAACCGTGCGAAACTCATTCCCGTGGTTTACCACTACGAACTGCAGAGTGATCTGTGTCCCGTCGGAGTATTCAAAGGTAAGTGTCCCGGTGCAATCGGAGTTGACCGAATACGTGCCGGTTTCTGACTGAAATCCGGGTCCTGTGGGGCTTCCGCCAATCACGACGTAATCTACTTGCGTTAACCCGCCATGGCCATCAAAATCTGTCATGGCGACCCCATTTTGTGGCACCGCGCCACCGGGCGCCCCCAGAAATTCGCCCGCGATGGATTGACCGTACTTTCCCTGGAGCGAAGCGTCCGAGCACAACTGTGCCTGGGCAAAAGATGCGCTCCCAATAGATAAACATGCTGCCGCTGCCGTCAGCATTCCCCTGTAGAACAATGCTTTCATGATGTGTCTCCTCCAACCGTGATTGACTGTGCCATCAGGCCTCAGACAAGAGGCAGGTTGCGACGGCGAGAAGTCATTGGCAATGTCGGCTGGATAATGCTTAGGTGATTTTTTGGTGACCTGGGAAATGGTTGAAACCATACGCTTTGTCGGCCGCGAGAGACAGCCCGGGATAGAATGTTCTTCTTCCCTCGTTTGGTGACGACATGCCCACGGATGTGGTTAAGCTCGGCAACGATCTGGAACTGGACCGCGTTGCCTATGAACTGCGCCGTTCTGGTCGAGCTCTGAAGCTGGAGCGCATCCCTATGGAGATCTTGCTCCTGCTGATCGAGCGTAAGGGGCAGTTGGTCTCGCGAGAGGACATCATCGAAAAGATCTGGGGCAAGGATGTCTTCCTGGACACCGATCACAGTATCAATTCCGCCATCCGTAAAATTCGCCAGGTCCTGAAAGACGACCCGGAAAAGCCAACTTTTATCCAAACCGTCACAGGGAAAGGGTATCGGTTTATCTGCCCTGTGCCGGTCCACGCACCGGCGCCGGTAAACCAGGCAATGGATCTGGAGAGAGATCCGGAGCCCGTCAAGCTGATAACCCAAGTGGAGGCCAATGAAGCCGTCTTCGTCCCACCCCTCCCTGCCCGGCAATTTCGCACGCTGAGATGGATTGCGGCTGTGGCCGCGTTGGCCGTATTTCTGGCCGCCGGAATTTACCTGTTACGGGTGCGGACACGCTCACCCTCCGCAGTTCCCCCGCACCGAGCGATGCTGGCTGTGCTGCCTTTCGCCAACCTGAGCAGTGATCCCGAGCAGGAGTACTTCAGCGACGGCCTGACCGAAGAGACGATCACGGATTTGGGGGAGATCAACCCGGACCAGCTAGGCGTGATCGCTCGAACATCATCGGCCTCCTATAAGCGCACCACCAAGACCGTCGCGCAAATAGGGCGGGAACTAGGAGTCGATTATGTCCTCGAGGGCAGCGTCCGGCGAGAAGGGGGAGTAGCCAGGGTCAGCGCCCAACTGATCCAGGTCAAGGATCAGGTTCATCTGTGGGCGCACAATTATGACCGCGAACCAGGCGGGGACCTGGCGCTGCAGGATGAGCTGGGCAGAGCGATCGCGCAACAGGTTCAGGTGCAACTCACACCGTCTTACGGGAGTCGGTCCGTCAACAAGTACGCTCCAAATCCAGAAGCGTATGAGCTTTACCTCAAAGGCCGTTTTTGCATGAACAAGCGGACGATCCCGGAAATCGAAAAGGGCACCGGCTATTTCCAGGAATCCATTCAAAAGGATCCGGGATTTGCCCTGGCCTATGCGGGACTGGCCGACTCCTACTTGGCGCATGCGATCACTTCGCCGGCAGATTTCGATCCCAAAGCCAAGGCAGCTGCTTCCCGGGCATTAGAGCTGGACGACGGCCTCGCCGAAGCGCACGCGGCACTGGGAGCGGTGAAGGCGGACTTTGAATACGATTGGCCAGGAGCAGAGCGGGAGTTAAAGCGAGCTATTGAACTCAACCCGAATTACGCCGATGGCCACTTTCGCTATGCCTGGAGCTACCTGACGCCGCTGGGCAAGTCAAATCAGGCCATCATTGAAATGAAAAAGGCGCTGGAGCTTGATCCGTTTTCCCGCATGGACAATACAGTCCTGGGGTGCGTTTATTTCTATGGCCGGAAAAACGAACAGGCTCTGCAGCAATTTGAAAACGCAATTCAATTGAACCCCGACTTCTTCGTGACCTACTACCATCTTGCCTGGCTCTACGCCGATCAGGGGCGATATCAGGATGCCATCAGCGCGCTCACCAAAGGGCGACTCGCTGCTGGCGATCAACGCGTCAAAGACGCCCTATCTCAGGAAGTTGCCCTGAGAAAGGCGTTTGCTGCAGGAGGCGGAAAGGGTTTCTGGCAGCAAATTCAAAGCCAGGAAGGTTCCGCTGTTGGCGAGTTCGGAAATGCGCAAGTGTATGCGCGGCTGGGAGACGAGGAGAAAGCCTTGAAGGAACTCGAGCGCAACTATGAGGAACGATTCCCGCTGGCAACGCTGGTGAATGTTGACCCTGCCTCTGATTCACTCCGTTCGGACCCGCGATTCAAGGAGTTAATTCGGCGCATGGGGATGACGCTGCAACTTAATCCTCAGTAGTAGGAAATATGATTGCTGGCACTTTTGCGGAAGTTCGTGGGCGGTAGCTTGGTGAAAGTGGAGCTCCGGCTGTCCACAATACTGTCCGCTTCGTCCGTCCTCGCAAGTGCGGACGAAGCGGAGTTGGTAGGCGGTTAGGTGGCCAGATTGGCCGCTGTGGCAGGAGTGCTGCTGGTAACAATCGAACCGTTCACGCCAGAAGGGAAGAACCCTCCACTGGTGGCGTTTGCCTGGTTACCGAACGCAAGATAAAGAACCTGGCCCGGTGTTCTGGTAGCGGGCAAGCCGTTGGCATGATTGACCGAAAGTACCTGCCCTTTAGCGCCACTGGGAGGTGGAATGAGATCAGCTCCGTCGAGCGCTGACGTGGTGATGCCGAGGACAGAAATCTGCGTGCGAATGGAAGAAACGTGCTGCGATTCGGTAGCCAGAATGCGTGCAGCCGTGGTGATGATGCTGGGCGTGGTGAGTAAACCAGCGGCGCCGCCGTAAGCGGACACACCGATGTCCTCAAAGATTCGAGAAAGGCGCAGGAAGTCAGCCTGAGAGTCGAAGCCAAAACCTAGAGCATTGAGGTTGATGTTTGGCTTAGCGATCACCTCTGAGCCCAGCGCGGAACGCAGCAGCGTAACGTGGGCTCGCTCGTCTCTTCCTATCTGGTCAACAATTTCGTAGGTCAGGACCTGGTGCGGGTTTGTAAAGTCTACTTTTTTACCGCCCGACGTAACCCGGCCGCCTGTGGGATTGGAGCCATTCGCTTGTCCACTCACTCCAATATTGAATAGCTCGATGCCTTCCCCATAAAGTGCGTAGGTGTAGAACTCAGACTCCAGATACTCAAGGTTGAGAGCGAATTTAAGGACCTCTACTTCAGTCGTGGTTTGGGCTTCGGCAGGAGTAATTCCGGCCATGGAAAGTGCGGTAACCCCCGCAGTCGCGGCGCCAAGCGTCTTTAGAAAGCTACGGCGGTTGGGAGACGCGGAGACAAGTTCATCTGTTAGATTTTTTGGCATAATTCCCTCTGCTTTGCGTTGAGCTGTCGTTGATAGTTGATCGCCCACCATCGGGCAAACAATACGTCGGATAATCTAGATGCGATGGCGAAGAGTAACTACCGATGGCCACTTGAGCCATATCCCGGTAATCTCTTTGCTCGTGCTCGTGGGGTATTAGCCTTACAACAGACATGGGCGTTTCTTGAGTTTGTTTTGGAGGGTCCTTCGTTACGAGACATGTAAAGCTTGGCATTGCGGCGGTACCCAATTTGTTGTACGCTGCGACGCCGCAAGTGGATTCATCGAAGAGGCAAAAATTTTAGGAGCTTGCTAAGTGCACGCGAGAGACACCTCAGCTTGCGTTTTGAGGTGCATTACTCACTGAGATATCGATCGATAATCTTCGCAGGCTCTCATATCCTCAAAGTTATGGAAATGGGGCGACACGATTTTTGCAGCAGATTTACGAGAATGGCGGTGAAGTCCTGACGGTGCCGTAAAGCTGCCTAAGGGCGGAGAGGTATCCGGTTCACCCGGGTTCGGGGGAGGTTCGAGACAGGCGAAGTAACCCCAATCGTTGTGATCTTCAGAGATAGATGGCGGCTTTCAGCGCTACATGGCGTTCACGTCCGCGCGGCCCGTTTCAGAGCCACCAGCCTAGTGGTAACTAATCTGCCAAGTAATCCGGCCGAAGCCATTCTTCATGGGCGTCAGGGCAAAGGGTGGGAAGCTCATGCTAAATTTGCCCTTCTCCACGGCCAACGTGAGCAGAGCCGCCTTGCGGCCATTAATCTCTACAGCCAAAAGGGTCTCACTCCCATAGCGAGAGGTGCTATGTAGGAATCGATGACAAAACGCCCATATGGATAGGCGGCAGCCGCGTATCGCTGCGTGTGCTGCTGCCAGTCGGCATCGTTATTCCAGATGCCAAACGCCTTGGGGAAGTCCTGTGCTTCGACCGCAGCGAAGAATTCGTTCACCTTATGTTCTGCGGCAGATTCCAACATAGGAAAACAACGATGGCGACAACGCCACAGAAGCACGAGGCGCTAATCAGGAGATTGCGGCGCTTCTTGGTTCGAGTTTGGTCGTAGACAGGTGCGTCCAGCAGGGTCATCGGATCCTCTTTCTTCGACTGAGAACCTTACCTTTGAGACACCGTTGAACGAGGGAATGTTTCCCTGGCGGCCTGAGCGCGTCGAAGTTGAGAAGAAGACACACGGCAGGCCGATTTCTTGGAGTGCAACGGCGAACCAGGAACATTAGATGCGTTCCGCACACTGCTGCATGGGATAGCCACACTCCGGTAGCAGCTGGGCGGTACTCTGGAAGGACCTCTACATCGCGACGAAGGGTGAAAGGGATGCGGATGCTGGAACACTTGATTTCTCCGACACACTGTCCGATAGTCCGTATTCGGACAGCGCGTGGGCATTTGGACATAGACCCGATGCATCGATGAAAACGTAAGTCTGATTTGCAACGACTTACGCTACCTCGAAATTGGCTGCCTACGTGCTTATGCAACAGGAGAGCAACCAGATTGTGTGGGCGATCGCTTCATCTATCGAACCCAGGGGTCCAAAGCTGCATAGTTTTTCGAATAGCTAATGAAAACTCGTTCAAAAGCGCTCGTTGGAAGCAGGCCATCCTCGCGGGGACTGGGACCGCTGCCAACTTCATTCATGGGTACTACGAATGACACCTGTCTCACCGGACATGCCCCCACGAGGATGTCTTGGGCGGGTAGAACAGTAAATGCCTGCTCCACTCCGTTGACTACGCGCTTGAGCACTGGAGCCCGACTTACGGAAGCTCTCAGAAGCCGCGGCTGGGCCGCATACAGCAGTGCCGCGTTGCTCCCCGAATCCAGTCGAAGCAGCACGGGGGCCACATCGGCGGTGGTCAGTCGCACGGAGACAATCATGGGCCGCGTGAACGGCATATCGTCTCCCGGACCCTGAGGCTGCTCGAGTGGGATATGTTCGCCCTTGACCGCCTGCGCAAGGGTCCTCGACTCATCAAGGCAGAGGATTTGCTGGCGGTTATCGATGAGCAGATCGAAGTGCGAAAGAAAGTTTTCACCCAGTATCCCGCGTATGCGAGGATCTGCTGCCTTTAACTCAGCGATGTCCTGAATGACTGCGAGAGCCTGTGGGATCGAATGACTTCCAGCCTCAATCAAGTCGAGAAAGGCAAACGCGCTCCGAGATTGGGTTGCAACGCCGCTCACTCCCGTTGTGCCGTCGATTCTCAAATGAAGGTCTGAGGCAAGGACAGGGTCAATCGTCGTGATCTGGGAGCCTGTGTCAACCAGGAAGTCGTAGGGCCCGGTCCGGTTTATCCGGACTCGGACAACGATGAGATCGTCTTGAATGCGACGCAAGGCTAAACTGGCGACGTTCCCCGGGCAGCGTGGTTCAGCATGAAGCGTGGAAAGGGCTAGCGTGGCAAGACTCGCGGCGACAAAGCGTTTGACGAGCGACATTGAAAATCACCTCAGCCGTGTTGGCTGAATGCAATGTCGCCCTGTGCCATCGTGGGGTAGTGACGCAAGTCTGACGATTCTCTGAAAAGCGAGTGACGGATTCGTGACGGATCACAAGTTCTCTGTTTTCAAGTTTGAAGATATCGAGGTCAGCGAGCGTGAGTTCCTGCTAGTCAAGGGTGGAAAAGCCCTGCCGGTGGAACCGAAGGCGTTTCGCGTGCTTTTGTTTCTGTTGCGAAATCCCAAGAGACTGGTGACGAAAGACGAGATCATAGGCGCGATCTGGAATGACTGTGCAGTTTCTGACAACTCGCTCACTCGCAGCATTGCCACATTGCGCAGGCTGCTTGGAGATGACAGCCGTGAGCCACGATTTATCGCAACTGTGCCCACGGTAGGATACCGATTTCTGTGCGATGTGGTGGCTGCGGAGGAAGGCGTCAACGGGTTCGCTACGGAAGAAACTCATCTTCCGTCGGAGATCGATACCAATGATTGCCGCAGGGAAAAGGAGCAGTTCAAGCCACAGTTTGACCCTGGCGGTAAGAGACTGTCTGGTCGGTCCCTCGCTGGACTGTGCATTTTGGTGGCCGGAATCGTCGCAGCGGGGTACTTGAAACGCGAGGCCTCCGGCACACGCGACGTGCACGAACCCTTCGTTCCACATCTGGCTGCCGAAGAGCGAATCACCTCAAATCCGCCAGAAGCGCCCGTTGAAAATGCCGTTGTATCGCGCGATCGCAAGTATCTCGCTTTTCATGACAATTTGGGGCTTTATCTGCGGCAAATCGCGAACGGCGAAACCCGCGCTTGGGGCCTGCCGAAGGACTTCGTTGCTTGGCCCGATGATTGGTTCCCCGACGGTACCCATCTCCTGGTGACACGGAGAGAAGGCCCGTCCAGAACACTCAGTCTTTGGAAACTTTCCCTCTTGGGCGGCAATCCGGAAAAGCTCATGGACGATGCGGCAGGGGGATCTGTGTCCCCGGATGGATCCCGGATCGCCTATATGCCTGGGCCTAAATTCGGAAGCGAACTCTGGGTCATGGACTCCGATGGTGCAAACTCCCGAAGAGTAGCGTTGGCCAGAAAGCCGGACCAGCCAAACCTGGGGGATGGCTGGATCCAACACCCCGCTTGGTCACCAAATGGCACACGTCTTGCCTACGTCGAAGCCCACTTGGCAACTGCCCAGGCTGATCCCCGCCAGTTTGCTAACTCGCTCCTCACTCGCGATGCGAATGGTGGCGATTTACAGGTTGTGTTGAAGGATGATTCTCGGTTGCGGCCAGCCCTGTGGTGGACTGCGGATGGACGTATTCTCTTCGCCTACCTTAACGATCCGACCAGCGAACGTGAAGATACGGGCGTTGACTCGATTTCGATTGACGAGCGCACAGGGAAGGCGACCGCCCCACCGCAGCGGGTGACTGAGGGTCAAGGGTGGATTGGCGGTTTGAGTGCCACGTCGGATGGGAAGCGGCTTGTTGTATCGAGAGAGAACACAACGCGTCAGGTGTTTATCACCGAACCCGATCCGGGCAACCACAGGTGGAAGGCGCCTCGCCGCCTGACCCTGGACACAAACGAGAGTCTAGCCACGGCGTGGACCGCTGACAGCAAAGCAGTCCTTTTCGTTTCCGATCGGAATGGTACCTGGAAACTTTTCAAACAGAATATCGACGAGACCACAGCCGAGGTCCTCGTTGAAGGGCGCAGCATGCGTTTCCCGCGTTTGAGCGCGGATGGTTTGCAAGTACTTTATCTTGTTGAACCGCAGCGCGGCGATCACTCGCTCCCTGCATCCTTGATGTCCAGGCCTTTGGCCGGAGGGCCTCCCCGGTTGGTTCTGCGGGAAAACGGAATCAGCAATTACCAGTGTGCGCGGGCTCCATCGCAATTGTGCATTTTCAGCAAGCTCGTGGGATACGATCGCATTCTTGTCTCGTTCGATCTGGAGCACGGTGCAGGTCGCGAGATTACCAGAATTCCGAGTGGCGGATCTCACTGGAGTCTTTCCCCGGATGGATCGCGGCTTGCACTCGTCCTCGACCCGCATCGAGTTCGATTTCTCTCACCGGTCACCGGTGCCGTTCACGATGTTAGCCTGAACGGCTGGCCGGTGCTTAACGCCGACTGGTCAGCCGATGGCGCGAGGGTCTTCATACGGAGCATCACGCCGGCAGGCGTCCCCGTGATTCTTGCCCTCAACGGGGCAGGGAAGGCGGAGGTGGTCATAGAAGGGCAAGTGGGTTCTAATTTTGCCTTCTTCATTCAGTCTCCGGACGGGCGACACGGGATTTTAGAGATGCCAACCCCGGGCGACAATAATGCCTGGATGGTCGAGAAGTTTTGAGTCGCCCGCAAACGACCGGTAAGTGCACATTTCCCGCTTTTGCTGACCACCGATATCTGAAGGTTTGGCGTTGAGAAGCACCCCCCAGGAACAATTCGCCAGGGGCAGGTTCCACACTGGACGTTGTCGGCCATCGGTCCAGATAGATCAGCTGTTCGAATTCGACATGACGAGCGAACGCAGAACTGTCTCCAGGGTCGTACGTTCTTTGCGGGAGTTCGCCTCGCCAGATTCAAAATCGATCCAGCCTTCGTTGAAGCCGTCGATCATCCGAATCCTCGGCGTGGGGTACTTCATACCCTGCGAGCGAAACAGTGTCTCCCATTCGTCGTGTGGGACTGCTTCCGCCCGCACCGGACGCTCCAGTGCGGCGCCCAAACCAGCAGCAATATCATTCGCGGAGTAGCGCCTGGGACCTTCCAGTTCAACAGTACGAACTCCGGTCCACGTTTCACCAAGGAGTTCTGTCGCCGTTCGCGCGATGTCGGCCGCGGCAACCATCGGAATCCGGTGATCGAGAGGTTGCAGAAAGCTGGGGATTACACCCTTGCGCGCCGCTTCCACATCCCACGCCGCGTTTTCCATGAACCAGGCGGCACGCAACAAGGCAATCGGAATCGAGCTGGTGCGCAGCAAGTCTTCCGTAATTTTGGAGTTGGTCAGAAGGTTTTGTTCCGCAACGTGGGCTCCCACCGTGGAGAGAAACACGACCTTCCCCGGCCGGCTGGTTTCGATGGCCTGCCTGATGGCCGCAGCTGCCTTGTGCGTCTCAGGAAATCCGGGTTCAGGGTCGTAGTTTGGCGGTGTCATCAAGAAGACGCCTTCGACGCCGTGAAAAGCTTTTGTGAGTCCCGTTGCATCTTCCACGCTGGCGATTGCGATCTCATAGCCTTGAGCGGACCAGGAGCGTCCCTTCTCGGCATCCCGCACCACCGCTCGCACCTTGTGTCCCTGTGCCAGAAGACTGCGGGCCACCGCGCCCCCTACCTTGCCTGTCACTCCAGTAATTGCAAACATGATCGACTCCCTTCCGGAACTTTGTTGACCTGCAGATCTGATGTCGTATTCGATTGCAGGGCATCGAGCATGAATGGCATATTAGAAATGACGAAACGCATGAATCAGAAGGTCGATGAACGGATCCTGAACGGGATGAGCGCCTTTGCCGCGATCGTCCAGTGCGGCAGTTTCGTCGGCGCAGGCAAAGCGCTGAATATGTCGCAATCAGGTGTGAGCCGGTCCATCGCGCGGCTTGAGGCGCGCCTCGGAATGCGATTGTTGGAGCGAACGACACGCTCCATCTCCATTACGGATGAAGGACGGCGGTTACACGAGCAAATCGGCCCGCTGCTGACTGGCATCGGAGAGGCTGTGGCATCAGTGATGGAAGGGCGAGCACTGGTGCGGGGCCGGCTGCGCGTGCAAATGCATCGCACGTTTGCACATTTCCTGGAAGGAGCACGGCTCAGGGCGTTTCTAGAAAGCCACCCGGAACTCGAACTCGAACTGATAACTCGTGATCAACTCGGCGATTTAGTAAGCGAGGGCCTCGACGTTGCCATTCATGTCGGAAACCCGCCGGTTTCGAATCTGGTTGTGAGAAAGCTATGGACCACACGCATCGTGACCGTCGCTGCGCCCTCTTACTTCAAACGACACAAGCATCCAGCTACGCCGCGGGACCTGGTGACGGACAGACATATCCTGATTGATTATCGCGACCCGGAGACTGGACGTCCGTTCGAATGGGAATTCCATCGGGGCCAAAGAATCGTAAAGGTGCCCACAAATGGTCACATCATCGTCAGCGACATCATCACCATGCACAATCTTTGTCTGGCAAGCTATGGAATCGTGCAGGTGATGGAAAATGCGGTGTCGCGGTTGTTGAAGCAGGGGAAACTGATTGACCTTTTCCCGGATTGGCCGGATGAGCGCTTTCCTCTCTACGCCGTTTACCCTTCGCGGAAGCATTTGCCGGCAAAGACCCGCGCATTTCTGGACTTCGTTGCCTCACTGCCTCCGTCCGGCACTGCCACTGCCCAGGATTAACTGACCTTTCGAACACGTAACGAATGACTTTTTGGTCGATCCCACGTACGGCCCCCCCAGTCAATCAGCTTTGCACGGAGTTAATCTCGACCCATTTTCTGACCTTATTATGTTGTATGCTACATAGGGGAATGCATAGAGACCAGAAGAGATCATCGGTCGCGTTGTCCTTTTTTCTGCCCACGCCGCCGGCGATCGGAGCGCGTCTTCATAGAGGCTTTCAGAATGCGTCAAAGCAGAAGGAAATGGATTTGTTATCGTGCAGTCGTCCTTTTGGTCGTCCTCGCGCTTGCGACGTTGGCCAGGGCACAGCGGGTGATTACGTCCCAATACGACAACGCGCGCACCGGCGCGAATCTCAACGAGACCAAACTCACGCCGCGCAATGTAAATGTTCAGCACTTTGGAAAGATCTTCACCTTGCACGTGGACGGAGACGTCTATGCCCAACCGCTCTTCCTCGGCGGCGTGGAGATTCCGGGGAAAGGCCGCCACGATGTACTCTTTATTGCCACCGAGCACGACAGCGTCTATGCCTTCGACGCTTACGGCAATCCGAGTACTCCTCTGTGGCAGGCTAGCTTTCTGAAAGACGGTTTGACCACCGTACCGGCGCTGGATGCGAGTTGTCCATTCATCTCACCGGAAATTGGCATCACGTCGACCCCCGTCATCGACCCGGACACCGGAACCCTCTATGTCCTGGCCCGCACCAGAGACGGGTCCGGCTTTTTCGTGAACGTGTACGCCCAACGCCTGCACGCCCTCGCAGTGACCACGGGGGTGGAGAAGTTCGGTGGCCCGGTGGAGATTCGAGCCAGCATGAGCGGTTCCGGAACCGGGAGCAGCAGCGGAAAGCTGAGCTTCAATCCATTGCGGGATAACCCGCGAGCAGCGCTGTTGTTGAACCGCGGCGCCATCTATCTCGCATGGGCCTCTGCCTGCGATGTCAGTCCCTACCACGGCTGGGTCATGGCTTACGGCGCACGGAGCTTGAAGCAGCAAGCGGTCTTCAATGCATCTCCCGATGCCGATGACAGCGGAATCTGGGAAGGGGATACCGGGCCTGCGGCCGACAAAGCCGGCAATATCTTTCTCGCCACCGGCAATGGGCGTTTCGACGCCGCCAAGGGTGGCCGCGACTATGGCGATTCCCTACTCAAGCTAAACGGAGAGAGTCTAAAGCTCAGTGATTATTTCACCCCGTACAACGCGGCCAACCTGGACGCGAACGACAGCGACCTGGGTTCCGGTGGACCGATGCTGTTGCCCGACCAATCCGGTCCCTATCCGCACCTGGCGGTGGTGGAGGGGAAGGGGGGCGTCCTCTACCTGGTGGACCGCGACCACATGGGTCATTGGCAGCCTGGGAACAATAGTCATGCGGTGCAGACGATGGCCGTTCCCGATGGTGTCTTCGGATCGATGGCTTATTGGAACCACTTTGTATACGTGCTATGCGACGGGGACGCGCTGCGTCAATTTGCTGTAATCGACGGTAAGCTCTCACCCAAAGCGGCGAGTGGCTTCCGTGGCGTATCGGCAACCCCAACCTTATCCGCCAACGGGCTCAACGACGGCATAGTGTGGCTGCTCAGCTCCAAAGTCTGGAACGCACCCGACCAACCCGCGGCTCTCTACGCCTATGACGCTGCGAATGTGGCGCATGAACTCTACAACAGCGAGCAAAATGCCGGCCGGGACCGCCCGGGCCTTGCCTTACGGTTCAACATCCCGATGGTCGTGAACGGGCATGTATATGTAGGCGCAAAGCACGAGGTAGATGTCTATGGACTGCAATAGGTATGCTCCCCCTTATCTCCCACAACAGGTAGCGGTACAATCCTGGAGAATTCGGGCCCCTGCACTGAGCGGAGGCGGAAGTGAAAAAGATTGCGTTGGCCGGGTTCTTTCTCCTTTTGGTGGTTTTGGGAATCGCTTACAAATCGACACATCGTTTTGCTTCAAACGGCGTCGACGCGGCAGTGCCCGGGCAGATCGACGCGGGAGCAACCGGCACGAAATGGATAACCGTTCGGGATACACGGGAGAGGGCATTTTCGATCCAGGTTCCCCAGGGCTGGAAAACCAATGGCGGACTCTTCCGGTTCAGCACCATCGACACGCGGATGATTGTCGACATGACTTCGCCGGATGGGCTGACGAATCTCCGTATAGGAGACTCCACGGTTCCTCCCTACCGGGTGCCGGGCCCGTTCCTGCGGCCGGGACCAGCTGTGGCCTTGTATACGGTCGGCAAGGTGTTCGCGACCAGGTATGGTGAGGCGCGGTTCGCCTCCATCTGCCAGGGAGTGCATTTGACGAAAAGCGATGCACTGGCGCCAAAGTATCATCCCGCGGCGGTTGGCATAAGTCACACTACAGCCGGTGATGCGTTTTTTACCTGCACGAAGAATGGCGCGCCGATGTCCGCCTACGTATATGCCGAGACCATGCTAATGGGGCCCGGCGGGCCGGGCTCATCCTGGGTGGTGGTGGCGCTTGGGAGTTTGCTGGCTCCGGCGGAGCAGGCGCGAGCGGCAGGCGCGACCTTGCAGCACTCTGGGGAGTCGCTGGTGATGAACCCTGCGTGGGTCGCTATGCAGAACCAGTTAAACAACCGGGCGATTCAACAGATAAACGCCGCGACGCGGGCGACGATCGCGGCCACAAATGCGGAGAATGCGCGCGAGCAGACAATGATCAGTCAACTCCAGAATGACAGCTTCAACGACGTCATCAACGGCGTGCAGGCAACGGTAGACACCACCACCGGACAGCGCTACATCGCACCGCTCGGACAAGGCGGCAGGCAATGGATCAACGGCAACAATGTAGTCGTCGAGTCCGGCTTATCGCCAGGTGCGGGGTTCGATCCGCTAACGCCGGGAAACCGCTAGAAGGGGGAAAGGGGACACGATCGAGCTTCCACTGCTGCTGCAGCTTTCGCAAAGTAGTATTGCTCATGGGCAAAGCTCCTGATCTAAACGATGTGACCGCATTTGTCGCCGCAGCCAAGGCTGGAACTCTCAGTGGGGCGGCAAGAGATATGGGTCTCCCGACCTCGACGGTGAGCAGGGCCCTTACACGTCTTGAAGAGCACGTGGGCGTACTCCTGATTCGACGGAATCAACGAGGGTTGTTGCTTACGGATGCGGGCAGGGAATACCTGACTTCATGCAGGCGTGCTTTGCGGTCGTTGCGGGAAGGCAGCGAACTCATTGAGCGGCAACGCGTGAATCCAAGTGGATTGCTGCGGGTGGCCGCTCCCGCTTGTTTTGCCAAGAACACTCTGGCGCCGCTGCTGGCGGGCTTCCTTAAAACTTTTCCCGAAATGAAGGTTGAACTCGATCTTTATTCTTCCGGATGGGATCAAGAGGGTGCAGACGAGGTTGACGTTTACTTCAAGGTTCGAACACCTAAAGATTCCGCGCGAAGATGCCACCTGTACCCGAAAATCACGCAAGGCCTCTTCGCCAGTCAGGATTACCTGAGTGTTCACGGTGGCCCACGCGACCCTACAGACCTGGTCAAACATCGGTGCATCGGTCTGTTGGCCGAGACGAACTTCAACTTATGGAAGCTGATGAGGGGCACAAAGACGGCATCCCCGGAGCTCCATTTTGTTTTGACTGCCAGCGACCCGGAGATCCATTGTCAGCTTGCTCTCGATGGTGTTGGCGTCGCCGTGCTGCCGCTCTGGCTGGCGAAGCAGCCGCACATTGAAAAGCACCTGGTACCTGTGTTGCCTTCGTGGCGGCCGCTCCCTATTGCTCTCTGTGCGTTGTATTCTGGCTCCTCGCGGCTGACGCCGAAGATTGAGGTTTTCATGGACTATCTGGAACCGTTTGTCGGGACCGAGCGGGACCCGTGTCTTCATGGGGCTCCGGTCAAGGCCTGCTTTATCAAACCATAGCGGACGCTCAGATATGAGCTGATTTGACCATATTGCATACACGCAAAATTGTTTTGCATCCAAATCTGATCGTCCCGCTCGCAATCAGGCATCTCTACTACTAGCTGCCAACCGCGTAGGGCAGCCAGGACATAGGAGAAATGTTATGAAGGTTTTAGCGATAGGTGGTGCGGGGCACGTCGGTTCCGAAGTTGTGAAGGAACTCTTAAAGCGCAAGGCAGAAGTCGATGTCCTGGTTCGCACTGAGGGTACGAAGGTTTCTGAGGGCGCCACCGCTGTGGTTGGCGATCTCCTCGATCCGGTTTCCCTGGAGAAAGCGCTGGACGGGATAGACAAGCTGTATTTGCTCAACGCCGTTACCCCCGATGAACTCACGCAGGCTCTCATCGCCTACGACCTCGCTAAGCGAGCAAAACTGAAGCACATCGTGTATCACTCAGTCTTCCGGGTCGATCACTTCAAAGATGTGCCGCACTTCGCCTCGAAGTTTGCGCTGGAAAGCGCTCTGCACACGTTTGACCTTCCGTTTACGATCATCCGTCCAAACTACTTCAACCAAAATGACGTTGGACTCAAAGATCCGTTGACGAAGGCTGGGATTTACCCGATGCCTCTAGGGCCGGTCGGTGTCTCCACAGTGGACGTTCGGGACATTGCCGAGGCAACCGCAATTGCCCTGACGACCGCAGGACACGAGGGTAAAACCTACAACCTGAATGGTCCCGACATCCTGAGCGGCCTGGGCGCAGCGGCGATCTGGTCTGAGGTTCTGGGCAAGGAGATCAAATATACCGGCCATGACATGGACGCATTTGAAAAGCAGATGCGCGATAAAGCTCCCGCCTGGTCCGCCTTCGATATTCGCATGATGTTTCAGGGGTACATCGAGCGTGGCTTCGTCGCGGGGGATGACGATCTAGAGACGCTGACAACGCTGCTCGGCCATGCACCTCGACGCTACATAGATTTTGCCCGTGAGACCGCTATCGCGTGGCAAAGCAAACCTGTCGCATCCGGCCTTTCTACGGCCGCTTAGTGCTCTCCTGAGGTTCGTCCGTGAACGACAATTTCCTGCCTGCAAACATCGCCGGCTTCGCCAGCGAGACCGCCCTGGTAAACGGGGTTCGAATTCACTATTGGGTGGGAGGGAATCCGAGCGGCCCGCCGGTGCTGTTGTGGCATGGATTCCTGGGAACCAGTTACGTCTGGAATAAAGTTATGCCCATTCTTGCGGCGGCGGGCTACGCGGTCCTCGCTCCCGATATGCGGGGCTACGGTGATTCTGATAAACCTGCAGGCACAGCCGGATACGATGGCCGGGCGCTCGCGGCGGAGTTCCGTGCCCTGGTGCATCAAATAGGATTCGGAGCAGGTCAGCCGCTTCTCATCGCTGCACACGATATGGGCGCTCCTCCGGCTCTTCTCTGGGCCGCTGATTTTCCGGACGAAGTGCGTGGGCTGTTCTACATGGAAGTGCCGGTCATGCTGTCTGAGATTCTGTCGGAAATCATCTGCTACACGCCACCAGCTATGGCGAAGGGTTCGATGTGGTGGTGGATCTTGCCTCTCGCGCCCGAGGTGCCGGAGCGGCTTGTCGTCGGCCATGAGCGCGCTTTTCTAAGCTGGTTTTTCGAAATTGCCAGTCCTTGCTCCATTCCACCAGAATCGGTCGATGAATACCTGCGGTCGTTCTCCGGACGCGACGGCGTGCTTGGAGCGATGGGCGTCTATCGCGCGGCCTTCAAGACGATTGAGCAAACGGAGCCGTTGCGAAAGAGCAAGGCGACGGTTCCCGTCATCGCGCTGGGCGGTGCAAATGCTCAGGGAGACAAGGTCAGAGAAATGGTCGCAATGGTTGCTGTGAATGTGACAGGTCATGTGATCCCGGACTGCGGCCATTTCCTCCCCGAGGAGTGTCCTGAAGAGATCGTCCGGCAAATTCAAGCCTTTGCGAAGTGATGGCGGCATACCCTGCGCGGTCATAGGGCAGGGGAGGAAAACGAGGATACGAGATGGCAGAGATTGAAACATTTCCAACGACTACGCGTCAGCTTGCAGTCTCCCTGCCCGCTGAACGCACAAATGTTTGTGTCGGAGCCGACACCTATTCGATCGTTCTCAAAGGCACTGATACGGACGATAAGTTTTCTTTTATCGACATGTTTATTCCACCCGGTGGCGGTCCAATGCCCCATGCCCATGAGTGCGAAGAAATGTTTTATGTGGTGGAGGGCGAGGTGGCTGTCTTCTGCCACGATCGGCGCACCTTGGCGACGACTGGTTCAGCGGTCAACATTCCGGGCTGGGCTCCGCATGTCTTCCACAACCTCAGCAGTGTTCCGGCGCGACTCTTCTGTATTGTTGCGGCTGCGGGCCTGGAGCGAGAGTTTATGGAAATTGGTCCGCGTGTCGCGACGCGCACAACTCCTCCCCCTCCGGTCCCCCGCGAAAAGAAAGCCGAGATGAAGAAGAAGATGCCTGAGATCGCGGAAAGGTACAACGCACGAATCCTTCCCCCGGATACGTTCGACCACTTGATGAACAAAGAGGAACTGAAGTTGATCGCGGCCGCGGACGGCGAGTGAGCAGCTACCCGGGTTCGAAGAATCCCTTGCGTGCCTGGACGGTCAACTTCTTATCCTTAGCCTTCAGCTCCAGCTTGTGATAGGTGTTTGGCGGTGTACCTGGATCCGGCTTATAACCCAATTCATATTGCAATCGCAGATCCTCGGCAATTTGCGAAAAAATTTCTCGCAGCCCGGTCGTCGCCGATACTTTGAAAACACGCCCACCAGTACTCTGTGAAAGCTTCTGCAGGCTTTCGAGGCC
>Ga0302179_10000923_pt1 | contig 18475 bp, 15 predicted proteins | sample I_Palsa_E3_1_FD_198788 | JGI IMG/M metagenome (GOLD analysis project Ga0302179, IMG submission 198788) | Peat permafrost microbial communities from Stordalen Mire near Abisko, Sweden - I_Palsa_E3_1 | ecosystem: Environmental > Terrestrial > Soil > Palsa > Peat permafrost | place: Sweden...
TGGAAACATTTATCCTGCCGGAAATAAATCAAGCGACCGCCGAAATCACAGGCCAGTGCGAACATCCACCGCCATGCCTGCGACTGTGCAAACATATAGTCGATATCATGACCCCGAGTCATACCCGAAAAGCATACCGCCCGGGGCGGATATGGATCGACGGATTAATCAGACCCTAGTTGAATGTCGCTGTGGTCAACACCTGCTGGCCATGCGGATTGGAAATGGCAGGCACATCTTCGGCAGTGATGAAGATACGTGTCGGCCTGAAAGGGGTCGTGGTTTTCATTGTGGCTTTCAGGGTGTTGGACAAAAAGCCGTCTTTACTTTGCATTTCCCCAAGATTCTTCGTACCGTTGCGTTCAGTGTCCATCCATATGATGTACGTTTTTTCTGCGGGCTGCAACCGCTGAGGACTGGCCAGGTGCAGGATACTGATGTCGACGTCATACCCCTTATCCTTGTTGACGCTTATTTCTACCATTCCCTGGGCGGCAGGAACCACCTTGGATTCCTGAAAGTGAACTTTCTGTGAACTGGCACTTGCGTGTATAAAGCAAGTAGCAATCACTAACAATGAAATTGCCTTTTTAGCGAAAGAAATGATGTGTTTCATAAATGTTTATTTTAGATTACCCTAAAAGTGACATTAATTTCATTCCAAAATGTTACATCAAATCAGGAAACTTTTATGTAATTCCGATGAAGATTGCTACACGTCCTGCCGTGGCCCGATTTATGCATCTTCAGGATGCCAAAAGGGTTCAGTCGGGATAAGCTTGATAAAACCGTGCAATGGCTTGCTTCATGAAAAGCCGTGAATTTTATAAATGTCCCGTAAAAATAAATAACAATCAACAAGGCTATGCGACCTACCTTGAGTCCCTTGTTTATTTCACCCAATAGCACATTTTAAAAATCAAATTTTATGATAGAAACAGCAGAACCGCAGACAACGTCCATACGGACGGAGATAAAGACGATAGTGGATCGTTTTGCGCCGGGTTGGCCCGGAATCCCTGCTCGCTGGACTTCCAGCGCCAAAACGGGGATCGGAACCGCCCTGAGCGACAAAAGTCGGGTATGGTTCACGCTGAGCCATGGTATTTTAAACGAGGTCTATTATCCCCGCCCGGACAATGCCGCCATCCGCGATATGGGACTGATCATCACGGATGGAGCGGATCTTTTCTCCGAAGAAAAGCGTGATACCACCTCGACAGTGAAATGGCTGGCGGAAGGAGCGCCGGCTTACCGCTTGACCAATACGTGCAAGAACCATCTTTACCGCATAGAAAAGGAGATCGTTGCCGATCCGCATCGCGACACCATTTTGCAAAAGATCTCGTTCGTCCCCCTGGAAGGCAAATTGGAGTCGTACCAGCTGCATGTCCTGCTGGCGCCGCACCTGGGGAACCAGGGAGGCGGCAATACTGCCTGGGTGGGAACATTTGACGAGGTTCCGTTATTATTCGCAAAGCAGGGAGAAAATACGCTGGCACTCGCCTGCTCGGCTTCGTGGCTGAAACGTTCCGCCGGATTCGCCGGAACATCGGACGGCTGGCTGGAGCTCAAGACCTGCAAAGAGATGACCCGGGAGTATACCCGTGCGGAAAATGGCAATACGGCGCTCTTAGGCAGGATCGATCTCGTGGGGTCGGATGGAAATTTTGTGCTGGCGCTTGGTTTCGGAAAAGATACAGAAAGCGCAGCCAGGAATGCCATTACAAGCATCAGGGACGGGTTTGATACGGCGAAGAAAGATTATATCGCGGGATGGCATGATTGGGTAAAATCACACGCCTCCCTGAAAAATGGAATATTCCGGCCGGACCATCTTTCACAGATCAGTCTTGCAGTCCTGCGAACCCACGAATCGAAAAGTTCACCAGGGGCCTTCATTGCGAGTCTGGCATTACCCTGGGGATTCAGCAAAGGCGATAAGGACCAGGGCGGTTATCATCTGGTCTGGACCCGCGACATGGTAGAAACTGCCGGGGGGTTGCTGGCTGCACACGCCCACGGAGATACGCGCCGGGTCCTTGATTATTTACGATCGACCCAGCAGCCGGACGGGCACTGGGCCCAGAATATGTGGATCGATGGTACCCCTTACTGGAATGGCCTTCAAATGGACGAAACCGCGTTGCCCATTCTACTGGTGAACCTGGCCTATCGCGAAAAAGCATTGGACCTGGAAGCTATGCAGCAATTCTGGCCAATGACGCGCGCAGCGGCAGCTTACGTGGCGCGTAATGGTCCGGTCAGCGCCCAGGACCGATGGGAGGAGGATCCCGGCTATTCTTCCTTTACCTTAGGTGCGGAAATAGCCTCGCTTCTGGCGGCTGCGGACATGGCGGAGTTGAACAACGAAAAGTCCACGGCCGTGTATCTCCGGGAAGTTGCCGACACCTGGAATGGCTGTATCGAAAAGTGGACCTATGTATCAGACACAGACTGGTCCCGCAAGCACGAAGTGGCCGGGTATTATGTCCGGACGGCGCCGGTAAAAAAAGGAGAAAGCGATTCAATGCTCATGAATCCTGTCCATGTAAAGAACGTGTCTTCGGAAGAATCGACACGTATCGCCATTCATTTAATAAGCCCGGACGCGCTGGCCCTGGTAAGGTTCGGATTAAGGGCAGCCGACGATCCGCGCATCTGCGACACGATAAAGATCATTGACGATCTGCTGAAGATAGAGACTCCCGGCGGCCCCACCTGGCATCGCTATAACGACGATGGCTATGGCGAACATGCCGATGGCGCGCCATTCGACGGAACAGGCATCGGACGTGGCTGGCCGCTACTCACCGGGGAACGGGGGCATTACGAACTCATGGCAGGCAGAGAAGAAAAAGCAAAGGAACTGAAGGCAGCAATGCAGTATTTTTCCAACGAAGGTGGCCTGATCTCCGAACAGGTTTGGGACCAGCCAGACATCCCGGCACGAGAGTTATATTTCGGTCAGCCTTCGGGATCGGCCATGCCCCTGGTCTGGGCGCATGCCGAATACCTTAAGCTGCAGCGTTCACTGCTTGACGGCCAGGTCTTCGATTTGCCGCCACAAACCGTTGACCGGTATATTAAGCAAGACACTAAATCCTCGCTGGCATTGTGGCGCTTTAATCACAAGATACAAAAAATGGAGTCGGGTAAAATACTGCGCATCGAGTCGCTGGCCGACGCCGTTGTTCATTGGAGTAATGATGGCTGGAAGACGACAAGTGACAAAAAAACCATCGATACGACGCTTGGAATCCATTACGCAGATTTGCCCGCAACGGGACTTCCGAAGGGCAGTTCGGTACAATTCACTTTTTACTGGCCGGAGTCAGGCCGCTGGGAAGGTGTCGATTTCATAGTGAGGGTTTCCTGATTTATTTGATCCCGCCACTCCGCAGCGTAGAGTACCTTTTTCCGCATCTTAGTCATGAACGCCTCGTGACCCCCACCAATGGGAAAGATCAGCTTCATTTACCCTCAAGATGCCTTGTTCGCCTCATTATACCCTCAGCTCTTTGCGGTCAGTCGGGCTCGGGGGCCGATTCGGCAATTGGTAAATGACTTTCATTATAAAAGGTTGATAGGCATGAATAGCGTCTCCACAATCAAATCTGCCGGTCCGGCAAAACAGACGGATCGGAGCCGGCCGACAACTTCCGCGCTGCAAAAAAACATACCCCCTGCCGAATCCACCGTGCTAAAGCTAAATGAACTTGCAAAAAAAGCACCCCTTCTGTCATTATATAAAAAGCCGGAAACATGATCCATTGTGAAAACCCCGACTACTGACGTCTGCAGCAAATCGGGGTTACCTTTATTGAGATTTTCCCTTCAGGTCTTCTTCTTTTTTATCTGTTTTTTATGCCGACTTTACGTCTTTCAACATTTTTCCATCCTGTTGGAAATAAAGCAAATGTTTTTCGCTCCCTTTTGAAACACTGACTTTATAGACTTTCATTTGGTCTGTATCCTTGTCTTTGAATATTTCCTCTTTGTCTTTTCCTACCGTCCAGGACTTGTAGTCACCATTATTTATTGCATCCGTAACGGCGGCCGGCATATCCATGCTCATGCCCTTATGAGAGGCTATTTTTGTCCCGTCTTTGGCGTAAATGGCCTTAAAAGCTGTGTCCTTATTGTTAAATTCAATGACATAATTATCCGGATCTCCAGTCAGGAAATAATTGGGATCGTAATCATACCAGGCAGACCCGTTTGTAAAAGTTGGATAGCCATACCAATTCCCATAACTGGCCAGCGGATATTGGTTATAGAAGGCATCCGTCACGTCTTTAGGGACTTTACTTTTATCCAGTTTTGTACGCGTCTGGCTGCTATCCTTATTGCTCTTCGAATAGGCCTGTCCGCATGAACTCATCGAAATAAAGGCCACTCTCCATTATAGAATTGCCCCATTGATTTATATCATTCCCACATTAATTCTACCTTTCCTGAATTTATCGCCGAAGGTGTGAATTTTGTAAAACAAATCTCAAATCGTATAACTTTCCCGCGGGAACCATATGCTACTTTTACGCCAAACTACATTTTAAACTAAGCAAATAATTATGTTACGCAATATCAAAGACTTGCTCGGGTTCCGCATCGCAGCCAAAGATGGAGACATCGGAATGGTAAAGGATTTTTATTTCGACGATGAAACGTGGACAATACGATACCTGATCGTGAAAACAGGTGACTGGTTGTCCACCCGGGAAGTCCTGATTGCTCCCGAGGCCTTGACAGATTACTCCTGGGAATCCGAAACATTCTCTGTCGGCCTGACGAAGGAACAGGTCCGCAACAGCCCGGACATCGATACTGAAAAGCCGGTTTCCCGCCAGCAGGAGGCAGAATTGGCGAAGTATTATCCGTGGCAGAGTTATTGGGGAACTGGCTTTTTTCCCGGCGGTGTCTGGGGTGTCGTTCAGCCTACCCCCCTTATTGATCCAAGAACGATAAGAGAAGTTGACCGCACAAAAATTTCCCATGAGGACAGACATTTAAGAAGTTCGAAAAAGGTTACCGGCTATCATATTCATGCTGCGGACGGCGATTTCGGTCACGTAAATAATTTCATCTTTGACGATCAGACCTGGCAAATTGCCTATCTGTTGGTCGATACCCATAACTGGATCGGCGGCAAAAAAGTGCTGATAGCCGTTAAGCATATACAGCGCGTAGTGTGGGAAGATTCGAAAGTTGTTGTAGACATGACCATCGATACAATAAAAAACAGCGAGGCTGTCGATAAATGGGAATACACCGTTCCGGAATACGACCAGGCCGAATACAGGAAACATGTCTTTCATTTTAAAGAAACGGCGGATATATTATAAAACGAGAAAAAACATGATAGCGGAATCAACTATAAAGCCGGTAAAAAGCATTGGCAAAGAACTCCGGCAGGATGTTCCCGATACTGACATAATTCAGCCTTTATCAAAAGACGAGCTGCGAAAGATCAACGCTTACTGGCGGGCAGCCAACTATTTGTCGGTAGGCCAGATCTATCTCTATGATAATCCTTTGCTAAAGGAGCCACTAAAAATAGAACACATCAAGCCGCTGGTAGTCGGACATTGGGGCACGGTGCCGGGTCAGAACTTTATCTATGCGCATTTGAACAGGGTCATCAAAAAGTATGACCTGAATATGTTCTACGTAGCCGGCCCCGGACACGGCGGCGCGGCGCTGGTGGGAAATACTTACCTGGAAGGCACCTGGAGCGAAGTCTATCCGGCAGTCAGCCAGGACGAGGCGGGTCTGAAAAAGCTGTTTAAACAATTCTCCTTTCCCGGTGGCATTTCAAGCCATGTAGCACCGACGACACCCGGCTCCATTCATGAAGGAGGTGAGTTGGGATATTCGCTCAGTCATGCTTTCGGAGCGGTCTTTGACAACCCCGATCTCATTGTAGCCTGCGTCATTGGCGATGGGGAAGCCGAAACGGGCCCCCTTGCTACCTCCTGGCAGTCCAATAAACTCCTGGACCCGGCTACCGATGGAGCAGTCATCCCGATCCTCCACCTCAACGGATATAAGATCAGCAACCCCACTATCCTGGCGCGCATCGAACACGAAGAACTCGACCACCTTATCCGGGGCAACGGCTGGACGCCCTACTTTGTAGAAGGCGATGAGCCGCAACACATGCATCAACTCATGGCCGCCACCCTCGAAAAGGTCATCGCCGATATCCGGCGAATTCAGGAGAATGCGCGGGAAAATAAGGATATCACCCGACCCCGCTGGCCTATGATCGTGCTACGGTCACCCAAGGGCTGGACCGGACCTAAAGTAGTCGATGGCCTGCCCATCGAGGGCACCTTCCGGTCGCACCAGGTGCCGCTGCTGGTGGACCCGGCCCATCCGGAGCATGTCAAAATACTCGAAACATGGATGAAAACCTACAAAGCAGAAGAACTCTTCGATACAAACGGCCGGCTGATCGCCGAACTGGCCGAGCTCGCGCCGACCGGCGAAAGGCGAATGGGCTCCAATCCCCATGCAAACGGTGGCCTGCTGCTAAAAGACCTGCGCATGCCCGACTTCCATCAGCATGCTGTCCGGGTGCCCTCACCCGGCGCTGTCGATGCCAATGACACCCAGGTGCTGGGGGCTTTCCTCCGGGATGTCGCTGTATTCAACCAGCACCAACGGAACTTCCGGGTATTCGGTCCTGATGAGACACTGTCCAATCTGCTCGGCGATATTTTCCAGGCCACCGCGCGTCAATGGGACGCCCGAACGCAGCAAAATGACGAATTCCTGGCGCCGGAAGGACGCGTGCTGGACTCGATGCTCAGCGAACACCAGTGCGAAGGTTGGCTGGAAGGCTACCTGCTCACCGGACGACACGGGTTGTTTAACAGCTACGAGGCCTTTATCCGCATCGTCGATTCGATGTTCAGCCAGCACGCCAAATGGCTGAAAGTTACCCTGGAATTGCCCTGGCGCAGGAAGATCGCCTCCTTGAACTACCTGCTTGCCTCCCATGTGTGGCAACAGGATCACAACGGCTTCACGCATCAGGATCCTGGCTTCCTCGACCATGTGATCAATAAAAAAGCAGATATCGTGCGCGTGTATCTCCCTGCAGATGCCAATTGCCTGCTATCGGTCGTTGACCACTGCCTGCGCAGCCGGCACTACGTCAATGTAGTCGTGGCCGGTAAACATGCCCTTCCTCAATGGTTGACGATGGATGAGGCGGTAACCCATTGCACGGAAGGTATCGGCATCTGGCAATGGGCCAGCAATGACCAGGGTTCCGAACCCGACGTGGTGATGGCCTGTTGCGGCGATACCCCCACCCTGGAGATCCTGGCCGCCGTTTCCATCCTGCGCGAGCATCTGCCCGACCTGAAGATCCGGGTCGTCAACGTAGTCGACCTCATGCGTCTGCAACCCGCCACCGAGCACCCGCACGGACTGAGCGAAGCGGACTACGACGCCCTGTTCACCAAAGACAAGCACATCATCTTCGGCTTTCATGGATACCCCTGGCTGGTTCACCGGCTGACCTATCGCCGGACGAACCGCAACATACACGTCAGGGGCTATAAAGAAGAAGGCACGATCACCACCCCCTTCGACATGCGCGTGCAGAACGAGCTGGACCGGTTCCACCTGGTCCAGGACGTGGTAAACCGCCTGCCGAATCTGGGTAGCAAGGGGGACTACCTCAAACAGATGGTTCATGACAAGCTCATTGAACATAAGCATTACATTGATCAGCACGGCCAGGACTTGCCGGAGATCCGGAACTGGAAATGGGCCACGCAATAACAGCAAGTAAAAAACCGGAGGTACCATCGATGGATTCTACAACGCTCGCAGACACGGCAAAAATGCTGGTCGCCGACGACAAAGGCTTGCTGGCAATAGATGAAAGTACACCAACCTGCAATAAACGGTTTGCCGAAACAGGGATTCCTCAAACCCTTGAGAATCGCCGCGCCTATCGGGAATGGATCATCAAAACACCCGGGCTGGGGGAATTCATCAGCGGGATGATCCTCTACGACGAGACCATCCGCCAACATGATGCTGATGGATACGCTTTCGTCAGGATCATCGCCGACGAAGGAATCATTCCGGGAATTAAAGTGGACACCGGCGCAAAAGATCTGGCCGGTCATCGGGGAGAAAAAGTCACCGAAGGATTGGACGGCCTGCGCGACCGTCTCCGGGACTATAGCGGGATGGGCGCCCGTTTTGCCAAATGGCGGGCAGTGATCGCGATGGGCCAAGGCATTCCGGGCAAGGCCTGCATGGAGGCAAATGCGCATGCACTAGCGCGTTATGCCGCCCTGTGCCAGGAAGCCGGTCTCGTGCCTGTCGTCGAGGCGGAAGTGCTCATGGATGGCGTGCATACCCTCGGACAATGCCGAGACGCAACAACCGCAGTCCTCCATGCCGTTTTTAACCAGCTCTATACGCAAGGGGTCTGTCTGGAAGGCATGATCCTAAAACCTAACATGGTGGTCCCGGGTCTTATCTGTCCCCAAAAGGCGACCACAGATGAAGTAGCCGATGCCACCGTGGAATGTTTTCTGCGCGTCGTTCCTGCCGCCGTTCCGGGCGTCGCCTTCCTGTCGGGCGGCCAGTCCGGTGAACTGGCATCAGCGCGGTTGAACGCCATGCAGGTCCGGTTCGCGGGTCAAATGCCCTGGGGCCTTTCTTTCTCCTTTGCCCGCGCCATCCAGCAACCGGCTTTGGCCATCTGGCACGGAGAGCAGGCCAACGTGCCGGCCGCACAGCAAGCATTATATCATCGCGCCCAGTGCAGCCACGCCGCGCGACGAGGCCTGTACACCCGGGAAATGGAATGGGCTATCGCGTGAAAAAAAAAGAAATACTTATTTATGCCAGACAATACCGACCAGTCCAAGGCGCCGGCAACAAAGCCCGGAAACAAAACAGCTCCGAAAGGCGACGGGAAGCCGCATCCGAAGGTCGACCCAAAGGACGACCTGAAGACCATTCCTATGAAGGAAGTACAGGCCAAACTGAAGTCTTCCACGGTCGGCCTTACCCAGGCTGAAGCCGCAAAACGGCTGACGCAATACGGTCCCAACGAGATCAAGGAAAGGAAAACGAACCCTTTACTGAAATTCCTCAGCTATCTATGGGGACCCATCCCCTGGATGATCGAAGGAGCCGTTATCCTATCAGGTATAGTCCGGCATTGGCCGGATTTTTTCATTATCCTCGCCTTGCTATTTGCCAACGCCATCGTCGGCTTCTGGGAAGAGCGACAGGCCGGCAACGCCATTGCCGCATTAAAGGCACGGCTGGCCGTCAAGGCCAAGGTAAAACGGGACGGAAAATGGATCAACCCCGACGCCTGCGAGCTGGTCCCGGGGGATGTCATCCGGCTGCGGCTAGGGGATATTGTACCTGCCGATGCCCGATTATTGGGGGGGGACCCGATCCAGGTGGACCAGTCCGCACTCACGGGAGAGTCGCTACCCGTCACGCCCAAACCCGGCGCGGCTGTGTTTTCCGGTTCCATCGTCCGGCGGGGCGAAATAGAGGCATTGGTCTATGCCACGGGCACCCATACTTATTTCGGCAAGACGGCCGAACTGGTGCAAGGGGCGCGTACCGCCAGCCATTTTCAACGCGCCGTGCTGAAGATCGGTAACTACCTCATCGTACTGGCCGCGGTCCTGGTGGCAGTCATTATCGGCGTTGCGATCTATCGCGGTGATCCGATCATCTCCACCTTACAGTTTGCGCTGGTATTGACCGTGGCGGCGATCCCCGTCGCCATGCCGACAGTATTATCCGTGACGATGGCGGTGGGCGCCCGACTGCTGGCAAAGAAACAGGCCATTGTCAGCCGGCTTGCCGCCATCGAGGAATTAGCCGGCGTAGACATTCTCTGCGCGGACAAGACAGGCACACTGACCCAGAATAAACTCACCCTGGGCGACCCGTTTACGGTCAATAATATCCCGGCAGCACAGGTCATCCTCCATGCGGCGCTGGCCTCCAGGGCCGAAGATAAAGACACAATAGATCTGGCCGTTATCGCCGGCCTGAAAGATAAAAAGGCGTTGCAGGGCTACCAGGTAACCCATTTCCAGCCGTTCGATCCCGTACACAAGCGCACCGAGGCCACCGTAAAGTCGCCGGATGGAAAAATCCTCAAAATCACCAAGGGAGCGCCGCAGGTCATTATGCAACTGTCCGGCAATGCGGGTACAATAAAATCCGGGGTCGATGCGGCCGTCAATGGATTTGCCGCCAAAGGCTTTCGCTCGCTGGGCGTGGCATGGACCGAAGGGAATGGGGGATGGCAGTTCGAGGGGGTCCTGCCCTTGTTTGATCCGCCCCGGGAAGATGCCAAAGCCACCATCGCTAACGCGCTGCAAATGGGTGTGAAAGTCAAAATGGTGACCGGTGACCAATTGGCTATCGCCCTGGAAACAGCCAGAACCCTTGGGATGGGAACGAATATCCTCGATGCCAATACCCTGGGCGATGAAGCGCATCAAAAAACCCCTGAAGTGGCGGAGGCCATCGAGAAAGCCGATGGCTTTGCCCAGGTCTTCCCGGAGCACAAATTCCGCATCGTGGAAATTCTGCAAAAGCGGCATCATATCGTCGGCATGACCGGCGATGGTGTCAACGACGCCCCGGCATTAAAGAAAGCCGACTGCGGCATCGCCGTTTCAGGCGCCACGGATGCCGCACGCGCAGCGGCGGCAATCGTACTGATGACGCCCGGCCTGTCGGTGATCATCGACGCCATCAAAGAAAGCCGGAAGATCTTTCAGCGTATGAACAGCTATGCGATATATCGCATCGCCGAAACCCTTCGGGTACTGTTGTTTATGACGCTGGCGATCCTCGTGTTCAACTTCTACCCGGTAACCGCCGTCATGATCGTCATGATCGCCTTGCTCAACGACGGGGCCATCCTGTCTATCGCCTATGACAACGTTCGTTATAAGAATAAGCCCGAAGCCTGGAACATGCGCATGGTGCTGGGTATCTCCACCATCCTCGGAGTTATTGGCGTTATCGCCGCCTTTGGCCTTTTCTATCTCGGTGAGCGGGTGTTTCACCTTGACCATGCACACATCCAAACGCTCATGTATCTGAAGTTGTCGGTGGCGGGTCACCTGACCATATTCCTGACCCGCACGCGGGGAGCATTCTGGTCCATCAAACCGGCGAAGGTTCTTTGGATGGCCGTACTCGGCACACAGGTCGTCGCCACACTCATAGCTGTCTACGGGCTGTTCATGACACCCCTTGGATGGGGCTGGGCCGGATTTGTATGGGGATATGCCCTTATCTGGTTCCTGATGACCGACCGGGTGAAATTGCTCGCCTACAAGATCCTCGACCGCGCCAAACCCAAGACCGGCGAAGACAAGACCGTCGAAAACAAGACCGGCGAAGACAAGACCGGGGATGCCAAAACTCAGGACGCCAGGAGCATACCTGATCTGACACCGCAGATCGCGGCGCGGGCCTACGACCTATATGTAAAAGAAGGCCGTCACAACGGCCACGATGTCCAGGACTGGTCGCAGGCAGAAAAAGACGTGCGAAAAGAGATCTAACACCATCAGTATGATAAAGAAAGAAATAAAAAAAACGGCCCATGGACTTTATGTTGAGCTGGTCAAGCTCCAGAAGGAAATCATCTCGTCCAAGCTCAAGCTGCTGGTCATCCTGGAAGGCAGGGACACCGCCGGTAAGGACGGCACCATAAAAAACATTATCAAACACCTCAGCCCCAGAGAAACAAAAGTGGTGGCCCTGGGCAAGCCATCCGACCGGGAGGAAAAGGAATGGTATTTCCAGCGCTATGTCCTTCACCTGCCGATTGCGGGAGAATTAACCCTTTTCAACCGAAGCTGGTACAACCGCCTGGGCGTGGAAAAGGTCATGCATTTTTGCAGCGACAAGGAATACAAATCCTTCTTTTCGGAAGTGGAATTATTCGAGAAGATCCTGCACGATGCGGGCTTCATCATCCTGAAATACTACCTGGACATCAGTAAAAAAGAACAGGAAAAAAGGATCGACTCCCGGGAAACAGACCCCCTGAAAAAATGGAAACTCAGTCCTATTGATAGGGATGCCCGGAAGGAATGGAAGGAATATTCGGATACCCGGGACAAAATGCTGGGAAAAACCAACTTTGACTATGCCCCCTGGTTTGTCGTCAATGCGGAGGATAAAAAAACGGCCCATATCGCCATCATTACCCATCTTTTAAAGCACCTGAAATACCACGCCAAAGACGAAAATAAACTGGAACATATTGACGGGTTGGTCTACCCGGCCACCCCCGAAAATATCAAGGAAAAATTATATTGATCGCGGGTAAGCGCATTAAAACCATAAAAAAAATATGAAATATTTATGTTCCGAATCACTACTATTAAACAATTATCGGCTTAAAGTCTTTTGCAGTTTAATTTATACTTTGACTATTACAGGATGTATTCGAACCACTAATAAAGATGCATTGGATAAAGCAGCCGTGCATTTTTCAGGAGTTTTTATCACAAAATATGTTACAACAACTCGTTCGTTGCGTGTAAAAGGGCAATCGGTTGTGGTAAGTGCAGGTGACAGTATCTTTCATGTAAAAGGTTCACTGGAAGGATTTACATCTTTTAATGTTCCTGTCAGCCTTAACCACTTCAGCGAATCATTGCACTATTCAGGAGACGACCCGAATAAAGCTGAAAATTGGAAATGTATAGATATATATATTGACGGTAAAAAAATGACATATTTATTTTAGTGGATGCTGAAACTCCTTCGATCCCACCTTTAAATGCCTTCAAAGGCGGCTGGATCGAACTCAATTTCCAGTCCAAATAAATTAAATAGTTTCCATTGCTGATTTATTTAAAAGATATATGGAAAATAAAAAAAACGATAAAAAAGGTTTGAAAGGTTTTGTCTATGTCGCCGTAGGTGTTGCGGCAGTCGGCGGGCTGCTTTTCGGCTATGATACGGGGGTTATTTCGGGGGCTATACTGTTCATTAAAAAGCAGTTTTCCCTGTCAGCCGCCATGGAGGAGATTGTCGTCAGTGCCGTTTTAATTGGTGCCGTTTTTGGTGCGATCCCGGGTGGTGCGCTGACCAGCACCTTCGGGCGACGCAAAATGATAATACTCGCTGGCATTATTTTCACCATCAGCGCCATTGGTACAGCCTTCGCCCCGTCAGTTTCCTGGTTAATTGCCGGGAGGATGGTCAGCGGACTGGCTATTGGCATCGCTTCATTTATCTCCCCGATGTATATAGGCGAATTGGTGCCTGCTAAGGTGCGTGGATCATTGGTGGCCGTCAACATGCTTGCCATTACCACCGGAATCGTCGTTGCTTACCTGGTAGATTATGCATTCTCCGGCAGTGAGGGTTGGAGATATATGTTTGGTCTTGCGGCTATACCATCTATCGGCCTTGTCATTGGTATGTGGTTTTTACCCGATAGCCCGCGCTGGCTGGTAAGTAAATCAAAAGTGCAATTGGCAAAGCAGGTTTTACAGCGTGTACGAACTGAACCTGATGTAACTCCGGAAATTACGGAGATCCAAAAAAGCATGGAAAAGCAGGGCAAGGGCGGTATTAAAGGACTATTACAGCATTCACTAAAGATGCCTCTGATTGTCGGTTTAGGGTTGGCGATATTTCAGCAGATAACAGGCATTAATACGGTCATCTATTACTCTCCGACTATTTTCAAGTTTGCCGGTATTAGTGCCGCAGGGCCCGCGATACTGGCCGGAGCCGCACTTGCGGGCATAATGTGGTGCTTTCATGTGCTGGCCATCTATCCTGATCGACCGGGTTGGAAGAAGGCCTTTGTTATTAACCGGAGTTGCCGGTCAGGTCATTGGCCTCGCGATCCTTGGTGCTGCTTTTCAATTTCCGCAGTTGGCAAGTTTCAAAAGCTATGTTGCCATTGGAGGTCTTGGTATCTATGTCGCCTGTTTTGCTTTTGGGCTTGGGCCTATTTTCTGGCTGTTGATTTCCGAGATATACCCCTTGAAGGTTCGCGGGGCGGCCATGAGCGCAGTAACTGTTACTAATTGGACTATGAATCTTATTGTAGCTGTTACATTTCTGAGTTTAGTCTCATTTTTAGGGCATGCATTGACTTTTTGGCTTTATGGCGTAATAGCGATAGGGGCCTGGATCTTTTTTTATAAGCTCGTTCCTGAAACGAAAGGGAAAAGTCTTGAACAGATTGAAGAACATTGGCGTTCAGGAAAGACATCGAGGGCACTGGCTTGATCAGATGCTATAAAAAATTGAGCTGATCGCGCGGTAAGCGCCTCATTGGCTTTTTTCAGCCCATAAAGTGTGAAAAATACCCGCCCGGTCATTCCGCTTATACGTATGAGCGCCAAAATAATCCCGTTGTGCCTGCACCAGGTTGGCGGGCAGCCATCCACTCCGATAGCTATCGAACCAGGCGAGTGCGCCCATCATTCCGGGGAGGGGTATACCTTCCCGGACACCTGTCTGAATCACCTGCCGGATAGCCTTTTGTGTCTGCATCAACTTTGCGGCGAAGACCTCATCGGACAACAAGGTAGCCAGCTCCGGCTGCCTGGCGAATGCGGAACAAATATCATCCAGTAAGGCTGCGCGGATGATACATCCCCCCCTCCATATTTTTGCTATGCCCTCCATGGGAAATTGATAGGCATATTTCGCGGAGGCCGCACCGAGCAGGGCCATTCCCTGGATATAGGTAGCGGTCATCGAAAAATAGAGCGCTTGCTCCAGGTTGTCCGCCAGTTCCCTTATGTCGCCGGAAAGGGTCATTTCCGGTCCCTTGAAACTGTATTGAAAATGTTCGCGATCTGTCTTATACGCAGATACGTTCCGCATCGAGACGGCAATATCGATATTGGGTACGGGCACCTTCAAATTCAATGCGTCCTGGGACGTCCACGCACCCGTGCCGTTCTGATCGGTGCTGTCCAGGATCATGTCGACGAGACGACCGCTGGTCAATGCGTCTTTTTGAACAAAAATTTCGGCGGTGATCTCCATCAGATAGGATTGCAGCCGTCCTTTATTCCAACCGGAAAAAACCCCGTGCAAAGCATCATTATCCATTTTCCCCGCCAACTTCAACAGATCATAGGCCTCGGAAATCAGTTGCATCAATCCATATTCGATACCGTTGTGCACCATCTTAACATAATGACCGGCCGAACCGGGCCCGAGCCAGGTGACACAGGGCTCGTCGTTTACTTTTGCGGAAACAGCTTCCAGCATTGGCGCGACGCGTAAATAGATCGCTTTAGGTCCCCCCGGCATAATACTCGGACCGTAGCGCGCTCCGGCCTCGCCCCCTGAAATCCCCACGCCCATGAAGTGGATAGTGGATTTTTTCAGCTCCCCGTCCCGCCTGTCAGTGTCGCTGAAATGCGAATTTCCGCAGTCCATCAACAGGTCGTCCGCGGACAGGAGAGGCTTCAACTCTTCGATGACGGCATCCACTACCTTACCGGCAGGTACGAGCATCAGGATGACCCTGGGGACTTTTAATGCCTTCACGAATCCGGCCAGGGTCGATAAGCCAAGGACCTTCCGGCTGCCAGCCTCCTTTTTTAGCTTTTCGACCTGCACCACGTCCTTGTCAAAACCTGCCACGCTATAACCGTGGTCATTCATATTGAACACGAGGTTTCGGCCCATCGTTCCCAGACCGATCATTCCGTAGTCGTAATGTTGTTCTGTCATATCATGCGTTTTATAATGTTCAAATCACATCGGATCATAATACCCCGCCGTCTTCCTTGTAGGTAAGATTGGTCCCCGTATTACCAAAGCCAACATCGCCGGAGGAACGGGCATTTGCCCCCGATAGCACACTGGTACCCTGCGCGGCAGCCACCATGGCGGATTGATGTTTCTTCTTTTTCTTACCATTCGGATCTTTAACAACCTTTCCCCCTGTCGTCTCTTTTTTTTCTACCGGCTCAGGGGCTGCTTGGGGTGTCATTCCGGTTACTACATCTTTCTTTGTCATTTTAAAAAGTTTTAAGTTTAAATAAATTCGATTCCACTTTCCCGCACGTTGTCATTCATATCTTTTAATTATACACTTTCACGATGTCCACAAACTCGCGTGCGTTCAGCGAGGCCCCGCCGATAAGTCCCCCATCGATGTCTATCTGGGAAAACAACTCGGCCGCATTCTCCGGCTTGCAGCTTCCGCCATACAGCAGGACGGTATTATTCGCCGCTTCCTGCCCATACCTGGCTGCGATCGCCTGACGAATAAAGTGATGGACCTCCTGCGCCTGCACGGCCGATGCAGTTTGGCCCGTTCCGATGGCCCAGATGGGCTCATAGGCAATGGCCAATTGGCTGAACTGGTCCCCGCCCAAAGAAAAGACGCTTTCATCCAATTGCCGCTTTAAGATGTCAAATTGCCGGTTCGCGGCACGCTCTTCCTTTGTTTCGCCGATGCACACGATAGGTTTTAAGGCGTGGCTCAAAGCAATTTCCGTCTTTTTGCACACCAGCGCACTTGTCTCGCCAGCATACTTCCGGCGTTCCGAATGTCCTATGATGACATAGTCCGCGCCGGTAGATCGGATCATTCCGGCGGAAATTTCTCCTGTGAAGGCGCCCGATTCAGCTCCATGGCAATTTTCTGCCCCGACCGAGATCGCTGCATGCCCAACAGCCAGTTGCGCAAGGGCATGCAAATGTATAAACGGGCAGCAAACGACGGTTTGCTGGAGACCCGTCACTTCCGTGCGGATCATATCGATCATGTCGGAAAACAAGGCAAGCCCCGCCGGATATTCCATATTCATTTTCCAATTGGCGGCTATGATCTTTGCTCTCATCATTGGTCGTTTCGTTTTAAAAATTTAATACCTGACAAACCAATCTTGCGATCATGATTTCCTCATTGGTTTTCATCACGCGTACGGAAACCTTCCCGGTTCCACTGGAAATAATGGCTTCATTGGTCGCATTTTTACCCGTATCCAATTCCACCCCCAGAAACCCGAGATTTTCGCATATCCTATGCCTGATCTCCGGGGAATTTTCCCCAATGCCTCCTGAAAATACCAGCGTATCTACCCCGCCTAACACGGTGGCAAAGGCGCCGATCCATTTCCGGGCCTGGTAACAGAACAGGTCCATGGCTTCGGCCGCCCGGGTATCGGTGTCCTTTATTTTTATCAGCTCCCGCATGTCCGGGCTCGTCTCCGAAATACCCAACAGCCCGGATTCATGATTCACAAGATGACTGAACTCCTGGGGATTCAACTTTTCTGATTCCATGACATACCAGGCCACCCCGGGGTCGAGATCTCCAGTCCTCGTGCTCATCGGCAGGCCTGAGGCGGGAGTAAACCCCATACTCGTGTCCATGCTTTTACCTCCTTTTACGGCAGCCAGGCTCGCCCCACTGCCCAGATGAGCCATTATGATCCTGCCCTTCGCCGTCTCGTTGCCGTAAACCCGTTCCAGCTCTTCCAGCAGATAGGCGTAAGAAAGCCCGTGGAAGCCATAGCGTTGAATCCCCTTGGCAAAATACCGCCGCGGGATCGTCACCCATTTTGCCACTAATGGCATAGCGGCATGAAAGAAAGTATCAAAACACGCTATTTGCACCGCGGCGGGATACCGCGCCCGAAGTGCGGCTATCAGTTGCAGCTCCCGGGGCATATGTTCGGGATCCCAGGCGCTGATCTTTTTCAGCGCATCCAGCAATCCATCCGTGATCAATTCGGGATGCGTGTACGTCATCCCCTGAACGATCCGGTGACCGATGGCCTTTACAGCGCCAAAGCCATCCTGTCGCTCCAGCCAGTCGGTGATGACCGTTGCCGCCGCAGCATGATCTACAGCCTTGACGCCAGCGGTATATTTTTCGCCCGTGACCCGATTGATACAACTCATCCTGGTGTTGTCCAGGCCGATATTTTCCATTTCACCAAAGAACAATTGCTGCAGCGATCCCTCCTTTTCGTAAAAAGAGAACTTGATGCTGGAAGAACCTCCATTGATCGCAAGTATACTGTTCGTTGCTGTTTTCATTTTTTACCATTATCCGGCTTCAACGGCACAAGGATCCAGTTATTCCCATCCCTCGCTATCAGGGCCTCTGCGTCCTGCGGCCCTTCAATTCCTGAGGCATAATTCGGAAAGTCGCCGGCTGTATCTTCTTTCCAGGCATGGATAATGGGCATTAAAATGCCCCATGCCGCCTCCACCTGGTCCGCCCGCATAAAAAGGGTTGCGTCGCCCTGCATGATATCCAACAGGAGCGTTTCATAAGCTTCGGGGGTGCCGCTGGTATAGGAGGCGCTGTAATCGAATACCATATCGACGGCATTCAACAGCATCTTCAGGCCAGGTTGCTTACCCTGGAAACGAAGCCGGATACCCATATTGGGTTGTATGTTCAGGATAAGCCGGTTAGGCTCCCAGCTTTTCG
>Ga0302179_10000924_pt1 | contig 18472 bp, 27 predicted proteins | sample I_Palsa_E3_1_FD_198788 | JGI IMG/M metagenome (GOLD analysis project Ga0302179, IMG submission 198788) | Peat permafrost microbial communities from Stordalen Mire near Abisko, Sweden - I_Palsa_E3_1 | ecosystem: Environmental > Terrestrial > Soil > Palsa > Peat permafrost | place: Sweden...
CGATTCGCGCAGGATCCCTGATAAGAGAAGGGTGAGGAGCCGGGGATGGTCGAGGGACAACGAGGCGTGTTGGAGATGTATGGTTTATCGCTTGGCCCAAGGGAGCGATAACGTTTGTTGACGTTGTTTGCGGTCCATAAGGTCCGGGCGTTTGTGGATGTTGGTGCATTTGCGGATAATGCACTGCCGCCGAGGGTGGCGATGTGTGATGTCCAAAACTGTTTATACCATGAGGACTATCGGTGCGGATATGTGAGGGAGAGAAAGAGGCTGCTTGATTGGAGTATGTTGACGGCTGATAGATTCCTGGTACGGTTTGAGTCGAATGGGACACAGGGTAAACGTGATACTGTCCCTGATTTTGTGGCATGCCCGGAAAGGCGCTTGGTTGTAGCTGTCGCGGTGAAAGGGTTTCGTAGCCGATATTTGTTGAGGGTGCCAAAGTGTTTCCATTGTGGGCAGGCATGGGTTGATAAGGCTGTGTACGAGTTGGACTAAGCGACGTTGATGATGGGTAAGGTTGGTTCGGTGTAGGAACTGGTTGATTCACAAATGGTGATCTCTCAAGAACGACTTGATTGCCGACATTCCCAACCGTATCATCCGTGCCATTCGTTAGAAGTCCCAGTCCTGGATTATTGTGCTCTTGCTCGCCTAACATCGGCACATCGGGCGCAACAGCATTTTCAATCAACTTGGTCGGACTGTTCGCTTGTTCTTGTTGCAAGGCAGCCAACCGCAAGCGTTCCTTCTCCCTTTCTCGTTCCGCTTTTCGTTTTGCCTTGACCTCCTTCTCGGCTTGTAGAATCTTTTGCCTTTCAAACTCCCGTTCCGCCATTCGATCACATTCCAATACCAGGGTTTCATCAAATACTTCTGTGATATATGCCCGAGTGTTGACCAGCATTTCCTCAGCCCGATTTGTCCGATCTCGATCCGGCCATGATTTTGAGTCGCGCACCATACACTCAATGTCAAACACAAACTGTGCTGGCGTGAGATAATAACCATTCCATAATCTATCATTGACTTGATCCAGGTCCATATTGAAGAATTTCTTGTTGGACGTCACATCTCGGATTGTTCCATCTTCGTTTCGACGAAATCGCGTGTGTGCCAAGCACTCTGGTTCTGTCTCGCCTCGCATTAACAGTGCTAAATCCTTGTCATCCTATGCCGTTAGTTACGTCTAGCATGAAAGTACGATAATAGGCTTGCGGAACCTCTGATAACGCTTCTTCAACAGATCCATCAGCCCTGACAACTTAACTTTAACTGCATTTAATGTTTGCTTGTCTTTCGCGGCTTGTTCCTGCAGTTCCGCTTTTGTCCAAACCTTGGGCGGCGGCGGAGGTGCCTTTTCGAGAACCTCGAGGACTCGTCTACGTTTCTGCACAGCATCGGGGAACTCGGAAGGCGCTTTGTCAAGGTTCATTAAAGCATTCGAAAAGTATGCATAACGAGATTGCTAAAGATTATTACGACATAAGATGTGAATTACCTGCGACGGTGTGGCGACCTCGACACGGTTCTGGAGACTGTAACCGAACATTGCCCTGATGTCTGGATCCAACTGGGATAATGGTGATTCCACGAGCGCAAGAAGAAGAATGGGCTCAGACGGAGACATGCCTCGGATTAACGTCATAAACGTTTCACGAGCAACATCGGATATTGTTCGAAACCATAGATCCAAATTGGGAATATAGATGACGCTGGGCTTATGTCGTTTCACCTCGACAAATAGTTGTACTAACGCAGATTCGGGTGTCTATTATTAGAACATCTCAGAAAGAGTTTACTCGGGCCGAGTCTCCCATAAGAGTAGCCAAATCGAAAGACTGAACATGTGTCTTTTCCAGGTGATGCAGAATTGCAGACCCAAGATAGTGCTGGCCCATACCGGGGTCCCCACAAATTAACAGCCGTGGCCGGAAAGTCCGAGCGGACTCGAACGCTTGCATCATCACCTCGCTCTCAAAGCCAACCATGCCGTCATCCTCAAACATTGCCTCCTCAAGGACATTTCGCTTCTTTTTCTCCGGTATCAGAGCTGACAGAACATTTTTGATCTCTTCCAGTTTCTTTTCCAGTAATGGCTTTATTGCCTTGGGCAAAGGAGCTGCGCCCGAAGAAGAGGACCGTTCGGAGGATGGTACAATTTCTACTGTCAATAATTACACAAATGGCGTTGTACTTTCAGTTGCGATCATGAAATCCCGTGCGATAACATTGATGGTCTTCGGATCGACGAGGAGTTTGTCTGTACTTGTATAGATCTGAGGATATCGTCGCTGGACTGCGTTCAAAGCAGCTTCTGTACATAATGCCTAAGGTTAGAACAGTACTTGAAGGGTGATACTCTTAAATCAGCACCTCCGTACCCTTTAGTTTGGAGCGCAAGCTGCATTTTGAACTCCTCATCTAAGGGTGGATCCCATTTCTTGGTGTGAATATCAATGATACTCTTCCGGGCTTCGACATTCGGCAAGGGGAAATATAACGCTGGATCAACAGAGTCAGGTCGATTGGTCGCCCCAATAACGATGACTTGACCTCGGCCATCCATACCATCCATCAACGCCAGCAAAGTGGACACGATTGAGGCGTGAATCTGTTCCTGTTTGCTAGACCGCACAGGAGCAAGACCGTCGATCTCATCAAAGAATATGATACTGGGTTGTGAATTTTTGGCTTCTTCGAATAATAATCTGAGTTGACGTTCGGCTTCGCCTACCCATTTCGAAAGGCAATCGGCACCTTTGCGCATAAAGAATGATATCTTGCGACCTTCTGTAGAGCAACTTGCAGCGAGAGCACGAGCCATAAGGGTTTTCCCTGTACCGGGTGGGCCGTGGAAGAGAACACCGCGAGGAGGTGTAACATTGAAGCGTTGGAAGATTTCAGGGTACAGTAAAGGCAAAGTAACCATCTCTTTGAGTTGGTTGATATCTTGAGGTTAGTTATCTCATTAGGAAGGAGTTTACAGTCGTCAAGTCCTCCCACAGCAGTGAAATCGATATTCTGGTCAACGCCCAACGGGTCGGCATCAGCAAGTTCTAAGATGAGCGCACGTACATCGGACAACATACTGCTTTTGGGTGTATATTTCCCGAGATTGGCAGGAGTCCCCGACAAGCCGGATACACCGCCGCCAGATGGCATCAGAGCCCCTAAAGCCGCACTGGGCCGCCTCTGCTTTCCCTCGTCATCCTAGAGTCAGTGACGCCAGGATTTCATATTACCGAATCTGAGGAGTCATCGGCCCCACCGGCAGTACCCAAACCAGTGATACCCCTGAAACGATCGCCGAGGCCCATGTTACTGAAGTCACCACCAAATCCTCCGAAGCCTCCGAAGCCACGACCAGAGCCCGGCCGCTTCTTGCCAGATGCAGATGCCGGAAGGAGGATGTCGTCCTTGTCGGGTGGAGGGGGGATGAAATAATTCATTCTTTCGGTAGGTCGCAACTGCCGTTGACGCTGCGGTATTTCAGCACCGATTTCTCGGAGTTCTTCAATAAGATCTTCTTGATCTCCCAAGGATTCAGCGTCGTCATCATCACTACTAGCGTTTCGTGACCGTCTCGCTTTCCGACGTGGGGGGGGAGCCTTCCGCGTATGTTTTCGTCGCGGCGCAGAGGAGTATTCTTCCTCACTGTCGTCGTTGACAATATTGGCATTTCGAGATGCGATCGACATGACATCGTCGGCTGGATCCTCTTCCTCCTCGTCTTCAAATTCAGACTCTGATACTTTCTTCTTCTTTCGCTCTTCGGCGCGGGATCCGCGGCGCATCTCTTGCCGTAGACGACTTCGCATAGATGAACGACGGTCTTCTTCAGGCGACTTTGAATGGTTTCCGTTCCTTCTACTCGACGAGCCATCCTGACGACCTACGCCCTTTCGTCCATGAGTGGAGCGACCGGCATTATTGTCGGGTTTATTTAACGAGGACTGCCGAGTAGTACGTCGAGTGGGTCTCCTTGGCCCCTCTTCGTCGTCTTCGTCATCTTGGTTATCTTGGTCTTCTTTAACGTCATCCTGAAGGTCCTTGATCTCTGCTTCCAGATCTACCATCCCGTCGCCGTCCAGAGCAGTCGCTTCATCGTGGTCAGCGCCGTTGTGTTCTGTCCCATCATCTGCAGCCGACTCTGACTCTGGCCGTACTTGCTGCAGCAGATCTGGGCTGATCTTCAAAGTCATTATCCTGGTCCTTGGTTGCTCTTCGTCAACGTCTTTCTCGTCTTCAACTTGAGCCATAGATTCATGCTCCTCATGCTCCTCATGCTCATCATCCTCTTCGTCAACCTCGTTTTCGTCCGAGAATTCTTCATCGGAAGTGCTGGGTTCCGCATACTCCTTCCGTTTCCCTCGATCTCGTAATTCCCTTCCCGCAACAAACTTCTTCTTCTTCTTCATTGCTGGTTTAGGAGGTTGGCGAGTCCAAGCCTTGACAGCAATAAGTGACGACTTGGAACTTTCAGACTCGCTAGATCGTTTGCGTTTTCTTCCCCCTCGCGCTACGACGGGATCGTCTGAAAAGTCGTCCTCGTCCATACCATCTGTAGCCTAACACAATTAGTACAAGAGAATAGGAAGAGTATCGTGGAAAGAGAAGATACAGGCACAATATCATCGTCCTATCGCGATTGTTAGCTTGTGTTGCGGTGCAGGGTAAAGGGGCTTACAGAGGATAGCCGTCGTCCACGAGCCAGAGGCATATCAGCCGCCGGGAGGTTTCGCTACCAAACGTTCCTTCAAATACTTCAACCTCGTAGTTTGGCCGAAGAACAAGGATAAGTCGACAACACGGGCTGCGTTTTTTGGTGACTTTCGGATTCATCGTTCGCGCGTTGATTGCTGGTTACTCAGCAGCGAAATTTCGAACCCGACTGATCCTCTTTGGCCAATCAACTGCTAGTCTTCAGAGTAGACGACGCATTTTGTCTGCTAACGCTTCGTTCACTCATCTACGACTACGACAGCTAACCGCTTTTGCATCTGTGTTTTATTTCGTTCCGTCGATGGGAATGAGATGAGAATAAAATGGCAACAGAAGATCATTCAGAACAAAACAACAATCTGACCTCCCGCAATCATTCTCATACGCCCACACACTCCAACAGCGATGTCAATGCAGAGGCGTCACTTATCTCCTCCGCGCAGTTGTTTACTACATCAGCGTCGTTACTGGATTGTGTAGACAGTATGCTTTTTGAAAGGGACATGCTAAGGTTTAGAGAAAATGGTGGTTGTGCTGCGAGACGGGAAGAAGATTATTGGTGTTCTACGGTCGTTTGACCAATATGGTATGGATGTCTGGCGATTAGGACTGACGGTGCAGCGAATCTTGTATTACAAGATGCGATCGAAAGGATTTTTGTTGGAGATATATACGGGGATATATATGCTGGCATCTATGTCATTCGGGGAGAGAATGTAGTGCTGTTGGGAGAAATCGTAGACTCGCTTTCTCGTAAGTTACTGAGTCATAGGACCTGGACAAGGAGGATGAGGAACTACCGCAAAGAAAAGTCTCAGGCCAAGAGGCGCAAGAAGCGTTTAGCAAAGAAATTGAACGCCGAAAACGAAAGGAACGGTCTCAAAATAGAATCCTTTACGGCATGGTACTGGTCCTGCATGTGACATTACTAAACCCCAGGGTTTTTCTGTTAGTGACTGGACGTTGGAGGAGATGAATCTCTATTAAAAACCGTGGGTTATGGTGGTATCCATATGCTATTCTATACTCTTTAGATAATTGGAAATCAACCCCATTGCCCACATCAGAAGCTCTTGCATTGTTAAATCGAGTTGAGCAGGTGTATGGAGATTGAGGTGGTTTTGCTCCTTCAAAGTGCTGTTGACGTCCCCATTGTCGAACAGATGGCTGTGATCTTTAACATATGCCTTCCAGACAATTTTGTCAAAGTATTCAGGCGGATCTTCCCAGAATCCTGGATATTACTTCCAATCGCAATGGGTCGAGTACCTTCTATAGTGGCATATCCACTTCTTGCCTCCCTTCTTGCCTTCAGTTTTTCATATGGTGCCCGTACAAGGAACCGTATATCCAGCTCCCTCACGACCCCCGCATCGGAGTATAATAAAAATCCATCGACAAGACAAAGCACAGTCTCGGTGTTTTGTCCATCCACAAGTCTTTGTTCAACCGCTTCCTTGCGCATAATCTGCACGATTTCATCAGACACGCCAGACTCTCCTATCCCGTTCCTATCCTGTATTGAATTCAAGTTCGGAGGTAGTTCGCCATCGTTATTGCGGATATATTGTAGGGCATTGATGAAGGCTTCCATGTCGAGTGATTCGTGACAATCCCAGTTGGCATATCCGGTTTCTGGATCGACCGGTATTTCTGGATCGGGCTAAAGTCAGTTGAAAGCATAGCCTATGCGTACCTTATAGAAATCGTCCTGATGGAGAATGAACGAGTTTGGAAGGATGCTCCGCAATAAGCGCGAAAGGGTCTGTTGTTAGCTTCGTTCAATCATTGATAGAACAGATTTGCCAGAACTTGAAGGGCCGCTGTGAACTTGTTAATGAACTCCCACAGGGGATATACCTGATCCCAACGATCACTACTTTCTTGTGCCGCATCCTCTGTTCCGGTAATAGCCTCACTCAGGAGCAAGCGGCAAGCCAACCTGTTTATCTTCGGATTCAGCCGCCGATCCCTCCGAAAGGACAGTGAAATTGTCTTGGAAAGTCAATTAACCACCGGGTCAGCGCGATAATCGTACGAGCATCTTGCTGACCCCCACGGAGAGTTGCAGACCTGCATTAGCTTCGCAAAGTGTATCTTCGACAGATCCAGGAGCCGTCTTTGAGATAGACACAGTTTCCCCTTTCCGCTTTGCAAAGGGAGCGTTTGCTTACTGCGGCGGATCTTCCGAGAGTTGCTCCGGCGAGTTCCGAAATTTCCCGCACAAGTCGTCGAGTCACAAGTTTCCCCGCAGCGTCAGGAATCTCTTCCGCCCATCCATCCATCGTCCGTCCGCTTCGCTCTCACCACGTCCGAGCCCGCACACAGCACCCACAGCACCCGAGTCAACGTCGTCGGGCGATATCCTCCAATCTTGGCCATCGCTCCCTTTCCCGCCTCTGTCCCTATCGTTTCGTTTCTGGATGTCCCATCAACTTTCCTTCCACATATAACAATCCCTTAGCTCAATTTTCCTGTGGCCCCCCGGCAGACTAGCCGTCTCCCATAGTCATCATGACCTGGCGTGCGAGCAAGGAATTGATGACCCAGATCCATCATTTTGCATCCTTCCCGCAGACTTCAGTGTCCCTGCAGCAGATGGTACAATTCGGTATGTCCCCGTCATAGAATCACATGCCAATGACTCCAGGATCAGAACCCTCCCCCGGCACCTTACTGAGAGCAAGTCAGTTCCTTGCGGGTATGTTGAAAACGTTGCGCACAGATCTCTGACTGCAGAGGAATTGCCTGTCCGACTGGCGCACCGCGTCAAAGACTTGGATCACCTGCCCGACAAGTTACATGAAATGCCCTCGATTCAGAAAGTCAAGAATTGGTATGCGCAATCTTTCGAGGTTATTCTCTGTCGATAAGCAATAACATGCAGGAACTGACAGCCTTCCCTAAACCGAACCTCTCGCCAGAGGTCAAAGAATTGCTTACCAAGGCTACTGGCAACGGTAACGGGAATTCAAATGGGAATTCGGCGTATCCCGCTAAAAGCAATCCATCCTTACAAGGGAATCCGCAAAAGAAGCCTAGTCAGAATTTGAGAAAGGCTCAAGTTGCCGGTGCCAGGTATCCCTGTCTGCCAACCGAGCTGACAGGCAGATACTACGGACGAGTGGACGATTTCACGTGGCCCCCAGAAGTGCGAGCATACAATAACAATTTCACGAAGGCGCTTTCCACGATAAAGCGAAGACACGATCCTGTCGTCACTACAATGGGTAATGAATCGCTCTCATTCAGCATCTTACTCTTTAGCCCAAGGAATCCTCGAATACAAGAAACATCGTCAACGTTCTCAAATCGATTCCCAGATCCAATCCTTCTTGGATAGATTTTACATGTCCCGTATCGGCATACGTATGCTCATTGGACAACACATCGCTTTAAACAACGAGCCCGCGCGAAAGGATTATGTCGGCATAATTTGCACGAGAACAAATGTCCAAGCACTGGCACAGGAAGCCATAGACAACGCTCGTTTCATCTGCGAAGATTATTATGGATTGTTTGATGCACCAAAAGTTCAGTTGATTTGTCGACCGGATTTGGAGTTTATGTATGTACCTGGGTAAGTCCCTTTTCTCCTCTCCCTTCCCCAAGAAAATTGGACCAACCCCTCTTTTGAAGGCATGAGTTTGACCGGTGGGTTTGCGGGAGCAGACATTTGAGTCATATCTGTTTCGAAGTTTTGAAGAACGCATTACGTGCCGTCGTTGAGAAACATGGCCCTGCAGCGGACCACTTCCCGTCGATCAAAATGCTCGTCGCCGAAGGCGAAGAGGTATGCCCCACTTTTTGTGAAGCTAACGCGCAGGATATCACGATAAAAATTGCCGATGAGGGTGGTGGAATCCCTAGATCCGCCATCCCAAGGATATGGACATACATGTATACTACTGCCGAGTCGCAGGACCTAGATCCTGACTTCAATAAATCGGATTTCAAAGCTCCCATGGCAGGATTTGGGTACGGATTACCGCTGTCAAGGTTGTACGCGAGGTATTTTGGTGGAGATTTGAGGCTGGAGAGTGTGGATGGGCACGGAACGGACGTGTATATGAATTTGAACAGGCTAAGCTCCAGTCGCGAGCCTTTGATGTAAGTTGGCTGCAGAGTATGGATAGCTATGACGGCATGCAAACTGTATATTATGGAACTTTCTCCTTTCCTGACGAAGAAGGGGGTATTTGGATATAATGATTAAGATATAAATGCTGTGCCATATATACAATCCGTCTCTTCCGTATGCCATGATATTTACCAGCACCCGTCTCCGTGAAGCAAACGCCTACTGTTTTGGCCTCGTACTCGCTGCGCCAATTCCTCCTGCAGGATTTTGCGAAGTAGTTTCCACCATGGCCCTCATCATTCGCATCTTTACTTGGGCGATGCTCTACCTGTAAGTACTTCGGAACAAAAGCGTATACCTCGCCTGAACTGAGGGCATGCATTGCCTGCAGGTCCCAATCCTCAAATACCCTTGCTGCCTTCTCCCTAAACTTTAACTTCGGCTATTCTCGACAAGTACCGCTTTTCACGATTTTCAGGATCTAGAATAGGTCTCCCAGGAGCGCTTCGACCCGGATAGTTGGGTGAGACGTCCTGTAGGAGGGACGGTGGTGCCCTTGGAAATGACATAGTCGATTGCAACCGCGCGAGTGATCGGATCGGCAACCGAAGTCGATTTCAAAGCCACTCACTCCAGGAACAGATGATGCTATCGTCTCCCGTCCGAAGACGGCGAACGTAGTCAACCAACAACCGAACCCGATGTCTCTTGGCGAAGTTGTATCGCAACTTCTAGGATGGGCGTACTTCCTATGTTGGACCGTGTCGTTCTATCCTCAGGTCGCTTTTCCGTCGCGTTCTTTTATTGACATTCAGGTCATTCTGAACTACCAACGAAGGTCTGTTGTCGGACTAAGTGTGGATTTCCTTGCGCTCAACGTACATTGCCAAATGGACCCAGTTAATCGGTAGATATTGGGATTCACGTTCTACTCGATCTATAATATCCTCTTCTTCGCGTCCGGGGAAATACGCAAGGAGTATCACTATCGGCATCCAGATTCGACTCGAGGCCCGCTCGTACAGGTCAACGATGTCTTCTTCGCGGTCCATGCAGCAGCCATATCGGTCTTTACGTTGACTCAAGTGTACTGTTGGGGCTATACTAGGTCGACAGGACAATACCTAAGCCCGTGGACATGGGGAATCATCATTGGCAGTGTGCTTGCGGTTGTGACATTAAGTTTGATTGTCCTCGCAGCAGACGGGAGGCCTGCTCAATGGATTGACGTATGTTATGCTCTGAGCTATGTAAAGCTCATTTGCACCTTTGTCAAATACGTTCCTCAGGTGATTTGTCTTCAATCCCAGCTCACACTTAGGCCGCTTTGAATTTCAAGCGACAGTCTACAATTGGATGGTCTATTCACAACATTCTTTTGGTAAAGCAGGTTCAGTCGTACATTTCTGAGATTGTAGGATTTTTCGGGAGGGCTCTTGTCGATGACGCAACTGTTTCTCGATGCCTTCTTGTCAAGTGACTTCTCGGGAATTTTTGGAAATCTGGCTAAACTCGGTCTAAGCCTTCTCGCGATGGGGTTCGACATCTTGTTCATTCTCCAGCACTACGTTTGGTATCGTCTCGAAGAGAAGTCGGCCTTAGAAGAACGCCAACCGATTCTGTCCTCTGAGAGCGGCGCATAAGTAGTATCTCTTGCCGATCTATGATTAGGTTTATTTAAATAGTAAAAAATCATGGAGAAAATCCATTCCAGCGAGTGTTGATAAAGTTTGGATAGGGGTATCAAAGCAGGGGTACCCCGATTTTATAGTTCCGAGAGGAAACGGGATGCGTATGCTCAGCCCCCACTCCGGACACATCTTGTTAGATCTTGATAATAAACTCGCTACGACTATTTCTTTGCGACCGTCAAGTGACCAATTCCCCGCGTTTCGAACGGGATAACGGCGGCGAGCTCAGCTATTCTCTCGATAAGGGAGAAGCTCCACGTGGGTCGGATCGTGGTTCTCATTGGCGGACACGCCGCTTCGACTCCCAGGCTGCCCCCACAATGGTGCGTGCATTTCATTTGGCGCCGAGCACGGGCGCAAATAGCTGATGTATCGAAAATTAGGTTTACATAAATTCCGTCTTGTGGCCGGTGTTAGCACCAAAATATCCCCTTTCGCGACTCCAAAAAATATTCAGCATCGTCATCAATTTGTCGCTGTTCTTCTGTCTCGGCAAGCAGACTGTAAGAACTTCTCTGCGGATTGCACCACTGATCCTCTCCCTAGCTCGCGGGCGGTTCACGCGCATGACGATTGCAACTGCTAATCATCCTTCCACAGACCCCTGTTCTGTGATACCAAAAGCATCTCAACCCGGAAAGTCTCTGGCAGACATCTTCAAACCGTCAATGCATCCTTCTCTTCCCATGTCCGCTCGCACAGGCCGAATGACGGCGCGCTACACGTCTGGCACAAATCGAAGACTGTGTGCGGGCGTGGTAGCCCTTTCAACTCATTCAACAGTCGACTCCCCAGGCCACCACACGCACGTCCTTGTTACATCTTCGTCGCGACATCCAGATCGATATGTGTTACCAAAGGGTGGATGGGAACAGGATGAAAGTGCTGAGCAATCGGCGTTACGTGAAGGATGGGAAGAGGGTACAATTCACCTTTCTTTTTCTTTGAGAGAAATCTAAGACTTGTGTCTTGCAGCTGGCGTAGTCGGCAAAATCACCAAATTTCTCGCGCAAGTTGTCGATCCAAGACCACCAAACAAGGCAGATGCCCATGGAAAGAAGAAGAAACATAAAGTGAATGGCATTATCATGAAAGAACCATCGACGGGGGAGGAATACACGCCAAGAGCAGAGTATCTATATTACGAGGTCGAAGTCGAGAAGTTGGCATCTGAGTATCCAGAATCAGATGAACGTATTCGGAAATGGGTATTTGTGATTCAGGTACCCAATTTCTAATGTGCAGATGTCTTTTGATGAAGCGATGGAGGCATTGAAATGGAGACCTGAAATGACAGAAGTGTTAAAGCTTTCACAAATTGTGAAAGGCGCGACAGGTGGTTAGAACATCAAAACTGATATATTTCTACAGATGTTTGCATCTGATGTTTTGCGATATAGTTTTACTGGATTGGATAGTGCATTGTAAATTGTTGTTGCTATGTTGTGTCTGGCGGGTTACTTTCGGTTGGCGTTTAATGGAGTTTCAATCGAGGATGTGAGTGTGGCGGAAGAAAGATGGGTCGGATGGGTGCGACCGGGTTTATTCGATCAAGACTATGAAACAATAAGATTTCAGTACAATGCAGGAACTTTCTTAACATTCTACATGAACTTTTTCTTGTCTCCTATCGAGAACCTGAATTCCGGTATCTAACGGACCGGTCATTTTCGGGCTGTTACGTCAGCATGCCATCCCCCTCCCACAACACCACGACACCTTCGATCAGCGGAGCGGATTCATACAGCCAAGTTTGCCGGCGGTGCATCTCCACGAGTCAGTCCATTTGCTATGGCCCCCCGAAGCGCCGGAAGACGTCCAGGCCGGCAACGCAGGAGGCCTGGGTCTTTTGCTCGTGATGACTCCGGCCACTTCCTCGCCGGCAACGTGCCTCGATCAAGTCACTCCTTGAAGCCGCGCGAGGAACGGCCATACCAGGAGTTCCACCCCGATCTCGATGTCACTGCAAAGCTCCTTGTCATTTCTACAACAGAATCCTCCTTGTCGCAACAAACTCTGGCAAACACACCAACGCCCTCCGTTATACCACAGAAACGCAAAGCCGAAAGGCCGCTAACCCCTGTTCGCACCAGTTCGCGGCACTCGTTGGGCAAGAATGGAGCAACACATGTCCCTAATGGACGTGACGGACCGCACTCGAATGGTGTCAACGGGACTTATACTCCCAATGGCGTTCCTGCAGACGGCGCGACCGATTTGACCGATGCGTCACTAGATTCGACCGCCCTCGTAGCACCCCTGAATGATCGATCGCCACTCCAGATCCTCCGCAATAATTTTGCCGCCTCCTTGCCCATGTCGAGGGCCGAAACATCTATCACTGTTACCCAGGAACCGGAGTTTGAGGTCATCGCGCCTTTCAAAAATACACCCTACATTGGGAGATCGATGGCGGATGTTGGTTACCAGGAGAGCGAATACTGGTCTCGACCACAGGACTCGTATATTCGATACTATGGTACTAGGCTTGCAGTACGCTTCTGACAGTAGAAACCACAGAGAAGCAGTTGGAGAACCGGGTTGAATATGATATGGATGAACAAGGTAATTGCTTGTCTGCTGCCTTTAATTGTAGATGATGCGTGGCTGCAAGAGTATAACGAACGACGCAAGAAAGATCACTTGGAAGGCGACGAGATATCCCGAGAGATCTTTGAGGTAACAATGACCAAGATCGAGAAGGAGTGGTACGAACTCGAGAAACGAATACCGAAATCAGAAGGCAAAGAACACACGGTGAGCGAAGACTCCACATGTGCCATTTGCGACGAAGGGGACTGTGAGAACACGAATGCCATTGTCTTTTGCGACGGCTGTAATCTTGCCGTCCATCAAGGTATCCAATTTTGGAAGACGTAATTAATAGTAGAATGCTATGGTGTGCCATACATCCCCGAAGGACAATGGTTATGTCGAGTCTGTCATGTCGCCCCACGGGATCCGCCGCAGTGTATCTTCTGTCCCAATGAAGGCGGCGCACTGAAACAGACTGCCGACAGCAGTTGGGGACACTTGCTGTGCGCTTTGTGGATCCCGGAGACCGATGTGGCGAATCACATCTTCATGGAGCCCATTGACGGGGTGGATCGGATTCCCAAGTCCCGGTGGAAGCTCGTGTGTTACATTTGCAACAAACCCGGAGCATGTATTCAGTGTGCGAACAAATCGTGTTATCTGGCATTTCATGTCTCGTGTGCGAGAAGGGCCAAGTTATCCATCAAATTCAAGGGCCCGATGTCGAATCTGGAAAGGAGCCAAATGAAAGGCTTTTGTGATAAACATTGTCCTGTAAGATACCCTCCGTTGTCGATCTAATGCCAGCCCGAACATATGGAGGAATATGATGTTGCAGAAGGATTACGTTCAGCTCAACAATATTATTCTCATGCTCGATACAATCCCGTGACCTCATCTTTCGAAGCGAGCGACACATTTGGTCGTCGGTCTTCGATGTCACGCTCTGGACGAATAACAATCAATCTCAAACGATCAACGATATCCGCGCGGCCCTCAACGTCAAATGCAACCGTCATCCCCGCCATGGTTTACAATCGCGTTCTTGCATCGATACAAAGATTTACATTACGGCGAAAAACAGCTTTTGTAGCCGAGATGTGCAAATACTGGTCTCTGAAACGGGAATCTCGGCGAGGCGCAAGTCTCCTCAAACGTCTGCAACTTGCCCTTGAAGGCGAATCAGCTCGAAAATACACTCGTGACCAAGCGGAGCGACGACTCCAGGTATCACACTCCTTTGCGTGGTTGACTGTAGTTTGCCGTGGACCTTCGGAAGGACCTTGAGCGGGTACGCATGTTGATAGATGACGTGAAGAAACGGGAACGAGAGAAATTACGTATATCGCATCTACAGGAACAATATGCGGAAACAATCTACTTCCCGATTATTCCGATCGTGGAACCTATTTTGGAAAAAATGGAAAATCTCGATAAAGAGGATCTCTTTCTTAATCTTGTATCACGGGAGGAAGCGGCGGATTACTACGACATAATCAAGAATCCCATGTCATGGACTATAATGGCCGACAAAATGAGGGAACGAAAGTATGAGACCGTGGCAGACTTTGAGGTATTATCATCCTCTAAGACTTTAGTTGACCTTAGATTGACTTGAATTTGATATTCGATAATAGTATCGTATACAACACACCGGATACAGTATATCATCGCACAGCAGTTAGGTTAAAACGAGTTGCTGCCGGCATGATAGAAGAAGCGAAGAAAATCGAGTCGTCCCTCGTGTTCAATGACCTACGAGTCGGTAAGACACTCGATATGAGGGAACTAGAGCCGATCGAAGGGTGGGAATACAGCGCTGATCCGTGGCCGGGGCGTGCAGTTAGGGAAATGTCGCCCCTCTCTTCCCTAGGCGATGACGATGTATATCAATTGGAGAAGGATTTGAAAGAGAAGCGGGAACAAATTGAAGAGGAGACGCCGGAACCTCCTAGATCTCGTCGGTCTCGTGGCGGAACAATATCTTTTCACTCGAGCTCCCGAAGTCGACGAGGCTAATAGAAAGTTGGGTAGTAGTAAATATAATCAAGCTTTAATATGCTAGATTGCTTCTACTGTACAGTGTTTCTTAAGTCTAGTTGACCTAGTTTTCACATATACTCGCTTGCGAAACACAACTCCAACTCCGATGCGTAGTCATTCTGGTATATAACATAGTCCGTCATTTCAATTCCAATCCCATGACACCGTCCTGCGCTGCGTCTCCCAAACTCCGAATTTCCATATGATATACTGTGGACCTGCCACCCTGCTCCAGGCAGTAGACTTCGTCAAGAAGTTTCGTAAAATGTTTTTATGTGAGTAAGCTGTCCAGTCTCATGCGTTTTTGAACTTGACTGTTCATATCCTCGTGCACGGTGGGTGTTGGGCTCGCAGGAGCGGATACCTGCGAGGATGGGTAACCTGGTTCGCTGAGGCTGCGACGCCAGTCTAGCTGAAGCGGCGGCAGCTGCAAGTTTGTGGAGGGACTTGGTGAAGCGAAAACGGTATGAATGTCGGGAAGGAGTTTTTGTGAGCCGTACTCTGCAGATGGGTTGCTGGCAGTGGAAGACGGTGTTGAAGGACCAGTTGCCGAGTAAGGCGACCGAGTGGACGGTGCGGTGTAGTGTGGGATGACGAGAGGTGGGAGACTCTGTGGAGAGGGTTGGCCCTTTGGGCGATCAGGGGTGGCTGGTGGGGTGCGCGGCTGATGGGCGTAAGGGTGGTAACGTGTTGGTGTAGGGCTCGAGTTGCGGGCTGGACCTTGAGGTGTAATGCGCTGCCAACTTTCATAGGGCGACATCGATGAGCGCTGAGGGGTCGAGTGAGACGCATTTGCTCCAGCCGACAAGCTGCGGCGATACTTGCGTTGCATCGTCGTATTCCAATAGTTTTTGACAGCATTGTCGCCTACAGGTCAGTCACGGTTAGTTGGTGGAACATACTGCGACCGGGAAGCTTTTTGGCAATCTCAGCCCACTTTGGTCCGATCTCAGCATAGAGGCGTTCAATCGCCTCCTCTTCCTCAAGGCTGAAGGGCGCCTTGTTGAGGACTGGATTGACATGGTTGTGCCATCGCTCTCGGCACTGTTTTCCAGTCCGACTCCCCAATCGCGAGGCAATGACAACCCACTTCTCGGCACCAAGCTCATTGACGAGTGCGAGCAGACGGCGGTCTTCGGAAGGTGTCCATGGTCCCTTGATTGGCTTTGGTGTGGGTGTTGATGGAGACGACGCGAGGATATGGAAAGTTGCGGCGGCCGCTCGTGCTGAGGCTGATGCCGACAAGGGCGTGCAGATCGAGGTGGGAGTGCGCATCCCTCCGTGCAAGGGAGTCATCGGCGTGTGAGGCTCATGGTCTCTTCTGTCTGATCGCAAGGGTGTGCTTGGATAGTAAGGTCGTCGGACGGCGTCGATTGAGTAGTGAGGTGAGGCGTAGTGATTGTAATGAGAGGCCGAAGAGGAAGACCTCGGGGGAGTAAGGAGCGTGGCCATCGCGCGTTGCAAGTTTGCTGCTGAGAGAGAGAAAAGGTCAAGGGAGTGAAGGACGCAGACTCTTGCTTAAACGAAGGATGAAGAGCGACGTTGGCGGGGGGGCGTATAAATCTTTGGGAGGAGGAGGGAGGTTGGAGCAGGCGGCGCCGTTTGAGACTTATATGGCAGGCAGGCAACGTACACGATATATCCCTCTGGAAGCTATAGCGCGGCGGTTTCAAGCTGGTGTTGAATTAACGGGCGGGCCGCAGCAGCGTGTGTTCCAATTGGGGCGAGGAGCAGCGAGGGTGCCCCTTACTTGTATTGCCGTGGGCCCCTTTGCAGCAGACAGACACAATTTATGTATTTGATCTGAGGCGATGGCGGGGGGACTGACCAACAGCAGACACACGGGTGGCCAGGGACGCTGGAGCGACAGTTGGGGCAGAGTCAGGGGGGTGGACCAGCGTACGGCAGCGCGCCCTTGCAATAGTGATAAGTGATATGTCTTGATGGATCAGGCGCGGCGAAGCGATGACAAAGGATATATGTATATATAAAAACGGCACGGCGATCAGAGGCGGCCAACCTCCTCCCTGCGCTGCGGGCTGCGGCTGGCTGTGCCAGTGGACGCTACTGCTGTGCGTATTCCGCCGCAGAATTAATGCATTTTACACTTACCCGTCCACGGGACGCCCGCTAACTGGAGCAAATTAGCTTGTAGTTGCAGCGTTAAGGTAATATCATTTTTACGTTTTTCATCAACAGGAGGCAGGGGCCGCCAAGCCCCAAATGACGATCGACACATGTCAACTTTCGCGCACCATCACAGATAAAACCGCTGAAACATACAGACAAGACCTCAGTCGCCAAGGCAATTGGCAGGGCTGCTACAGCGCTCTTCTGAGGTCTCATATCCCGCTCGCAGGCCACTTTGCACCGCAGAGACACGCAGCAGATTTGGTGCAGGGAGGCGTGGCCTTTCGGCAAGGGACCTGCACCGAGCGCGCATCCGTTAGTGATGAGCCAATCATCGCGCGCGCTTTATGCAAAACCTCCACGCAATGACACCACCTTAACGATTAATACCCTGAGCTAATACCGCAAGCGCCGGTAAAAGGTTCCTGCAGCTGAGACGTTTAAGGTTTGCAAATGTAAATGGCCCGACCCACTCAACACGCGTCTTCAAACGTGCACAGCTCGGTTTCGTTCCCAAATTGCCGTGCACATGCGTCTTATTTGTGGTCTGTGCGCGCGAAACAAAACACTCACCTGAAATCGGAATACCCCTCGTTCGCTATCTTCCGCTCACAACTGCAGATAAACGGCATCTTGTGAAAATGGATGCACGAACATGAAATCGTTTCCGTCGCGGCCGATCTCTGCTTCCGCACCGCAGATAAATATAATTATAGACGGAAACAGTGGATGTATCGGGTGCGAAATTACTCGCATGCGCCAATTTGGAATGCTTTGATTAGGGACCCAATTAGTCGTTTCAACCTTAACACGTAGCATCATTTTAATGAGTTCGTTGGGATCTTCGCAAATGTCCGCTTTGGCGTGGTTAAAGTGAATGAAAGACGAGAATGAAAGACGAGAATGAAAGGAAGTATCCAAAAAGGGGCCGAGCGAGCGACCGTTGAAGTGATAAATAATGATATTACTACATATACGTAAGTCGAGGCATGCATGCAGCATCCTACAGAAAGCGGTCTTAGCGGGGTTGCAGTGCAGTTGCATGTCTCACGGACCATGGGCCATGGACCTCGGACCGAAAAACGGCCATAACGTCAGCGATCCGCAACGTTAGCCGTAATCGGACGACGGATTGAGCGGATCTGCACGGCCCTCATGCATGCGTTTGGGTTCACAACGCATATGACTCCCTTAATTGGTCAGCAATGAAACAGGCCCCTTTAGTACGACTCGGGAATGTGGTTGCGCCTTGCGTTGTCTCAAACCG
>Ga0302179_10000926_pt1 | contig 18409 bp, 15 predicted proteins | sample I_Palsa_E3_1_FD_198788 | JGI IMG/M metagenome (GOLD analysis project Ga0302179, IMG submission 198788) | Peat permafrost microbial communities from Stordalen Mire near Abisko, Sweden - I_Palsa_E3_1 | ecosystem: Environmental > Terrestrial > Soil > Palsa > Peat permafrost | place: Sweden...
TGGATGGCGATGACCGGTATTGCAGACGCTGATCCCGCCGATCAGGTCCAGGTATTGCTTGCCGGAAACATCATACAGATAAAGCCCTTCCGCCTTGCTGATCTCCAATCCCAATGGGTTGGGTGAAGTCTGCGCAACATGTCGCAGAAATAAACGCCGGGTATCATTCATGGTGTGGCAAAGTTCGTAAATTTGTAAAAACTCTCATCATGGCTATTATTCTACCTGTAGAGGGCAAATCCCCCCGCTTTGGCAAGGATTGTTTTGTCGCACCGAACGCTACAGTAGTGGGAGAGGTGGAGATCGGCGATCACTGCAGCATCTGGTTTAACGCGGTCGTAAGAGGTGATGTAGGCAGCATCCATATCGGCAACAAAGTGAATATCCAGGATGGGGTGGTGATCCATGCTACGTATCAGAAAACAAAGGTCCATATCGGAAACGATGTTTCGATCGGTCATAATGCCATCATACACGGCTGCAGTATCGAAGAAAAAGTGCTGGTCGGCATGGGCGCCATTGTCATGGACAATGCGGTGATCGGCCGTAATTCCATTATTGCCGCCGGTGCTGTCGTGCTGGAAGGCACGCGGATCGAATCAGGAACCATTTATGGCGGTATCCCGGCCAGAAAGATCAAGGATATCCCGGCCGAGCTCATTGCCGGCCAGATCGAGCGGATTGCCAATCATTACCTTGTCTATGCTGGCTGGTTTAAAGATTCGAACGCCCTGGAAAATAAGGCATAACTACCCACTTACCGGGAGGCCTCCCCCGTTAAATCTGCCCTTTCCGTTTGCAATTTCTGCCCTCCCCCCTTGCAAATAAGGGATAATATTCGTAGGTTTAATACGTTTCTATTACGATATCCCATGAAGCGACCCAACAGAACAATTTTTTTCATCCTCCTGGTAATTTTATCGACCGGCATTTCTTCGTGTGGATGGATACACAATCTTTTTGGACCTAAATACGGCTGCCCGAGCGATGGGAGAAATGTGGGGGCGGAAAGGATATTGAGTGGAGAGAAGGTGCCGAAAGCCGGTAAGTTCCGGGGTGGCTCATGACCTGGTTTACAACTTAAGCGATCTCATACCCTATTATAAACATTAAAAATCCCTAACTATGAGCCCTCTAACCCTACGCACCGATTTCGGCTGCACAGAGGCCGTTATCGACGACGATTGCGGACTAAAACGCTTCTACGAAGTTGCTAACATTCTCTCCGATGACCTTGACATTAAGTTCACCCAAAAGACCGATGATTTCGATTCGCTGATGTGGGATTTCCTTTACAAAGGGCATATCCTGACCCTTCATTACAATATCTACACCGGCATCTCGATCTATCCCCGGAAATTTCGTGAAGCTCCCCGAAAAGATAATGACGCGGTTGTTGAAGTGGCAAAATTCCTGGAAGGAAAGCTACTCATCAATACTGCGAAGCGCTATATGTCCTGATCCGGATAGCATCCGGGCTGACGATTGCCTGTCTTACTTTATGAAAGGCCGTTCCCAACAAAAAAATGGAGCGGCCTTTCTCATTAACGGCATTTCCCGCACATATTTCCTAAATTGCCGCTGCATGGCGTCGTTAAAACAAAGCACACCCTTCTATACGCGGCTGGCAATGGTGCTGGTCAGTCTTATTGCACTCGGTTATATTGCTGTCCTGGGGAAAAGCGTACTCGCTCCGCTGGTATTTGGGCTTTTATTTGCCGTCCTGCTGCTGCCCCTGGCCGGATTTTTAGAGCGCAAGCTGCATTTCCCCCGCAGCCTGGCTTCCCTGCTGTCCGTCCTACTGTTGGTTCTCTCACTGGTAGCTGTTTTGTATATCGTAGGCGCTCAGATCGGTAATCTGGCAGAAGACTGGCCACAATTCAAGCAGCAGGTCCTGAGTTCCGTCAATAACCTGCAAAGCTGGATATCGGCAAAGTTCCATGTCCGGATCAAACAGCAGATGACCTATGTCAACAATGCCACCTCCAAGCTGCTGGAAAGCGGCTCCTCTGTCGTCGAAGATGTGGTCGTTTCCTTTTCTTCCCTGCTGCTGTTCCTCGTCTTTATTATGATCGATACCTTTTTCCTTCTCTACTACCGGCGGCTGATCATCCGCTTCCTCGTAGCCGTATTCCGGGAGGAAAACGCCGTGCTGGTATACGACATTATCGCACAGATCCAATCGCGGATCCGGCAATATATCCTGGGGCTAGTGCTGGAAATGCTGATCGTCGCCACGGCCAGTTGTCTGGCCCTCTGGATCGTGGGCGTCAAGTACGCGATCTTACTGGGGCTTATCATCGGTCTCTTTAATGTCGTTCCTTATATCGGCATCTTCACCGCATTGCTGCTTTGTACCCTGGTTACTTTTGCCACGGCCGGAACAACCCAGCTGCTGCTGGTGATCGGCACCGTTCTGGGCATCCATCTGGTTGACAGCAATGTGCTGCTGCCGGTGATCGTGGGTTCAAAAGTGCGGATCAATGCGCTGATCACCGTCCTTGGTGTGATCGTCGGCGAGGCCATCTGGGGGATACCGGGCACCTTCCTGGCGATACCCGTCATAGCCATCACGAAGATCGTCTTCGACCGGATAGATTCGCTGAAGCCCTGGGGTCTGCTGCTCGGCGATGAGCGTGATGAGAAGCAGCCGGAGCCGCTCAAACAGGAGATCAAAGAGCAGGGCGCCGATGTCACAAATGCCCCTGAGAAGCCTGCTCAATAGTTGAACCCGATGGCTGGAACTCAATAGTTGTGCGTTTCGATCGTATCCAGGATATGGCAATAGCTGATATATCTCTCCATGGAGATCCGGCCTTCCTGTACGGCCTTTTTTACCTCGCAGCCCGGCTCTTCCAGGTGGAGGCAATTATTAAACTGGCATTCCCCGGCATAGGCGCGCATTTCGGGAAAATAGCCGGACAACTCGGGTCTGGAGATATCGACCAGTCCAAACTCCCGCATTCCCGGCGTATCGATGATGCGGCCGCCGGCGGGCAGATCGAACATTTCGGCAAAGGTCGTCGTATGGATCCCTTTACCGCTCCAGCCGCTGACTTCCTGCGTCTTCAGATTCATGGACGGGAACAGGGCATTCAAAAAAGAAGACTTCCCCACCCCTGAATGGCCGCTAAGCAGGCTGATCCAGCCTTGCAGGAGTTCCTGTATGGCATCCAGCCCTTCACCGGTCCTGACGCTCATCCGGATCAGCCGGTAGCCCACTGCCGAATACATCTCCTGCCACTCGGCAAATTTTTCCTCTTCCTTTTTCTTGTAGAGATCGGCTTTGTTGAACAGCAGAACGGCCGGCACATGGTAGGCTTCGCAAGTCACCAGCCAGCGGTCGATAAAGCCCTGGGAGGTCCGGGGCTCCTTCAGCGTAACGACCAGCAGGGATCGATCGATATTGGCCGCAACGATATGATGCTGCATGCGATGGGAAGGCGACTGCCGGTTGATATAGTTCTTTCTGTCATGTATAGCGGCGATGATGGCCGTTTGTTCGTTTTCGTTCTCGGGTTCGAACTCCACGTCATCGCCTACGGCGAGGGGGTTTGTGGAGGTGATGCCGTCCAGCTTGAACAGGCCTTTGAGCCGGGCATTCCACCACTCTCCTTCTGCTGTTTTTACCACATACCAGCTTCCCGTCGATTTATATATTTTTCCGGTCATGACGGGTCAAAATTATGGGAATTTGCGCAGCACCGTCCATTTTAGCAGCAGCTCGAGGAGCAGGAACAGAGCGGCAGCCAGTGCAAAGGGGTAGAATTGTTCGGTATATCGCCGGAGTGTTGTCACTTCGATCTTCGATTTTTCCAGGCGGTCGATCTCGGAATAGATGCTTTTCAGGCTCTCATTGTCCTTGGCCCGGTAATAATGACCGCCGGTCTCATTGGCTATCTGCGTTAGCAGTTTCTCATCGATGTTGACTTTTTCCCGCTGCATGACGATGCCGCCCGGTGTTTGAACCGGCACGGGGGCGAAACCTTCTGTTCCCATCCCGATCGTATATACGCGTACGCCGACTTCCTTGGCGATCTCCTTTGCGGTATTCGGATCGATCAATCCACCGTTGTTCTCCCCATCGGTCAGAAGAATAATGACCTTGCTTTTCGAAGGAGAACTGCGGAGGCGGTCGACGCCGGTTGCAAGCCCCGAGCCGATAGCCGTGCCGTCTTCCAGCAGCCCGCTCTGCACCTGGGCCAATTGCGCCTTTAGCACACTGCGATCCGTGGTCAGGGGGCACATGGTAAAACTTTCCCCGGAAAAAATAACCAGCCCGATACGATCGGTGGGCCGGTTGTCGATAAACTCCCCGGCGACGTTCTTGGCCGCCTCCATCCGGTTGGGGGTAAAATCCTGCGCCAGCATACTGCCGCTGATATCGAGGCAAAGCATAATATCGATGCCTTCTCCATTGACCAGCTGTTCATCGTTACGGCTTTGCGGGCGGGCAAGAGCGATGATCAGACAGCAAAGGGCCAGCAACCGGAAGATAAAAGGCAGCGGGCGCAGGCTGTTCTTCCAGGACCGGGTCCCGCGAAAAGCCCGTGTGCTCGACACCATTACCGTTGCCTGGGAACGGCCGGACCGTTTGACCTCCCACCAGATCAGCAGGGGCACAAGGGCAAAAAGGCCGAAGAACGCCGGCTGATTAAAGTAAATATGTTGGTACCAATCGTATAGCACGTTATTGCGGAATATTATTTCGTTTGATGATCGATTGCCTGAGCCTTCTCCTCTGCCTCGGCTATCCTGTTCAGCTCTTCGATCGAAGAGCGTATGACCCGGTAATGTAATTCGCTATCTGCCGGCCCCGGCTGATATTTTGCGAATTTTACGAAATCGCTCATCCGTAAGGCTTCAGCCAGTTCGGCAAAGGACTGGGCGGGAAGCGGGATGCGCTTCAGCTGTGCGATAATTTCCTCACTGGTTTCGGCAAGGCTGGCAATACCCATCCGGCGATAAAGGTACATGCGGAAGATATCTCCCAACCGGCTGTAATAAAGCTTTATAGACCCGCTTTCCGGCAGGCGCTGCCGCTCCAGTTCGTCCAGCTGCGCGATCGCCTCTTCAAAGGGAGAGAGCCGGGGCGCCTGGTGCGGAGTCAACAGCGTGAGCAGCATCTTTTTCCGAATGAGCAGGACCACCACGGCGACCGACCCCAGGGAAATGACGGCTACGATCCAAACAAACCAGTGCGCAAAAGGGTTGGGAATCTCTACGATGTCTTTGATATCGTGATAATCTTTGGAAGGGTCGATCTTTGTATAGCTGATGGTGACAGGTATCGAGTCGGTATAGTATGTTTTATTACCGGCGATAAAGGGCAGCCGGGGAATGGCCCGGGAGCCGGAATCGAAGCTGGTGACCGTCAGGTATTGCCGGTAGTACCGTTGCCCGGGTGAAATCGTAGAGTCCACTTTGTTTTTTTCCAACCACTCAAAATGCGGGAGCGAGTCCAGCGCAGGCCAGACGAATAGTGCGTCGCCCTGGACCGTGGCTTCCAGCATAAGCTGGACAGGCTCCCCGATAAGGATTTTTTGCTTGTCGACCGTTGCCTTCAGCGCGGGGGCCGGGGCATTTGCGGCGGATGATGCCGTTCTCCGGGACGGAGTCTGTGCCAACAGCGATGCCGCCGGCAGCGCGCATAGGGCAAGGCCAATGATATTTAACAGGGATCGTCTCATGTATTATCCTGGCCGATGGCGGCCGACGAAGAAGCGTTGCAGTATTTTAACATAGTCTTCGTCCGTCCGCAGATGCAGGAGGTCGCACCCGGCCTTTTGGAAAATGCCTTTACATTGCTCCGTCTGGTTAAAGAAATATTGTTGGTAATTCGTTTGTACCAGGTAGTCATTGGTATCTACCCAGTGTCTGCCCCCCGTCTCCGAATCTTCGGCCTCGATCATCCCGATCCGGGGCAATTGCATATCCATTTTGTCATATACTTTGATGCCGATCATATCATGTTTCTTCCCGGCCACTTTCAGGGCATCTTCAAAGCTGAGTATGGGGCGGCCGGAGGGGGGGGTGCCGGTTCCTGCGGCTGGGCCGCCGGCGCCTGATCCGGCAGGGGGGCCGCCGGTACGGGATCCGGCGGGTGAGCTGCCATTTCCATCGAGGAAATCGCTTAGCATAAAGACAATAGCTTTCTGACGGGCCGAGTGGTTGAAGAAGCGGATGACTTCGCTCAGGCTGGTGCCTTTTCGCTTTGGTTCGATGGTCAATAAATGCCGGACGATATAGAGTACATGCTCCCTTCCCTTTTTCGGCGGGATATACGCCTCGACTTTGTCACTGAAAAAGACGGCGCCAACCTTGTCATTGTTGTTAATAGCCGAGAAGGCCAGCACGGCGCAGAGCTCAGTGATCAGATCTTTTTTGCGTGCGTGCACCGTACCGAAAAGAGAGCTGGCGCTCACATCCACCAGCAACATTACGGTCAGCTCGCGTTCTTCTTCGAAAAGTTTGCTGAAGGGATGGTTGAATCGGGCGGACACATTCCAATCAATAAAGCGGATATCATCTCCGGCCGCATATTCTCTTACCTCCCGAAAGCTCATCCCCCGGCCTTTGAAGGCGCTGTGATATTCTCCGGTGAAAAGGTGACGGGTGAGCCGTTTGCTTTTAATATCGAGCTCTCTTACCTTCTTCAATATTTCGGCTGTAGTGAGCATGGGCCATTTAATTTTATCAAGGTATCGGAATAGCTTTCAGTACGTCATCTATCACCTGTTCCACATTGACATTCTCCGCTTCCGCTTCATAGGTCAGCCCGATGCGGTGGCGCAAAACGTCTTTGGAAATGGAACGGACATCTTCGGGTATGACATAGCCACGTTTATTCAGAAAGGCATTGGCTTTGGCGGCAAGGGCAAGATTGATGCTGGCCCTGGGGCTGCCACCATAGGCAATAAGCGGCTTGAGTTTTTCCAGTTTGTATTTTTCGGGTGTCCGGGTAGCAAATACAATATCCAGGATATAATGCTCGACCTTCTCATCCATATAGATCTGCCGTGTAAGATCCTTGGCTTGAATGATCTCCTGCATGGACACCACCTGCTCCACCGTCGGGGAAGTGCCACCCTGTACGTTCTGACGAATGATCAGCTGCTCTTCCTGTTTGGAAGGGTAGTCGACGATCACCTTCATGATAAAGCGGTCTTGCTGGGCTTCCGGCAGGGGATAGGTACCTTCCTGTTCGAGCGGGTTCTGCGTAGCCAATACCAGGAAAGGTTCCTCCAGTTTGTGGCTGGTATCTCCCAGCGTAACCTGACGTTCCTGCATGGCTTCCAATAGCGCGCTCTGTACTTTGGCCGGAGCGCGGTTGATCTCATCGGCCAGGACAAAATTGGCAAAAATCGGCCCCTTGCGGACGACGAATTCGTGCTTTTGCTGGTTGTAGATCATCGTTCCGATCACATCCGCAGGGAGCAAATCGGGAGTGAACTGGATCCGGCTGAAGCGGGCGTGGATCGCCTGCGCCAGAGATTTGATAGCCAATGTTTTAGCAAGCCCTGGCACTCCCTCCAGGAGAACGTGGCCGTTGCTGAGCAGGCCGATCATCAGGCGGTCGAGCATCTGATGCTGCCCTACGATCACTCTTCCCACCTCATCGCGCAGCCGGTCGATAAAGGCGGCCTGATACTGGATCTTGTTATTCAATTGTCTGATGTCCTCTGCTGTATAAAGCATATTGCTAATAGATTATCTTTTGATGGCCGAAAATACGAATTCACTTTGGCAAACCGGACGTAAAAATACGTTACCCATCTTTGCGGGCAATTTAATTCCATTGTAGCCGGCCGGAGGCCGGCCGCCCGATAGGGCAGAAATTAGCGCTTTGCGGGAAATGCGCTAATTTTCGCTAAAGCGCATTTCCCGCACATATTTAATTTGAATAACATAAAATAATTATTTGATCGGGGAGTTTTAAACCTGGAGGGTCCGGGACCTTCCAATGGCTAATGCAGAGCAGGATGAACATTAATTCGACCATAATTACCCTATTGATCACAGGTCTTTCTGTGACGGGCTGCTCCGGAAGGAATGGTAACGGAAAAGACCTTGAGCTCCTCACCAATACGCCCTGGAAATACGAGAAAGCGGGGTTCGATTCCAACGACGACGGTATTTTTGACGCCCTCGACCCCAGCATCGCCGGCAGTGAAAAAGATAACAGCATTATTTTTTGTAAAGACGGGACGGGTTATTCCGAACTGGGTCCCAATTCAAAGCAGAGCCCGAAGTCCACCAAAGGAGCTCCCGAAAGTCTTCCTTTTATCTGGTCTTTTCAAAACGGCGATAGCACGATTTATTTCCAGGATCAATATTATAAAGTAAGAACCCTGGACAGACATCGCCTGGAGATTTATGCCGATGAAAAGTATGGCAATGTCAATACCCGTTACATTATTATTTTAAAGCATTGATATTGCGCGGGCGTCTTCAGCCTGCGGCGATGACTTCAACCAGGCGGCGACAATCACGACAGATATTTTCCTACGATCGGCACTCTTCTGCCGATGCCGAAGGCCTTACAGCTCACCCGGATGATGGGACAAAATTGATTGCGTTTGTATTCATTGCTGTTCACCAGGCGAAGCACCCGTCCTACCAGGGCCTCGTCGATGCCCATGGCGGTGATCTCTTTCGGCCCCTGTCTTCTCTCTATATACTGATAAAGGATCTTGTCCAGAATATCGTATTCCGGAAGGCTGTCGCTGTCTTTCTGACCGGGGCGCAGCTCGGCCGATGGCGCTTTCTCCAGGATATTCACCGGGATGACTTCTCCGTTGCGATTGATATAGCGTGCCAAAGCGTATACCTGCCCTTTATAGACGTCCCCCAGTACGCTGAGCCCACCCGCCATATCGCCGTAAAGGGTCCCATAGCCCGTTGACAATTCGCTTTTATTGGAAGTATTTAGCAGGATATAACCAAATTTATTGGCGAGCCCCATCAGGATATTGCCCCGGGTGCGGCTTTGCAGATTCTCTTCGGCCAGCCCGAACGGTAGATTGTTAAAACCAGGTTCCAGGGTATGGATGAACGCTTCGTATACTTCCCGGATGGGGATGATGTCGTAAGGGTTGCCGAGGTTGCGGGACAGCTGTTCGGCGTCGCTGACCGAATGTCCGCTCGAATACGGGGATGGCAGAAGGATAGCCCGAACATTATCGGAACCCAGGGCTTCGCAGGCCAGCGCAAGCGTGACGGCGCTGTCGATCCCGCCGCTGCTGCCCAGGATAGCCTTTTTAAAGCCCATTTTGTGAAAATAATCCCGGATACCCAGGAGCAGCGCCTGATAGATCTGGGCAATATTTTTTTCATCGACCAGGTATTGGAGGATCCGGTCGGGGTCGTTCAATTTGGATACCCGCATGTCTTTGTCAAAGACTTCGGCAGGCGAGCCTGTCCGCTCCGGCGTCATCGTCAGCGGCTCTTCTTCGATCGAAGATTCTCCCCCCTGACCGATCGGCACGGAAAGACCGGGCAGCAATTCTTCATAGAGCGGTGGAACCGGCTTCGCCAGGCTCCCGGCAGCTTCCGCCAGGCGCTCCGCCAGCGGCGCCGACAGTGGTTCAGGCAGCGGTATTACCGCGAAATCCTCTTCGAAATAGTTCAATTCTTTTATCAGATTTCCTTTTGCATCATAAACAACGCTGCCGCCATCGAACACGATTTCGGTCTGTGAGCCTACAGCATTACAATAATACATCGGAAGACCATATTTCAAAACATTCTGCCGGACGACTTCTTTCCGGTCCTCGTCATGATCGTAGTCAAAGGGACTGGCGGAAATATTGATCATCAGATCCGGGTGCTGCCGGATCAACTGGTCCATAGGACAGGCGCGGTATAGCGGATCGTCACCCATATTCCAGATATCCTCACAGATGGTGAGGGCGATCTTTTTACCTTTGAAAGGGATGACCTTCCAGTCGCTACCTGGTTCGAAATAACGGTATTCGTCAAATACATCGTAGTTGGGCAGACAGGTCTTGTGCGCGACGCCTTTGATCTCTTTTTCATAAAGCAGCCACGCGGCATTAAAAAGATCTTTTCCTTTTTTCAGCGGGTTGCGGGCCGGGCTGCCGACGATTACCCCGATCGTGTCCGCCGCCTCCCGGATCCGGTCGACCGCCGCATAACACTTTGCAATAAAATCTTCAAACTCCAGGAAATCACGGGGCGGATAACCGCAAACGGACAACTCGGAAAACACGACAAGGTCGGCACCGGCTTCTTTGGCCGTGCGGATGCCGTCCAGGATCTTTCGGGTGTTGTCCTCAAAATTCCCGATGTGGTAGTTCTGTTGGGCCAACGCTATTTTCATCCGGTAAATTTACGAAATCATTCTATCTTTGACCGCAACCGGCCCGATCAACACAATCGGCTGAGCATTCATTCGTTATAGGCTATCCATCCAAAATATGTATCGCACACCCACTGTTTTCCCGTTATTTCGCGCCCTCTGCCTAATCGCCTGCTGCGTATTCTTCCTGTCCGCCTGCGGCCACCAAAACGATCATCCGGATGTATCGGGCATTTCCGTCCCCGAAATCCATATCGAACGATTCGACACGGCCTTCTTCTCGCTGGATACCAATCAGATCGAAAAGGGGCTTTACCGGCTCAACCAGGAATACCCTGATTTCACCGGCGACTTTGTAGGAAATATCCTCGGAGCGGGCCCCTTGTCCGATACCAGCCGGGTAGCTTTTGACGCCGCCCGTCAGTTCCTCGTCAGCTACCTCTTCATCAGCAACTCGCTAAAGAAAAAATACCAGCGGCTGGATTGGCTGGAAAAGGAGTTGCAGCAGGGATTCCGCTATATCAAATATTATTTCCCGAAATACCAGCTGCCACAGCATGTGGTGGCCTTTATCGGTCCTTTAGACGGCCCCGGTGTCGCCATTACCAATTATGCCCTGGCGATCGGTCTGCAAGCCTATGCCGGCAGCAATTTTCCCATTTACCTGACGGGTAAGGGGCAGGATACCTATCCCAGGTATATCTCCCGTCGCTTCGAACCGCAATACATCGATGCCAATTGCATGAGCGCGCTGGCCGAAGATATCTTTCCCGACAGCAGCGACAACCGGCCGCTGATCGAGCAAATGGTCATTAAGGGGCGATACTGGTGGCTGGCGGGCAAGTTGTTGCCGGATGCTCCCGACAGCATCCTGACAGGCTATTCCCAGGCTCAGCTAAACTGGTGCACGGCGAACGAATCGGAGATCTGGGGTTATTTTCTGCAAAATACCGATCTCTATACCATCGATCCGGATATCCTCAAAAACTATATCGGCGAAGGCCCCAAGACTCTCGGCATGCCCGATGCCTCGCCTGGAAATATCGGCGCCTGGGCAGGCTGGCAGATCGTCAGGAAATATATGCAGGGGCATAGTGGGCTCCGGCCGGTGGACCTGATGCGGGTCCCTGCGCGGACCATATTTGAAGAGTCGAAGTATAAGCCGAAGTGAGGCGCTGCCGGCGGCCCGAATCTATTTCTTCTTTTCCACTTTGGATAGCAACAATAACAAGGTGTCTTTGCCCATAACCCCGTTCCATTGCATGTGCCGACCGTCGAAATGACTAACAGCGGCGATCACCGTATCCCGCCTTTCAGGCTTCCTTTTGCGAAAAATGAGCTGCAGCTGCTGCTTAGAGCTGTCATATTTATACCGAGCCCCTGTGCTCCTGTCGTCGTCATATGTATATGGGTTTGGGCAAAGCAACAAACGGCCGTACTCCTCCAAATATACAGTCGTCCAGGCGGTGGTATCGGTTAACCACGCATTTGCCTTTATGGTATCTCCATTCCGGATAAGACGGTCAACTTTCCACTTACCGGCTAACGGAGAGCCTGGAGTCAAGGTCGTATAATAATAGATCAGCCCGAAGGCGCAGGCAACCGCCAAAAACCGGAACAGGTATCTAAAAAAACCAAGTCTTACCGCGGGAAGATCGGAGCCGGTCCGGAGAAAAACACCGATCAGCGCCGACCGTTGCAATAATAGCAGGAAGAGCAAACCCAGTGAGAACAATACCGAATTCATGAAGGCGCCCGGTGAAATATCGTAGAAGAAATTGATCAGGACAATATTTACCATGACTGGCAACAAAATGGCTGCACCGAGTAAGGTGGTCCGTCTGAACAGCAGTAGGATAGAGCCTCCAATTTGAAATAAAGCAATGATCACGGCGAATGTATAGGAATGGGCAAAATAATTCCAGGTAAGCTCGAATCCGTTGAGCTGGCCTACCGGCATATCGACCCGGTTGTAGGAAGTACCGAATTGCGTTTTCAGGATCTTGGCAAACCCATAGGTACATATCTCAAATACCAGCCAATAGCGGAGGATACCCCTGAACCAGGCATGAAGCTTGCCGGAGTTGATCCGGTTTTTTATTTCTTTCCGCTGCCAGTAAACAGAATAGGCGATGGCGAATAAAAGGCTTATCAGCGCCTGCCCCCAAAGCATGTAGGTGAAAAAATTTTGACCCAGCTTCATCTGAATCTTGTCGGGTAATAGGTCCAGGAGCTCGGCTGAGACATTTAAAATGGCGATCGCGGCGAAAAGGCTTTCGACAAATTTCATGAACCAGGAAGAACGGTATAACCGATCCGGGGGCGTTGGGGATAACATAAGGGGTGTTTAAACCTAAGTTAACTATTTCCGGCCGCCCGGCCAATGCCCTAAATGGGGTATCCTATTTTCTAATCCGCTCTTTCAGGATCTTCCGGGCCGCCTGGATCTCGGTAATATCTTTAAAAGAGTCCTTGGGGATCATAAAAAAGGAGCGGGAGTTAAAGTAAACATGAAAGAAATAGATCGTCTCTTTAAATGCGCTGAAATCCTCCCACCGCCAGAGCTGGTTGCCTTTTTTTGTCTTGAGCAGGACGCCCTGATCGGTGAGGCTGAGCACGAAATTGTCCCTGAAAGTAGCCGACTTTTTATAAATGCTGAGGGGCAATAGCCAGCGAATAGCTATCCAGAGGGAGAACCAAAGGACGGAGAAGATCAGGAAAGGCAGGGCCGGGATCTTCCCAAGAGCGAACAGGACAGCCGAGAAAATCGCAAAAACATTGATAACAATAATAAGGATCCTTATTTCCGGACGACCGATAAAATGGCCGCGCAATCCATCCATCACCTCCTTCTTGTTATAACCGAATTGTATTGTCATTCCGTTTGAAGTTGAGGTAAAAGTAATGAAAATGGGCCATCGGGCCGCCGGCGTCCGGACACGACAAAGAGGACCACGGGTCCTCTGGCCGAAGGCCCGACATTAACCATTCGAAGGGCTAATTTTAGCCCAAGCCCTTGGCAACGAAAAAAACACCCGCTTCCCAGCGGGTGGATCCAAGTGAATTTGTCCTAAACCTTTATATTTTAGGCAGTGCTTAACGCATGTCCCTGCAATGGGAATAATGGTTGCTTGCGGCCTCACCGGGGGTGACGCTACGATTGCAGGAAAATATTACGCTGCTGGAAAGGATGACGAGTGCGATCAGGAGGATACGTTTCATGTTTTTCATTTTTGGGTTTACAGGATTAATACAACGTCAAATCGGGGCAAAAATTATCCTGATCGTTGCTATAGGATAACCTTTATTCTTTGGAAAAGATACGGCGATAATCGACGGGAAAATAACCGTTTTTAAGAAAGCGGCCCCGAAAAGGAGACAATTTCGGGAACCGCCTTTCCCATCGCTAGAATAATTTGTCCCGGAAAGGGATTTCTTAACTACAACCCATGCTGTTCCCGCAGTTCAGGCATTTATAACAGGTGCCGCTCCGGATAGTGATATGGCCACAGGTATTACAGGCCGGGGCATCGCTTTGCATGCTTCGGGCGGCTGCGTTGATGGCGTCCAGCCCATTTTCTGCCCGGGCGCCATCCGGCGTGGATTTTGCGAAATGGGCGATTTTGGCGGCTTTAGCGGCCCCGCCGGTGGGGGGTTGGGTGGCAGGGGGTGCGGCAGGCTGCTGGGCGGCGGCTCCTCCTGCCTTGGCCACGATCCGGACATCGCTGAGCTCCGGGGCCTGGTTGTCCTGTTCGTCACCCCCATCCCACTCTTCTTTGCCCGTGTTGGCTAATGCCGGCCGGTCCAGCACATGCACCAGATCCGTCCTTCCGAGATATTCGTAGGCCAGGGAGCGGAAAATGAAGTCAACAATCGAGGTAGTGCTTTTTATATTGGGATGGTCGACCATCCCGGATGGCTCAAAGCGGGTAAAGACGAATTTCTCAACAAATTCTTCCAGGGGTACCCCATATTGAAGACCAATGGAAATGGCGATCGCAAAACAATTGGACATACTACGCATCGTAGCTCCTTCTTTGGCCATATCGATGAAGATCTCCCCTACCGTACCATCGGCATATTCACCGGTACGCAAAAATATCGCCTGTCCGTTGATCTTGGCTTTCTGGGTAAAACCACGGCGTTTGGCCGGCAGGGTCCGGCGTTCTACGATGGTAGCCAGCGCCCTTTTCAGTTTGGTATCGGGCGAAGCCTGAACCCTTCTTTGCACTTCTTCCAGCAATTCCTGCACCGTCAGCTTGCCCAGATCGACGATATTCGATTCCAGCATGAGCTGGGGGGCAGCGGCTTCCGCTGCGGCTGCGGCTGCCGACTCCTTGTCTCCTTCGGCTAATTTTTTCTTCTTATCGGACTTCGTGCTGAGTGGCTGTGACAATTTAGACCCGTCGCGGTAAAGTGCGCAAGCCTTCAACGCGAGTTGCCAGCTTAGGAGGTAGGCATCGGCAATCTCTTCTACCGTAGCCTCGTTGGGAAGATTGATCGTTTTGGAAATGGCACCGCTGATAAAGGGCTGTGTGGCTGCCATCATGCGGATATGACCATGGGCATGGATATAGCGCCGGCCTTTCCTGCCACATTTGTTGGCACAATCGAATATCTCCAGATGCTCTTCTTTCAAATAAGGGGCGCCTTCGACGGTCATTGTCCCGCAAACATAGTCATTGGCGGCTTCAATCTCAGCGTCGGAGAAGCCGAGGGCTTCCAGGAGGTTCCATTCGAAGTTATAATATTGGGCGGGTTTGAAACCCAGGCGTTGCAGACATTCTTCTCCCAGCGTATAGACGTTGAACACAAAACCGATTTCAAACGCTGAGCCAACGGCGGCATCCAGCTTTTTAATCTCGCCGGCTATAAATCCCTTTTCGCTGAGCGACTGGTGGTTGATGGCGGGTGCGCCTTCGAAAGTGGCAGATCCGACAGCATATTTGACGATCGCGTCGATCTGTTTGTCGGTATACCGGAGGTTCTTCAGCGCTGTCGGTACGGACTGGTTGATGATCTTGAAATAGCCGCCGCCGGACAGTTTCTTGAACTTGACCAGTGCGAAGTCAGGCTCTACGCCGGTGGTATCGCAGTCCATGACCAGACCGATGGTGCCTGTGGGGGCAATGACCGTAGCCTGGGCGTTCCGATAGCCATATTTTTCACCAAGCTGTACCGCTTCATCCCAAGCCCTGGTGGCAGCTTTCAGCAGATAATCGGGGCAGTATTTTGCTTTCAGTCCCTGGGGCCTGATCTCCAATCCCTCGTATTCATCGGCGTCGTATGCGGCCAGGCGATGGTTGCGCATTACGCGGAGCATGCTTTCCTTATTTTCTTCATAGCGTGGAAAGGCGCCCAATACGCCGGCCATTTCTGCCGAGGTGCGATAAGCAACACCCGTCATGATAGCGGTAATGGCTCCGGCAATGCCACGGGCTTCTTCGCTGTCATAAGGAATGCCCATGATCATCAGCATGGAGCCCAGGTTGGCATAACCAAGGCCAAGCGTACGATAGTCATAGGAAAGCTGAGCCACTTCTTTGGAAGGGAACTGAGCCATCAGCACGGATACCTCCAGAACGGTCGTCCATAAGCGCGATGTGTATTCGAAACCTTCCACGTCGAAGGTATTGGTCTTTTCATTATAGAAACGGCGCAGGTTGACGGAGGCCAGGTTACAGGCAGTATTGTCGAGGAACAAATATTCACTGCAAGGATTAGACGCTCTTATTCGTCCACCGGCCGGGCAGGTATGCCAATCGTTGATCGTGGTATCGTATTGGGTGCCGGGGTCCGCGCAGCGCCAGGCGGCATAGGTGATCTGGTTCCAGATTTCGCGGGCGGGGATGCGTTTCATTACCCGCCCGTCGCTGCGGGCCGTCAGTTCCCAGTCTTCGTCCCTCTCCAGCCGATGGAAGAATTCGTTGGGGATGCGAATGGAGTTATTGGAGTTCTGCCCTGAGACGGTCCGGTATGCCTCGCCTTCATAATCGCTGGCATAACCGGCAGCGATGAGCGCGCCTACTTTTTTTTCTTCCTCCACTTTCCAGTTGATGAAATTCATGATCTCGGGGTGATCCAGATCCAGGCACACCATTTTGGCGGCCCGCCGTGTCGTGCCACCGGATTTGATGGCGCCGGCAGCCCGGTCGCCGATTTTCAGAAAGCTCATCAGACCACTGGAGGTACCGCCGCCGCTCAGTTTCTCTCCTTCCCCCCGGATATCGGAGAAGTTCGTTCCTACCCCGGAGCCATATTTGAAGATCCGGGCTTCGCGTACCCACAGGTCCATGATGCCGCCGTCATTGACGAGGTCGTCTTTCACACTGAGGATGAAACAATTATGAACTACTACGCCGTTTGCCAGGAAGCGGGCCGTGGGTGTCTGAATATCATATACTTCTTCCTCCCCGATATAGTCGATGCTCACAACCGTTAACTCGGACAAACAGCCCTTATTCTTTCCTTCCACCGTATCGTTCAACTGCCGGAGCTTGGCCTTTTTTTCACCGCTTACAAAGCCAATCAGCTGCTCATACTTCAATCTTTCTGAAAAATAGGCAATCGTTACCTGGTAACTTTGATGTCGGTCTTCCCTGCTGTCCCTTACCGGGGAAATGTTGCTGTAAATACCCATGGACAACAACAGCACTTGCACCCCATGCGCTAACTCTTCGCTGATGGTTGTCAGTACGATATCTCCGGAGTTCCTACCGTTTTCATTTCTCATTCTGACCGTACCATCCGTCTGGAAAAGACTGCGAAGAAAGGCCGCTTTTTCAGCCAAAGACCCTTTCAGGATAATATCGGGAACAAACGCGGTAAAAGACGTCTGATCCAGTTCATACTCTTCTACGTAAGGACCTGCCTTTTTGGAATCGTGCTTTACAATGCGGTACAGATCGCCGATATTTTTGCGAATCACCGTTTTAAAGGCGCCGAAAAGGTCGGTAAACAATCCGCTGACAAACCCGTATTCGTCCTCATTGATCGTGATCGCGCCAAATATCGTCGTTTTCTTATTGCGATTGTATTTGCCATAATAGCCATCTCCGATTATCCATCCCGCCAACGCTGCTTTTTGCAATTTTTCCATTGCCGGATTCTCTTCCCCATCCCAACCGGAAGAAGAATGGCCGAAATAATTTTCCACCAGATTAAAACGGGGGTCGCCCGCACCAGCCACATTTGCCAGCTCTTCCACCAACGATAATTCAGGAATTACGCCACTTAAAGAAAATTGCTGGACCTTTTTCCCAAGCAACGTTTTGAACTCGCCCCAACCATATTCACCGCCATCTTTCAGTCGTTTATCAGCATTCCAGATCAGATGGTCATCCGTAAATTCAAGATAATTCCCATTGGCCAAGTTAGCGCGGTAAACGCTTCTTATTCCATTATTCTTTGTTGCCAGGACAGGAACGTATTCATCTCCATCAAATACTCTTAGGCCGGTAAGGCCCTGTTCCACTATCTCCCCCATCGTGTAAATACCCCGATCAGTAAACAGCCGGGTATTATAGCGCGCGCACGCATGGGGCTGTGGTCTTTCATAGGCTGAAGAGGACAGCTTTAGCTTTGCGTCTGCGGCATCCACGAAGTAATGTCCCTGGGGCTTGCCCGTGATGCCATAGCTCTCATGCAGACCCGTGTTGAACCACTGGGGTGAGTTGGGCACACAGGCCTGGTCCAGGATACTGTATACAAGCTCTTCGTAAAAAACCAGGGCGTCCTTTTCCGAAGCAAAATAGCCATAGCGTTCGCCCCAGACCTTCCAGCAGTTTGCCATGCGGTGGGCGACCTGTTTGACCGAAGTCTCGCGGCCAAGGGAGCCGTCGGGCTGGGGAACGCCCGCCTTACGGAAATATTTTTGTGCAAGGATATCCGTCGCAATCTGGCTCCACCTGGCCGGAACTTCCACGTTGTTCATTTCAAATACCACCTCGCCGCTGGGATTGCGGATAATGGAAGTACGGTAGTCATAAGTGAATTGGTCGAATACGTTGGTGTTTTCGTTAGTGAAGCGGCGGATAAATTGCAAGCCCTTCTCAGATTGCTTTCTTGTTGGCATAAGTCAGTACCGTG
>Ga0302179_10000927_pt1 | contig 18383 bp, 15 predicted proteins | sample I_Palsa_E3_1_FD_198788 | JGI IMG/M metagenome (GOLD analysis project Ga0302179, IMG submission 198788) | Peat permafrost microbial communities from Stordalen Mire near Abisko, Sweden - I_Palsa_E3_1 | ecosystem: Environmental > Terrestrial > Soil > Palsa > Peat permafrost | place: Sweden...
AGGAAGCTGCCGGACCAATCGTTACACTCGTTGCTCAATCCGGACTGAACAAGCCCGATGAGGTACCCATGCAGATGTATTCGGAAGCGGCGCACTTGGACCACTTCGCCCTGAGCGCTGGCGACAAAGAGGGCCTGCTGACCGGCACGCGATTGGACGAGGTCGGTGGTTTGGAGCTGGAGGGCATTCACTTTGTACCGGGGGGACTAACCCGTTCTGAAGGCAAGGATCAACTGCATTTGTCGACCTCGGACACGGCCGCTGCAACCGCATTGCAACCGAACAAAAAGCTGGTTGCACACGTCACGCTCAAGGACGGGCGAGTGCTGGATCTGGACACGACAGTGGAACTGCCACGTCCCCGAATTGTGCTGCTCAACAAGAACCTGGAGCCAGGTCCCGCTCCTTCGATGATTCAACTTGGCGATTCGAATGATCTTCCGCAAGACGGACAGATATCGTTCTTTTTCAAAACGGAGGTTCCGGCCACTTTCCCACGTACGGAAAAGATCGAAGTGGCGACCGAGGACGGTTCGGCGAGCGTTCTTCTGAGCCTCGCAGCTGGAACATTGGTCCTCGAGGACTCCCAGACCGTATTGGGCACTCTACATCCGCTGAAAAGTCTCGGTCCCTCGGCGTTTGGTCCGCTGCGTGCACGTCCGGTTTCTGAGAACGGCGAAGACGGAGACTGGCAGCCGCTGGCGAGACTGGTGCGAATCCCTGCTCTGAAAGAAGTGCGATGCCCAGACAGTCCTGACAAACCATGCAGTTTGATCGGACAAGATTTGTTCCTCATCGATTCCGTGGCCTCGGACTCGCAGTTTGCTCACAGCATCTCGGTGCCCGTCGGGTTTGTAGACTCCGCCTTGAGCGTCCCCCGTCCAAATGGCACGCTGCTGTATGTCAAATTGCGGGACAACCCGTCGGCGGTAAACAGGGCATCTCTTCCGGTAATCCCGGAACCGTAAGACGCGATCGAAGTTATCCGTCGAGTAAAGCCACGTGCTCAGCAATCCGAACTTCTGTCGCACACTGGATGGCGAATCTCCTCTACCGGGAGCCCGGATCACTATCAGGAAAACTCGAACTCGAAGAGCACGGCCGATTCGCATGGACCGCTTCGGTAAATCGTGCAGGGAAGGTGTCTGAGTTAGGGCGCATCTCGACGGATGGCGGCTGCCACTTCTACACCCCAAGGCACCGGAAAATTTCTTAGCCGGATTCCCCTATCCGTATGCGATCGACAACGGCCCCCATGGGCTATTCTTTGCAATGCGGGATGGGGGCAATCTCGCGAGGCTATTTTATTGAACAAGGCCAATCCTGCGTAGCAATGTTTTAAAGCGAGGGTCAGAGCGCAGGTTGTCAATCCGAAGGTCAGCTTTGAGGAACCATGAAATGTCCAAGGATCTCTCCGCGTAGGCTTTATCCAGAAAACCGAACGCGTTGTCCTTGTCGCCAAGTCCGGCGTATATGGTTGCGATCAGATACGGCGAAACGTATCCGCTCTGCGATTTTCGCTCCAGATCGCGAAGGATCTTTTTCGCTTCGGTGCTTCTGCCGATCACGGCGAAGGCATGCGCCAGCGCGGCGGTGACATCGAGATTTCCATCAGAGAGCTCAACTGCCCTCTGATACTCAGAGACGGCTTCCAGTGGTTTTCCGGTACCTTCATAGGCAATGCCGAGTTCGTAGTGTTTGGCCCACTCGGTGGGATTGGAAACCGCTCCCTCTCTACTCGCCCGAAGCAAGTCATCGTAATCCCGCAACTGATAGTAGACCCCGGATGCGAGCATAGCGGAGCCGGGACCAGGATCCAATTGCTTGCTCTTGGCCAACTCAGCCAGAGCCTCGGCGCGTCGGCCAGTGAACGCGAGATAGAGTGCGTGATCCTCATGAGCGCAACTATAACTGGGCGCCAGAGCAATCGATCGTTCAAAATTTCGTTCGGCAGCGTTCCAGTCCCACTCAAACCGCCAACTCAGCGAGCCGAGGGTATCGTAGACTTCGCCGATGCCATCGTCCAATTGCAGCGCATGACGCAAGGCTTCCTCGGCGGACTTGTACGCAGCATCTCGGGACATACCCCCATAGAAGGCAAGGTAGACATACGAGTCCGCGAGCCCTGAGTACGCCAAGGCAAACTCCGGATCTTTACGGATAGATTGCTCGAAATAACTTTTCGCGATTTTGAGCTTGTCCGGCTCGGTGAAATCGTTCGTGAAATAGTAGCGTCCCCTGACGTAAGCATCGTAAGCCTCCGGGTTAACCGGGCGGGCAGAGCGCAGCAGTCTCTGCTGTTGTGGGGTCAGCTCTGCGCGAATTTGTTGCGCGATTGTCTGCGCCACCTCACTTTGCAATTTCAGGACGTCGCCCAGATCCCGCTCGTACGTTTCTGCCCAGAGATGCTTGTCGGTGGCCCCATTGAGCAATTGAGCCGTGATTCGCACATGCTGACCCGAGCGCGTCACCGATCCCTCGATGATTCCGTCCACATTCAACTCTCTCGCAATTTCGGGCAAAGATTTTTTCGTATCCTTGTAGCGCATCACGGAGGTCCGGGAAACCACGTGCAGGGCGCCAATTTTAGCAAGATCAGTGATCAATTCGTCGGTCATGCCATCGACGAAAAAATCCTGTGACGGGTCGCCGGAGAAATTTTCGAGCGGCAGGACTGCGATAGAACCTATGACAGGAACCGCCGCTTTCCGGTACACCTGCTGCCACACCGCCCAAATCCCGAGTCCGAGCACAAAAAAAGTAGAAATAACAAGCGTCAGACTGCTCTTCCGCTTTGGCGGTGTTGCGACGGCCACAGCTTGATTCCTATTGTCGCTGTCTATAAGGGCAAGCCGAGAGGTCGGAAAATCTTCTACCGGACGAATAAATCTGTATCCCCGGCGTGGCAGCGTTTCGATGAAGCGCGGGTGTTCCGCCGAATCCCCCAGCGCTTCCCGCAGGCGAGCGATCGCATTGTGTAGGCTGTGATCGAAATCGACGAATGTGTCGGCCTTCCAAATTTGCGCCCGGATCTCTTCTCGTGTGACCACGTCCCCCGGTCGCCGCAGTAATATCTCGAGCACCTGCAAGGGCTGACCCTGCAGGCGCAGTTTCACTCCCTGCTTGCGCAGCTCGCCGGCGCAGACATCCAGTTCAAACTTGTCGAATCGCAACAAGCGTACGACTGGGGCGGTAGAGGACATATCGCACTCCGCAGATTCGGCAAAGCGTATCACAGTTCCAAGGCGTCACCTTTCCATCAACCCGGGGATCCTTGTATTCAATGACTTAAGAATGGAGGAAACTTTGAGAACAAAAGGAGGCCACGAGGATTGCCTTCCGGGCAAGAACCGGCGAGAGTGCGATTGTTTTTGCTGGAACTCGACGAACCGACGGTCCATGAGGTTATGGGCCGAGCGTTTTCAAACCGGTTTCCGCACACGGAACATTAAAGGAGAACTAAAAACATGAAAAAGCTAGCCTTTGTCACTTCCTATATGGTGCTTGCCGTTTTGGGGCTTTCCCCTGTTGCATTGGGTCAGCACGAGATGCAAACAGCAGCACAGGCAGACCAGACTAATCTCGTTAAAATTGTTCGCGAGGCTACCAAGCAGTATCTCGATGTCAACTCGGCCGGCGCAGCTGGCTATGCACCGTTCCTCGGCTGTGTCACCGGCCAGGACCACGGCGCTATGGGCGTGCACTATGTGAATGGCACACTGCTCAACTCCGGCCTGATCAATGCCTCGCAGCCTCAGGCGCTGATTTACGAGCCGTTGAAGAACGGCAAAATGCAACTCGTTGGCGTTGAGTTCATCACGTTTGCCGCATCCTGGCTGGCAGCCAACAACAACACTCCACCGGTCTTGGAGGGGCAAGTTTTTCAATTTGTTGACAGCCCCAATCGGTTCAACATACCCGCTTTTTTTGAGTTGCACGTCTGGGCATGGCGGGACAACCCTCAGGGCGCGTATGTGGACTGGAACAACGACGTGACTTGCGCCCATCAGTAGATTGCCGAGCGACGCTTGCTCACGGGTCGGACAACGGAACCAGGTTGTCCAAGGGTCGTAAACTGCCCGGGAAAACAACGAAATTCTCTCGGGAGCGAGACCGCACAGTAAGCTGACTGACGGGACGGGAGCTAAGCGTATTGCCTGAATGACAACGGCCTTCGCCGACCGTCCCGGACCTGTCGCCCTTCGTTGGAAGGATCATGGCAACGGCTTCGGCCGTCATGTCATCGCAATCGCACCGCGGCCGGCTCAGACACTAGTTCGCCTCGTTCTCGGCCATCAGGGATGTTGCCGTATTGAAGCCCGAACGATACCCTTCGCCCAATGCTCCGCGCTCCTCGACGGTCCTCCAGCGGCCAGCCGAAATACGTTCACTTAAGGTATTTCTCCGGCAGCGTCAACCCAGGCCGCTCCTCGTCCCAGAGGATGCTGGCAACCCAGAAGCGCCCTTGGGCTCGCACAATCTGAATCGAGTTGATGCCTCGCGTGAATGGCTGGCTATCGTGCTCTGCGTGCCGGCTCTCGTATGTACTCCACACGTGGACGAGATTACCGAACTCCTCGAACCGGTTCGCGATGCTTCGCTCGAAGAAGCCGTGCGTCTGGAAGTAGGGGTCGTCTCGTTGGACATACATTTCGGGAGTCAGGAAAACGGCATCGCCTTTGCGCGCGGGTGCGTCTTTTGTGGCGGAGCTTTCCGGGCGAACGACGCCAAGCCGCCCATCTGGCAGAAATAGCGAGCGAAAGCGGTCCCAGTCGCGAGGTTTGCCGGCGGGGCCGGAAATCACGTCATAGAGCGAAGAAACAAGGTGATCCACGGTGTCCACATCGCTCGGGTTCTTCGCCGCGGGCCAGTCCGGATGCGCCGCGAGCGTTCCGACCAGCGGAGGCGGCACAGGAGCGCCCGCCGGAGCAGACTGCTGCGCGTCCGCGCACGGCACCAGGACCGCAAGAAATATCACCCATGTGAGATAGCAGCTACGATTCATGAAATTCGCTCCTTCGTCTCGCTCCTTGACGTTGTCTCGGTCCATCTCATTGTGTCTTGAAGAAATTCGAAACTTACAGGCACCATCCAGCGAAACTGAAGACCGCGCTTTCGCCTCACTCACTGCAACCCTCACGTGCCAGTGAAAAGCAACCGACTCGCAGTAAACCAGAAGTCTGTCCGCCCCTGCCACGCTGGCGAACGATTAGGTGGAACGCTGTAAATGTTGCCTTCGTTTCCGCATCTAGTGTAAATTCAAACAACGCATTCTTGGGGTCTCTTTCATGCGTTCGATTTCGAAGCGGATAGCGTGTCTGTGCATTCTGCTGACGTTCTGGTCTGCACTGGCATTCGCTCTGCATCATCATTCGAGCGCGACCGAGGGAGCGACGTGCACGGTCTGTGTCGCTGCCCATTCAGCATCTCCTGAAGCCCCATTCGCACAGGCTCGTACCGCATCGGTTGTTGTCGCCCACGTCCGGCCGCGAACGGTTTCTGCCCAGCAGTGGCTGATAGCCTTTGCGCTGTATGTCCGCCCGCCTCCTAGCGCCTAAAGATCAAATTTGAGTTGTGTCGAGGCCGGTTCCTGTCCCGTGAACCGTTCCTGATCTTTATACGAACAATTTCTTCTGGAGGAATTCATGCTGACTTCTTGCGAGAAGTCGCTTCATGCGGCTTTTATGGTGGTTTTCTGTTTGGCACTTGGCCTTCACGGGTATGCACAGTCGGGCGGAAGTTCGTCGTCGATTGGCGGTACCGTCCTCGACCCTTCGGGTGCGGTAGTGGCAAATGCAAGCGTCGAGATTCATAACCCGGTCAGCGGCTATGACCGAACAACCATTACAGACAGTAGCGGGCAGTTTAGTTTCACGAATGTTCCGTTTAATCCTTATCACTTAAGGGTGTCGGCCGCGGGCTTCGCTCGGTACGTCCAGGATGTAGAGGTCCGGTCGGTAGTGCCCGCCAGTGTCAAGATCAATCTTCAGGTATCCGGTTCTTCCACCGTGGTCACGGTCGAGTCTGGGGGCGATCTAGTGGAAAACGACCCAACCTTCCATTCCGACATCGACAAGGATTTGTTCGACAAACTTCCTTTGGAAAGCGCGTCGTCGTCGCTGAGTTCGCTGGTTACTCTTTCCACGCCGGGAATCGCTGCCGATTCCGATGGCCTCTTCCATGGGATCGGCGACCACGCGGAGAATTCGTTCTCCGTCGATGGCCAGCCGATTACCGACCAGCAGAGCAAAGTGTTCTCCAACCAGCTTCCCGTCGATTCCATTCAATCGATGGAAGTCATATCCGGCGCACCGCCTGCGGAGTATGGGGGCAAGACCAGCGTGGTGATTGTAGCGACCACACGCTCGGGGCAGGGCGTGACCACGCCTCGCGGTAGTGTGACCACTTCCTATGGATCATTTGGAACTTCCGACCTTGCGGCTGATCTCGCTTACGGGGGAAAGAATTGGGGCAACTTCATCTCCATAGGCGGGTTGAACACCGGCCGATTCCTCGATCCGCCCGAATTCACGGTACTGCACGACAAAGGCAATGAGGAAAACCTGTTTGACCGTGTGGACTACCAACTCTCATCGACCGACTCCATTCACCTGAACCTCGGCTATAGCCGTAGCTGGTTTCAGACGCCGAATTCCCTGGATGCTCAAAATGCTACGCCTTGGAGTGGATTAAACGGGGTTCTTCCACTCGCGGAAAACTACGGGGGAATCGCTCCGAACGGCGATTTCGTCGGAGCGACCGATCAACGCTCCAAGATTGGAACCTTTAACATCGCCCCTTCCTGGACCCACGTAGTGAACACGAACTCCGTGACTACTTTGGGAGCATTCGTCCGTCGCGACGATTACAACTACTATCCCAGCAATGATCCTTTCGCAGACCTCGGACCTCCAAGTCTTCAGCGACAGTCCGTGGGTCAGAACCGCACGCTTACCAACGCGGGGCTTCGAACCGACATTTCCTACTCCAAAGGGGCGAGTAACATTAAGGCCGGAGCCACCTACGATCAAACCTTTCTCAGGGAGAATGACGCCCTCGGTATCGTCGATCCTGCCTTTAACGCTCCGTGTATAACCCCGTCACCGGTGACGCCCCTGAACCCGTTCCCGTACGTTGCCGTCCCCGGGTTCACCAATCCCTCGCAGTGCATCGGTGCCAACCAGCCGAACACCGCCGCCAATCCGAACGCACCCGGCACCGCTTTTTATCCTTATTTCAATCCCGTCCTGCTTCCCTACGACCTGACCCGCGGCGGAAGCGATTACACCTTCAACGGTCGGACCGACGTGAAGGAACTTGCTCTCTACGTTCGGGACGCGATCACGGTAGGAAACTGGTCTTTGAGCCTCGGTATACGCGGCGATCTCTACAACGGGATCACCATTGCGCGGCAAGCCGAACCTCGTCTCGGGGTCGCATACAACGTCAAGAAAACCAATACCATCCTGCGCGTTTCCTACGCTCGCACCCTGGAATCTCCCTTTAATGAAAATCTGGTACTTTCGAGCATCGGATGCAGCAATGCTGTCCTGAACCCGCTGCTTCTCTGCTCCTCGCTGGCGACGAATCCGTTGAGTCCCGGCTTTCGCAATGAATTCCACGCTGGCTTGGAGCAGGCGTTCGGACGGTATCTGGTCTTTTCTGGGGAGTGGATTTCGAAGTACACGCGCAACGGGTACGATTTCAGCGTACTCGGCAACACGCCGATCACTTTCCCCATTGAGTGGCACAACTCGAAGATTCCCGGATATGCGGGCCGCGTGAGCGTTCCGACCTTGCATGGCTTTTCGGCGCTCATGGTTTTCTCCAGCGTGGCGGCTCGGTTCTTCACCCCCCAGATCGGCGGAGCCGGGGCCACTCCAGCCGCAGTCGGACCGTTTCGTATCGACCACGATGAACATTTCAATGAAACGACCCACTTCCAATACCAACCTTCGAAGCTCGGCCCATGGCTGGGCTTCAATTGGCGGTATGACAGCGGACTTGTGGCGGGCGCAACGCCATGCTACGGGGTAAATCCCGGCAACGATTGTCCGGGATCGGACCTGGTTGGAGGTGTGCCGAACGTAAGCACGATTGCTGCGAATGTGGGCGGCGTGCCCCTATCTGCCGATCAAGAGTCCGAGGCTGGCTTTTTTTGCGGAGCGCAGCACGCAACTCCGACCGAGCCTCTGCCCTACAACTGCCCGGCATCGCAGTTCGGCTCCAATCTCATACGGGTGCCCACCCTGAACACCGAGAATGACGACCTGCGTCCTCCGCGCATCGCATCGCGCAACCTGCTCGATGTTTCGGTGGGAGACGACGACCTGTTCAAAGGCGACCATTACAAATGGACCCTTACGCTTACCGCCATCAACATAACCAACAAACTGGCACTGTACAACTTCCTTTCGACCTTCAGCGGGACGCACTATGTGACGCCGCGTGCGCTGACGGCTCAGATTGGATTCCACTTTTAGGAATGCTCGATCTCGCTGCGGTTGCCGAAGATGATCGCACCGAAAAACGACGATCTGCACGAAACGCCAAGACGTGAATCCGTGCCGCTCGCTTCTACAACTCTGGTCTCGAGGCTGAGAGTTCCTATGCGCAAATACTGCTACGGTAGGGGCGGGAGAAAAGTGATAGAGGAATTCACGAACTGGCAGGGCCTTTGGCTACTGGCAGTGCTCAGCGCAGTTGCGATAGGAACGCTGCTCTTATATGTGCTCGGTTACTTGCATCTCGACCGGGACTAAGCGGATAAACTGGAGCCGTCGGGGGCAGTGCAGAACGCAGAACGTTAGGCACAGGGCGGACAGCGGTTGCTGTATTGGGACTATTTCGAACACGCCGGCGAAGTTTTGATCAACTGGCGTGCAAGCATGACCTCGAAGGCATCGTGGCGGAGCACAAATACAGCCCCTGCCCAAAGTCATGCCGAATGGCTCAGGATTCGCAATCGAGGTTATTCACAGCGGGCACTCTGACGGTGCTTCCTCTTGTGGGGCGCACGCCGAACAGTAGACCCATGTGCTTCTTCGGCGTGCTTCTTACACCCCATTCCCACCATACTGCCACCGATCCGCAGTGCTATACCGAAATGTCTGACGTTACGAAATCCGAAAAAGCGGATCTACACTGCAGTTGCAGTCGGAACGGTCGATAGCCACCTTTTGCCGGCGGGCGCTGCAGATCTGGGAACCGTGATCACGTCGAGGGCCTTTCTGGAGCGTGTCCACATTCAACCACCCGCGACGGCCATCATGTTGGAGGATCTCGCCGAAAAACCCCGACTCGTGGAACGCCTAGCAGCTGCCCTCATCTCCTGGCTGCTGCCCGTGCGTATGGTGGAGAAGTCCGTTGGGGCTGGAGAAAAGGTTGGGCTCGATGATATCGCGACAATCATTTTTTCCAGCGGCAGCACCGGCGATCCCAAAGGAGTCGTACTCACTCACTACAATGTGGCGTCGAATGTCGAACAACCTAACCAGGTTTTCGTGCTTGGCCGCCACGATAAGATCCTCGGCATTCTTCCCTTCTTTCATTCTTTCGGCTTCACCGGGACGCTTTGTTTGCCCACCGCCATCGGAATGGGCGTGGTCTTCCGTCTCAACCTTCCCGCGGCGATCGGTGCACTCGTGAGCCAATATGCTGTTACTTTCTTGCTGGCGACGCCAACACTCCTTCAGACGTACACGAGACGATGTTCGCCGGAGGATTTTGGTAGCTTGCAGTACGTGATGGCAGGCGCGGAGAAACTTCCCGAGAGAATCTCCGTCGGCCGTTCCTTGGATTGGTGATCGTGCTCGGGCTTCGCCAAATCATGGAGGCACTCGTCGCGCTTCCCTCCCCCCGAATGCGATTTGGCACTATCCGGGATTTCCTTCTTTGTTGGTGACCTACGGTGTGGCCAATGAAATCATTAAACAATTTGCGGCACTCGTCATGTGGTTCTTCACCTACAATGCGAAGTTATCCTTAGTCGTGCCAAGACTGGTAAGGTAATCCCGCAGAGATTGTGGGAGCTGTTCGAACCAGGCCTTTTCATTCCCAGGAGCCGGAAGAATATGTCCATATTCAAGCATGTCAGTCGGCTCGAGGTTGCACAGATATATCCAGATCAACTGCTCGCTAATACCGGCGATTTGGCTCACCTCTTTCATGATTTGGGTTATCAAGTTTCTCCTCTGATTTTCAGTTCTGCCAGTCCGTATATCGGCTCGGATCCAGATGTGACTTGCCGCAGAATGCCCGCCGAGGAAACGATCGACGGACTTATTTTCGTCGATAATGACCTGGACGAAAAACTGAGGTGCGCCGGTATTCTCACTGTGAAGGCGAGTGATTGCTTGCGCGATTAGGTTTTTCTGCGTCGCATCGAGCGAACCGGCCGGAACCGAGCAAACGTAGGTAGGCATCCAAGACTCCTTTTTACTGTTTTTCCGAATCACGCTCTTGGCAGCAACGGCCGGAGGTTATTGCGCGTTCCGCCTCCCGCTCGTGAAAATGTTCGGCGATACCAGCAACTCCATCTGGAACGAAAACTTGTATTCGCACTAGCTTCATGATTCAATTTCGCTGCCGCCAGACGCGGTGCTCTTCCAATCTTCACCTCGGGAATGCCCATGCAAACGAAGTATCGGTTTTACCTCCTCCTCGCCGTTCTCGTGTTCTTCTTCCTCTCGCCTTCAATGGCCCAGAAAACCCCCGGCCAAGTCCCCTCACCGTCTGAATTTCTAAAGATTGATGTCGGCGCCGACCGCCAGCTCGCCGACTACCACCAAATTTCGTCTTACTTCAAGGCCTTAGCCGCTGCTTCTCCTCGCCTTGAAATCGAAATACTCGGAAAGACGACTCTCGGCGAAGAAATGTTCATGGCCGTGATCTCCAGCGAAGAAAACCTCCGCAATAAAACCAAGTACAAGGAAATCGCCCGCAAACTCGCTGACCCGCGCGGTCTCTCACAAGATCAGGTTTCCGCACTCGCTTCCGAAGGTAAATCCATTTTCTTGCTTACCTGCAATATCCACTCCTCGGAGATCGGTTCGAGCCAGATGGCCATGGAATGGGCCTACAAGCTCGTTACCGCAAAGGACCCAGAAACCGAGCGCCGCCTGAACGATGTCATCGTCCTCCTTGTCCCTTCCCTCAATCCCGACGGTCAAATCATGATCACCGAGTGGTATCGCAAGTATCTCGGCACCAAGTACGAAGGCGGCCCCATGCCCTATCTCTATCACCACTATGTGGGCCACGATAACAATCGCGATTGGTACATGCTCACCCAAATCGAAACCAAGAACATGAATCAGGCGGTCTACCACGACTGGTTTCCCCAATTCTGGCTCGATGAACATCAGATGGGTTACTACGGCCCACGCATCTACATTCCGCCCAACGCCGATCCCGTGGCCAAACTGGTGAATCCGCTCGTGCATCGTGGCAACAACCTCGTTGGCGCGGACATGGGATGGCGTCTCGAGGAGGCCGGTAAATCCGGCGTAATCTACAACTACTCCTTTGACGCCTACTGGCCCGGTGGCACCCGCAATACCGGCTGGTGGAAAAATATGTACGGCGTTCTTACCGAGGCCGCCTCCGCGCGCATCGCCACTCCCATGCAAATCGCCCCCACCGAACTCGAAGGCGGCACGAAAGGCCTCATCCAGTACGAGCAGCAGATTAACTTTCCCCATCCCTGGCCCGGTGGAACCTGGCGACTCCGCGACATCATGGACTACGAACTGATCGTCTCCGATGCCGCTCTCGAAACCATGTCCAAATTCCGTCCGGATCTCTTGCGCGGCGTCGCCTCCATGGCTGCCGAGGCCGTTCGCTCCGCCGACGCCAGCGAATTCTGGCGTATCCCTCTAGCCGGTCAACGCGATCCTATCACTGCCACTCGCCTCGCTGCCCTGATGCTGGAACACGGCGTCGAAGTCCTCACCTCCAGTGACAACCAGTCTTTTCTCATTCCCACTGCCCAGCCCTATGGCCGTTTTGTCGAAGAGATGCTCGGCATTCAACGCTATCCCGAAATCCGCCCCGCACCTAACAGTGGCATCCTCGAACCTTACGATGTCGCCGCATGGTCCCTGCCGTTGATGATGGGCGTGAACGCCGACAAGGTGAAACTATCCGTGCAGGAGCGTCAGTCTGCCGCAATTATCAAGACTGTCACCTGGCCTGCGGGCGGCCTCTCCGGCAGCGCCGCCCACTACTCCATACCCGCCACTCAGAATAATGTTTCGTCGCTGATCAACACCGTCCAAAAAGCTGGCGGCGATGTTTACATCTCCAAGACCCCCAATCAGCCGCCACTCGCCATTTTTTCCGCCAATCCGCAACTCGCGGACAATGCCGTAAAATTCCATCTCCATCTCGAAGCGCTTTCCGCAGCGCCGCAAGACGCAGTCCAACTGAAGCCCGTACGAGTCGCACTCTATAAGCCCTATTTTTCCTCCGTTGATGAAGGCTGGACGCGCTTCGTCCTCGAACAATACGGCTTCGGAGTGAAAAATATCGAGAATAAGGAGGTGAAGGCGGGAAATCTAAATTCGAAGTTCGACGTGATCATTCTGCCTGATACCACCAAGCAGATCATTCTGGAAGGTCGACCCACCAAGGAAGGCTATTTTGAATCTTTCCCTCCCGAATACTCCGGCGGGATAGGCAAAGAAGGCGTAAGTGCCCTGAAAGATTTCGTTGAAAAAGGCGGCACTTTGATCGCCCTGGCACATGCCAATGAACTGCTCATCGGCGACGACTTCAATCTTCCCGTCCGCAACGCGGCGGCCAGCGAAGGCGACAGACCCGGTTCCGCCTCCGACTTCAATATCCCCGGCTCGCTCCTGCGCGTTTATATCGACCCCAATCACCCTGTATGCTACGGCCTGCCTGCCGAAATAGCGGCGTTCGTGGATGCGCCCATTGCCTTTCAAACCTCCGATCCCCCTCCCGACGTTGAACGTTCCGTCATCGCCTGGTATCCCTCGGACGCCAAGGACATCCTCGTTTCCGGCTACGCACACGGCGCCGAAAAACTCGAACGCAAAGCCGCCGCCGTCTCCTTCACGAAAGGCAAAGGAAAAGTCGTGATGTTCGGCTTCCGCGTCCAGCATCGCGCCCAAACCGAAGGCACCTTCCAGCTGCTCTTCAACGCCATCTATTGGGGAGGCTTGCAGCAGCAATTATCTGCCAAACAAATTCCTGGCGCATAGACCATCAAGCCGAGTCTGACCCGCTCGCGGCCGCGCCGAGTTCTCCCGGACCGCCTCGCGTCTTGAGTTGCCCAGCAATCTGCGGGAACCTTCGATGGCAAGGAGTCACCGCAAACCTTGCGACTGATGTCGTTGTCGTCGATACTGTCAAAGCGATCCTGGACGTTGTCAAAGAAACCGCAAAGGGTTTTGTGGACAGCGAAGCTGCCGGAAAAAACGATTTCGTCGCAAAGTTGTCGTTGGCACCATCCAGCAGTGCCCAAATGGCCCCAGTGTGCGGCCTAAAACCCAACCGTACCCCAAAAATGTAACCTGATGTACGCGGGTCGCGTCTCCATCCTCAAAAAAAAGGAGCATCTTGCACATCGGTCGGATTCTAATATCAGCGAGTCGGCGCGGTGGGACTCGCATTCCTGGTAGTTACCGCAAAGTTCATTTTTCCGTCCGATGTAACTTGGCGACGAAGCTCGGCAAAGATACGCTTAGGACATAAAGCACAATATTCACCTGCTTGCAGTGGGCGAGCGCAGCGTACAAGGTTTTGTGTTTTCTTCAGCTAAAGATGCTGCCGGGTGTATGGAGAAGCACATCGAAAGCATAATCAGGGACGAGCACTATGAAGCCATGATTGAGATTCGGGTTGAAGCTGAGCAAGAAATGCTCAAGAACCAACTGACGGCGAACGTCGAGCAGCGAAGGTAGGCAAGGCATGACAGTCAAAACGAAACCCGCTCTAAGGCAGAACCGCCCGTGACAACCTTCGAATCGACCTCGACTGGTGATTTCAACTGCAACGCTGCAACAGAAGTCGCTTACTCGAAAGCCCCCGCCGATGTTCCAAGCGCGGTCGAAGACGCCGTACAGAAAACAGGAGCATGGCTCGAAGCGCGTCAAGCTGCGCCCAACCATAGCGCATTGAAATTCAAAGTCGCCGAGAAGGTGACGAGTGTCCTCTACGGGGACGAAATCAAGACCATCTCGCAGGTAGCAGGGAGAGAAAACCGCTACCGCTAAGTCGAAGGAGCAGGCGAGCGGACGCTCGCCGCTGAAAGAACGATCACGGAGGCATAGAAGGGCGCAACGAAGAAAGCGGGGAAACGATGAGAGCTAAAGTGAAACGCGCAGAAGTGAAAGACGGACAAAAGGTCTCGTGGAGGTTGCGTTCTTTCGGATTCAGAGAAGCAGTTCGGAACCGCGACGAAAGTGCCTTAGAGGCTCTTCAAGTACTCGTTGGCCGGGCGTTCAACGAATTGCGTGAACTCGACAGTTCCGGCGAAGATGGTGCGTTCGATTTCGGTTACGATGACATGCTAGAAGAGCAGAAGCAAGTCGTCGAAACTATTATCACGGATATGGACGAGACCGCTGCAACCGACAAGGCGGCAAAGGCAGAGCAAGCGGAATTCCTCAAAGATCAAGCAGCCGTAGAGCGCATGCCGTCCTTCTCCGCGAAAAGTACGATGTAATCCTGGCGGCTGTTAAATGGCGGGTCAAGATAGACGAGGTCAACCGACTCGTCCTTGACGTACCGATGTCATTTGTCGCCGTAGTACAGCTTGTTGTCAGGCATGTGAGCTGATTTCACCCCTAGATTGAGTGCTCATCTCAGCGTAAAACCGCCTTCGTTCTGTCATAGATGCGGGATCGGCGGGATGAGTGAAGGTGATGCCGAGCGACCCTCCCGCAATGCTCAGTGGGAAGGCGGGCCAACCAGATGCGCAATCGTTTGCCGCGCAAGCTCTGCAACGAACTCTTTGTCTGACATAGGTAATGCAACAGACCACAGCGAATCCTCCGCAAGCGCTGCCAGCTCAATAGCACTAGTCGCTGAGAGAATGGCAAAGCGAACGGCCAACTCTGGATTGGTGTGTCGAATGCTGGCTCGATGAGCTAATAGGACCTCAGCCATACAGGAAAGATTCAACTCGATACGGCGCCATGCCTCCATGGCGAATTCAGAGTCCCGGCGAGGGCGTGGGACGTGTGCCCAACAAGGGCTGGGCCAGAGACTGAGTTTCCCAACGCGCGTGTCACGAAATGTTCTGCCGACTAATACCGGACTCTTCAGGATGCCGTGGGCAAGAGTGGGACTGTGCAACCAGCAAGAGCGGTCGACTCCCTCAGGATCAAGTTCGTAATCAGAGCGTATTCCCGTTTCTTGAAGCCTTCAGAATTGTCTTCCGCAGCTCTCGGCAATGTTTGAAACGCGAGTCTGGCAAGTTCAGTTTGGGACACTCGTACGGTAGTCAGAGGCGGAATCGTCAACTTCGCGAAAGGTATATCGTCGAATCCGACGACCGATATTTCGAACGGGAGCGACACGCCACATTCGTGGGCTCGGCGAATGATGCCAATCGCGGTCATATCGTTCGAGCAAAGCACCGCCGTTGGTCCGGTTGATAGACGGCGGAGTGCATCAAACGCGTGCATGCCTCCCTCCACGGTGTGTTCGCTAACCACGATCATATCCGAACGAACTGGCATGCCGATTTCTCGCATGCATCCCTGGAACGCGGCTTTTCGCGCCGCCTCTAACTTCAAATGTGCAGGACCGATCACGAACGCGATCTCTACATGACGCAAAGCAGCCACGTGCTGCACTATCGCTGGGCCGGAGCGAACGCAACCCTTGCTTTGCTCTTGAACGGAGTGTTGCTTGTCGCCGCGCTTTCCTTTTTCGGAGCGGTGTTAACCTTGCCCGGAATCGCCGGCGCCGTCCTCACCATCGGGATGGCCGTGGACAGCAACGTCCTCATCTTCGAGCGAATCCGAGAAGAACTACGAGCGGGCAGGTCCGCTGCAGGCGCGCTCACCGCCGGTTTCTCCAAAGCCTTCGCCACTCTGGTCGACACTCATGTCACCACCGTGGTCTCGTGCGTGTTTTTGTTTTTCCTCGGAACTCCCGCTATCAAGGGATTCGCAACCACGCTCGCCATCGGTCTGACGACAAACCTGTTCACATCCGTCTTCGTTTCACGAGCAGCATTTGATTGGGAATTGTCAAGGCAAGGACGGTCCGCGCAATTGAGCATCGGCAAGTCTGGGTAGACAGATACTTGCATGTCAAACAGCAGGCCAAAGTGAAGCCGCGCAGGTCCCGGGAACCTGCGCGGCTTTCTGGTTGAGGTGATCGGCTGCTCACCAGACATGCGCGGCTGACGCAAAAACAGCGCGATTATCGTTCTAGGCAACGTCAGGCACGACCTTTTCCTGACCGGTTCCCGAGGATTGCCCTGTGCGAATGCATGAGCCCGTTGCCATGCTCATGCATATGGGGAGGCCAATTTTCTCCTTGCCACGGGCAACTAGTCTTATTTAGACTAGTCACGCTGGAAGAGATTCCGAAGTTCGTCAAGGAGGTCTTATGAAGGGCGAAGAACGGCAGTTGAGCGACCTGGTTTCGATTGGCCCTGCGATGCTGCGCGATTTCGAACTCCTCGGTGTTGGCAGCGTCGCGCAGTTGGCGCGGCGCAATCCGGAGAAGATGTATGAGAAGCTCTGCGAAGTCACCGGCCAGGCGCAGGATATCTGTTGCCTGGACGTATTTCGGGCGGCGGTAGCCCAAGCGAAGAATCCGAATCTGCCGAACGACCAGCGCCAATGGTGGCAGTGGAGCCGCAAGCGCAAGGCAAGCGGTGCCGGCCGCTAGGAAACGCCAGCTGACGACTCCCGACCTTGTGCTCCTCAGCCTGCTGGCGGAGCGGCCGCTGCACGGCTACCACGCCAACGCAGAGCTAGAACGGCGTGAGGTACGCGACTGGGCGGCCATTTCGCGGCCACAGGTGTACTACTCGATCGAGAAACTAGCGCAGTTGGGGCTGGTTCGAACATCCGAGATTGAGGCGGCGGCGGGTCCTGAACGCAGGGTCTTCCAGACGACAGCCAAAGGCCGGAGGGCCCTGGCCGATGCGCTGGAACGCGAGGAGTGGACAACACACCGTGAGCGGCCACCGTTTCTCACCTGGGTCGCTCTCTCCTGGCAGGCGAGGCCCGCAGTGTTCCGACAGCAAATCGAACGCCGCCGGGAATTTCTGGAGAACGAACTGTCCCGGGAACAAGCAACGCTACGATCGATCAAGAAAGAAGTGGGGCATCGGTTTCATGAAGCCGTATGGATGGTAAACCTCATGATCGAGCAGTTGGGCGGTGAACTGCGCTGGCTGAGGAAACTGGAGCGCGAACTCCCGCGGCGCGCCGCCGCGAGGGATACAACATATCGAGGTTCGCGCGGCGTAAGATGACGCGAATCGAACCAAAACAGCTTCGAATCATAGGCCCGGCCAATCAAGATGCCGCTACTTGAGCGCCTGCTCTCAATAATTGAGCTCGCTTGGTTAAAACGTGCTTCTGAACGCAAATCTTTGGAGGAGCGTGTACGGAATTTGTGCTGCCCGACCGAAGTGCGGTCACCGCCAAGATCGCCGTATTACTCATGGGAGCCAATTTCAGACAATTCGGGATGACGCTTGCTTTCGGTCGTTCCATTACTTCCGTTGTAAATGACATTTTGTCGAAGCTTTCTGCCGGTTCGCTACATCCGATCAAACATATCCACGAATTGGCGGCGCCCTCGGTTAAGGCGTCAGCTACGGTTTGAGTGTTTGTAATAAGTAATAAACCGTGACGGGCAAACCAGTCTATGAGTGCTTCGGCGTTATCGATTTCAGAAGCCTACTCCCGACGCTATGAAGCGCTGCTGCGCGCAACCAATGCCATTGGCACCTGCACCGATTGTGACAGCGCCACAGACGTCGTGCTCAAAACCCTGCTCGAAGTTGTTCCGTCCGACTACCTTCAGGTGGTCGCCTTTGAGGGCGAAACCAAGTCAGTCGCGTGGCACCTGCTCTACTCCAACGGAATCAGGCATGATCTGCCCCGGGCTGATGTCGTTCTCGACGATACGCCGATACAGTGGGTGCACGGATCGCAGCAGGCTCTCGTCACCCCCGACTGGAGGACGGAGCCGAGATTTCCAAAACACAGGGAATTTCTAAATCAACTAAGCATCGCTTCTACTTGTGCTCTCCCGCTCGCGAGAGGCGACCGCCGACTCGGTGTATTGAGCCTTGGTAGCGCTCGGCCACACGCCTATCCCGACGACGAAGTGCGCTTTCTCTCTCTGGTGGCCGATCAGATTGCGCTCGCGATCGATGCCGC